>Ga0209427_10004884_pt1 | contig 15420 bp, 13 predicted proteins | sample DeeMarSWOR136_30_FD_187465 | JGI IMG/M metagenome (GOLD analysis project Ga0209427, IMG submission 187465) | Marine sediment microbial communities from White Oak River estuary, North Carolina - WOR-1-36_30 (SPAdes) (version 2) | ecosystem: Environmental > Aquatic > Marine > Intertidal zone >...
TTTTCACATATGCATTTTGAGACGTCCATGATCCTTCACATAGTGCCAAGAACACCAAACTGAGTTTCAATGCATTAGCGGAGCTTCCTATCTCATCACCAGCTTTTCGGGGATGGAATAGGAACACCCAGCCAATTCGTATCGATCTTAGTAGGGTTCTCATATCGCCTGCTGTCGAGGCAGTATCATGGGATGAGCCCTTTCTATGTCAAGAAGGGCACTCGCCCACAGCATAACTTTGTACTCGGCTTATTCCTATGGTGTTGAGAACAAGTAGACGCTTCACTTAACTCTCGTACACACGAATATAGAGTTGAACTACAGTTGGGATGCTCCACCTATCAGGAGACAGCCCCCTTCGATCAGGATGGTACAGGCAACGGCAGATGCCGACGGAGGTCAGAATTTATTCATAACTTATTGTTAAAGCGGAAGTTACGTAAACCGTCTACACTCGATTCAATCAAGGTGTGTCCTTCAGCCAGAGATTTGCCACTTCGGGAATTTCTCGTCTCGGAACCAGTGCAATGGCCCCGTTTGGGCATGCTGCCCTGCATACTCCGCACCCGAAGCATCTGGCAGGGTCGATATAGACTTTGGAAAGTGCGGATGAGTAGAATTCGGCACCGAACTGACATTGACTGATACAGGTCTTGCATCCTGTACAGAGTTCCCAGTCCACCTGGCAGACGTACTCAGCTCTGAAAAAATAAGGCGCGCCCCGTTCTTCAATATACAGCTTGTAGGCCATACAATCTCGATCGCAATTGCACATACCAATAACGTAAGGGGTCACACCTGTCCAGATACTGTGCACCAGTCCCTCTTGGTCGTATTCACGAAAGCTCTCCTTCGCTTCTTCTTTATCAAGCACTTCCAGCGAGGAAGCGGCATCAGGGAATCTCCCCAATATCCCCCACTTATCTATTCCCAGACCAAAACAGTATCGTTTATCGGCCTTGCCAGTCGAAATGAACCGACAGCCGCAGGGAAATCGCGTAATCGAATCTACCATGTCGACCACTTCTTCAACATCTTCGATCGGCAGGACCTGCCCGAAGTGCACGACCTTCCGGCGCTCCAGGATTTCATCTTCAGTGGGCTGGACTTCAGGAGCAAGTGCAGATGACGATGCGTCCTTTTTCCCAGAAACACCAGTAATTGCCGGCATTACGAAATCTTCCCAGAAGCGGAGATTCCACTCCAGCCGCGTCTTTGCCTTCGTTTTCTCCTTTTCGGTGGAAGAGAGCTCCTGATAGAGTAATTCCTTCGCATAATTCTTCATCTGGAGATACCACTTCTTTCCCTCCCCGTGTTCTGCACAAAACTCGCACATTCGAGCCTCCTTTTGCCTCCAATGCCGCCTTCACAGGCAGCAGGGATCATTCGCGCACGCCACCGAGTGACCATTCGGCTATAGCGCGGGACTTCTCCATAGCCGTTGATCCCTCAAATCATACGTGTACGAGGGTTTCTGTCAACACATGGAGGTGGATATATCGAGACCTCGATTCTCCAAAATTTTCTATCCGTGCAGTAACGGACGCAGGACCATTAGGGTGGCCCAGGAACCTGACTCTCCCCTCAGACTGTATCAAGGACTCCGCTTTTCTCTCTCAGAGGTCGTCCTCTTCAAACAAGTCTTCGCTCTCGTCTTCCCTCAACTCCACATCGTTCCAGATCTCTAGATCATGCAGAGACATGATGATTTCTCCGCAATACGTCTCGTCATCGGTCTTCACGAGTCTCCCTTTTCTCATCTCTTACCCTCCTTTTTTGTCAAAGAATATCTTTAATCCAATATCGGAGATTTCTTGTCAAGGGATTTGAGTGCAGTCAGTTATTCTGCCGATTATTGGTGACTCGACTACTGCGGTGATTACTGACCAATAACGATATACGACTGCTCCAGTAACTGAAGAAAGTCACCAATCCCTATGAGTGAGCTAATTGTCCCTCAGTCAGCCAATTCCGTACTTCGATTGACAGTGGACCCATTTTAGGATAGAGTACTCACGTGAAGAGCGCAGGATTTGGGGGAAAGGCGGCAGTCGAAGAACGGTGGGCAGAACGCTCAAGGCACAGTTAACGATCCTGGGAATGGCTCAGACTATTCAATCTCCTTGTCAAAAGAGGAATCTCAGACTCAAATGGTGATGGATACTTCTTCAGATTCGGACACATATCCGGTCAGTTCGCGCTCCCGTGCGGACGTTCTAAGAGATCTCGATGTATCACTGGAGAGCGGCCTCGATGCCGCGGAGGTAAGAAGGCGATGGAAGCAGTACGGACTGAATCGCCTCCAGGAGATGAGACGAAAGAGTCTCTGGGTGATTCTTCAGAATCAGCTCAAGAGCCTGATTGTCGTTCTTCTCTTAGCTGCGGTGGTGTTGTCATTCGCGTTTGACCAGTGGATGGAAGGTGCGGCCATAGCCGCGGTAATTCTCATTAACACTGCTATCGGCTTTTTTACTGAAGCACGAGCCGTCCGTTCGATGGAAGCTTTACAAAAGCTGACCCGAGTGAGCGCGCGGGTCAGGCGAGATGGGCAGGTGCGACAGATTCCTGCAGAGGAGCTTGTTCCTGGAGATATCTCGTTGCTCGGAGGTGGAGACATCGTCACGGCAGATCTTCGCCTACTCAAGGCATCCAAGCTTCAGGCCGATGAGTCTGCACTCACTGGCGAATCTGTACCTGTCGATAAACAGGTAGATCCTGTGGTCGGTGTTGTGCCCGTTGCCGAGCAATCAAACATGCTGTTCAAAGGAACAGCCGTAACACGGGGTTCTGCCGAAGGCGTGGTCGTGGCGACCGGAATGAACAGTGAGCTTGGAAAGATCTCTTCTCTCGTCGAACAGGCCAGGGAAGAAGCTACACCACTTGAAAAGAGGCTCGACCAGCTTGGTCGAAATCTTATCTGGGTGACCGTAGCTATCGCAGTGGTCGTCGGTGCCACTGGAATCCTGGTTGGCAAAGAGACATTCCTGATGATTGAGGCTGCTATTGCCCTTGCAGTGGCTGCCATACCCGAGGGACTATCCATCGTTGCCACCATTGCTCTGGCTCGAGGAATGTGGCGGATGGCACATCTGAACGCCTTGGTGAACCGCCTCTCTGCAGTTGAGACTCTGGGAGCCACAAACGCCATCTTCACAGACAAGACCGGAACACTGACCGAAAACCTGATGACCGTGACTCGCATAGTCCTTGACTCAGGTGAGATCCAGATTGATGTGGGGGCACGCGATGGAAGCGAGTTCACGAAGGGTGAGCGGCCGGTTCACCTCTCAGAAGGGAGCCCCCTTCAGGAACTCCTCATCACGGCGACACTCTGTAATGATGCGTCTCTACGGAGAGAATCGGATGGAGAGTGCGGTGCTGTCGGTGACCCGGTGGAAGTTGCACTCCTGAGGGCTGCAGCCAAGGCGAACCTTTACAGGGATGAGCTTCTCAAGGAGACACCCGAGGTGCGCGAGGAAGCATTTGATTCTGACGTGAAAATGATGGCCACTTTTCATCAAGATGACGATGAATACCGTATCGCCGTGAAGGGAGCTCCTGAATCGATCCTCGAAGCCTGTGCACGGGTCTTCTCTGAGAATGGAGAAAAAGAGATAACCAATGAAGATCGAGACCGTTGGTTGAACCGTAATGACCGGATGGCCGATGAAGGACTGCGAGTCCTGGCGTTCGCGAGACGAAAGGTGAAGTCTACAGAAGTCCAACCCTATCAGAATCTCACGTTCCTCGGACTGGTCGGTTTAGCGGACCCCCCCCGCGCTCAGGTCCGCGAGGCCATCGCGGCATGTCGAGACGCAGGCATAAACGTGATCATGGTGACAGGAGACCAGCCGCTTACCGCACGCACCATTGGATTGGCGGTGGGCGTCATCTCGGAGCCTGAGTCGACAGTAGTGCATGGAAGAGTTCTGAGAGACCCGAAGGAACTATCTCAAGAAGAGCGTTCTCGCATTCTTCAGGCCCGGATTTTCGCACGTGTCACTCCCAAGCAGAAGCTCGACTTGATCGCCATCCATCAGCAAGACGGTGCCATCGTCGCGATGACTGGCGACGGTGTAAACGATGCTCCGGCTCTGAAGAAGGCCGACATTGGAATCGCCATGGGAAAGCGGGGTACTCAAGTCGCACGGGAGGCCGCAGATATGGTTCTGAAAGACGACGCGTTCTCGACAATCGTCACCGCAATCGAGCAGGGTCGAGTCATCTTTCAGAATATCCGGAAATTCGTCTTCTATCTGATTTCTTGCAACGTCAGCGAAGTCATGATCATTTCTCTGGCTTCAGCAGTGCGCGTCCCCCTACCGATTCTCCCTCTTCAAATTCTCTTCCTCAATCTGGTCACCGACGTGTTTCCAGCGCTTGCCATCGGCGTAGGCAAGGGACACTCTGACATCATGAAACACCCGCCTCGTGGCCCCAAGGAACCCATTCTACGCAGCTCACATTGGCTTTCAATTGGCGGATACGGTGTGATAATGACTGGCTCGGTCCTCGTTGCCTTTCTTCTGGCCTTTGTGTGGTTGAAGATGGAAGTCAGACAAGCTGTTACCGTGTCGTTTCTCACCCTGGCCTTCGCCCAACTGTGGCATGTCTTTAATATGCGCGATCCCGGTTCTTCCTTCCTCTACAACGACATTGTCCGCAATCCCTTCGTGTGGGCGGCGTGTGCAGGATGCACTGCCCTGCTATTGGCTGCAGTTTATCTCCCGGGACTTGGGACTGCGCTGAAGCTTACACATCCAGGCGCGTGGGGCTGGACTCTCGTCTTCATAATGAGTATAATACCCTGGGCGATAGGACAGCTTATGAAGTTCAAGACGGATAGGAAAGGAGTAGAAGCCAGAACCCCGCTGATCTGATATACACATTGGTGGAGGAACGCACTCATCATGTCAACTCATTCCGAAAGAAGGCGCAAATTCAGACTCCTTCTTTTGAGAAAGATGTCGGAGACACGGTGTCTGTGTTGAACGGAGGAGGTATTGGATGGAAGTTTTGCTAACGACCGATTTGAAGGGAACGCAATTCTTCAAGAGAGGCAAGGTGAGGGATCTCTATGAGGTGGATAACAGACTTCTGATCGTCGCGACCGATCGTCTGTCAGCCTTTGACGTCGTTCTTCCCACTGGCATTCCACTGAAGGGAAAGGTTCTCACCAAGCTGTCAGAGTTCTGGTTCGATTTCACATCCTCCATCATCGACAATCATCTCATCACGATGGAAGTGTGGAGGCATGCGGAATTGGCAAATCACAGGAAGATACTGGAAGGAAGAGCAATGCTTGTCGAGAAGACGCGCCCCGTGCAGGTGGAATGTGTAGTCAGGGGCTATCTCTCTGGCTCCGGATGGCGAGAGTACAGAAGCAGCGGAAGCATATGTGGAATAAGACTTCCAGAAGGCCTCATCGAATCTCAGAAATTGGAGACGCCCATATTCACGCCTTCGACCAAGGCCACTTCCGGACACGATGAGAACATCACCTTTGAGGATCTCGAATCCTTAGTTGGGACCTCATTGGCTTCAAAGCTGAGAGACACAAGCCTCCAGGTTTACTCCCGCGCATCTCAGTACGCGGAGGAGAGGGGAATTATAATCGCAGACACCAAGTTCGAATTCGGAATGTCTCCCCAACCACCTTCTGAAGAGAATAGTCTCATTCTCATAGATGAGCTGCTCACGCCGGACTCATCTCGATTCTGGCCGAAAAGCGAATACGAACCGGGAAAGTCTCAGCCGAGTTTCGACAAGCAATTCGTCCGCGATTACTTGGAGAGCATAGGATGGGACAAGATTCCGCCGGCACCAGAGCTTCCTGAAAGGATCGTGAGGAAGACCACGGAGAAGTACGTGGAGGTATACAGGAGAATCGTCGGGAAGAACATGCTCAGCTGAGAGGAAGCACCCATGGTTCAAACTGAGGAGGGTCGATGTATCAGAAGAGGGAGCTGAACTACATATTCAAACCCAAGTCCATAGCTCTAATCGGAGCTTCGAAGAAAAGAGGGCATATAGGAAGAGCGCTTCTTGACAATCTTCTCCACTACGAGTTTAACGGCAAAGTCTTTCCTGTCAATCCCAGCGCATCTGTGATTCAATGCATGAAGTGCTTCCCCACCGTCCTGGATATTCCTGACCCCGTTGACCTGGCAATCGTCGTTGTGCGTAAGGAATTTGTCTTGCAGGTTGTCGAGCAATGTGGGAAGAAGGGAGTGAAAGGATTGGTCATCATTAGCGCAGGATTCAAGGAGACAGGACCGAAAGGGGCTGCACTCGAAGAACAGCTGGTGAATAAGATACGGAAGTACGGTATGAGGATGATTGGACCGAACTGTATGGGGATCTTCAACACGCATTCTGATGTCAGGCTGCACGCGGTCTTTGTGCCTTACAAGCCTATGGAAGGAAGGATTAGCTTCATGACACAGAGTGGAGGACTTGGAGCCACTATTCTTGCGTATGCCCAGGACTTAAGAATAGGATTCTCAATGTTTGCAAGCGTGGGAAACAAAGCTGACATCTCCGGAAATGACCTTCTGGAGTACTGGAGAGATGACCCCGAGACCGACATCATTCTCGTCTATCTGGAGAGCTTTGGTGACCCGAGAAGGTTCACTCAGCTCACGCGCAAGATATACAAGAAGAAGCCGATCATCCTGGTGAAGGCGGGTAGGACTCGGGCGGGAGGAAGAGCCGCCTACTCTCATACAGGTGCGCTCTTCGGTGCCGACGTGGCAGTCGATGCTCTGTGTGAACAGTCGGGCGTCTTAAGAGTCACCTCCGTCGAGGAGATGTTCGATCTCGCACGAGCTCTTTCTTCTCAACCATTGCCTAAAGGCAACAAGGTCGCAATTGTGACCAACGCGGGAGGCCCAGGAATTCTGGCTACTGATGCGTGCGTGGGCATGGGTCTACAATTGGCCAGTTTTTCGGAGAAGACTAAAGCCGCCCTCAAGGAGATTCTGCCCCCCGAAGCGAGTATCGAGAATCCGATCGATCAGATAGCCTCTGCTGACTACGGGAGTTACAAGAAGACTCTGGAGCTTGTTTTCAGAGACGACAACGTGGACTGCATCATTGTCATTTATGTGCCTCCCTTGGTCACGAATCCATTAGAGGTAGCTAAAGGCATTGTCGCTGCAAAAACAGGCTCCGAGAAGCCCATCCTTGTATGCTTCATGGGTAGTGATGAGACTGTTGAGGGGATTAAGGAACTCGAGAGACATTCCATCCCAGTCTACAGATTTCCTGAGGCGGCCGTCAAATCACTCGTCTCAATGATACGATACGGCGGATTAAAGGAGCGGGCCGAAGGAAGACCGGTGAAGTTCCGTGTGAATAGAAGAAAGGCAGCCGCGGTCTTCGAGAAAGTCAGAGAAGAGGGGCGACTCCAGCTACGAGACGACGAAATCAAGGAAGTTCTTACAGCCTATGGCATTCCATTCGCCAAGACTGAGGTAGTGAAACTACCTGGAGAAGCAATAGCTGCTGCAGAGAGGATCGGGTACCCCGTGGCACTCAAGATTCAGTCTGCCGACATCGCTCACAAGTCCGATATAGGTGGAGTAATGGTGGATTTAAGAAATGAGGGTGAGCTCAAGACCGCCTATTCAAAAATCTTCGCGAACCTGAAGGCGATGGATAAGGAGAAGGAAATCCAAGGCATTATTGTACAGGAAATGGTGAAGAATGGTAAAGAGGTGATCTTTGGGATGAACACCGATCCCATCTTCGGACCTCTCATCGCATTTGGGTTGGGCGGCATTTACGTCGAAACCATGAGAGACATCGTCTTCAGGATCCACCCAATCACTGACAGAGACGCACAGGAGATGATTTCGTCAGTGAGAAGCTATCGATATCTTAGGGGAGTGAGAGGAGAGAAGAGCGTAGATCTCGACGTATTGGCGGAATGTCTGGAGAGATTGTCGCAGCTCATCTCAGACTTCGACGAGATTGACCAGCTCGATGTGAATCCATTCATAGCAGGAGAAAGAAGGGAAGATTGCAGGGCTGTCGATGCGGTGATGATGTTACGCAGTTGATGACCGACATTTCTTTGTCCATGTGAATGATCAAGAATTTCTGAAAGTCAAGCTGTCAACTGTCTGTTTCGTTCGGACGTCTGGTTGCCACGATTTGGCCGTCCCCGCTCTCCTGCCATCGCTTGCCATTCTGTCCGCAATTCCCGACTACTGGCGAGCAACTGCACCATTGTGCCAGAGTTAGTTGTCCCTATCGTGAAGGAATCTTTTCACAATCCGATAGGCTAACACTGTAATCCATCTGCTTGGCAATTTCTTCTGGCCAAAATCGAAATCAGACCAGACCATGTGAATCGATTCAGGGCAAAAGCATCCTCTTTCATCCCGCTTCTCGATGAGAGTATCCACAATTTGCGCCATTCTGTCGTCGCCTTTCACGGATTCAAGTTGTGAAAGAGTGTCGAGATAGCTGAGGACACGATAATCGGTGAAGGGATACTTCAGTTTTTCCCACCCTCTGCCGATCTGCGAATCGTGGCCAGCATACTTCACCGTTCCTCGCCTCTCCCAGCACCTGAGGAGAAATTCTGTGCTCCTCGAAGCCATCTCGTCTCTGCCCTTACTCTTTTGGACCAGGGCGCCCAAGACGCAGAGGGTGCCAAACGCACAACTCCGTTCTTTCTCTCTTCGTCCACCAGGCAGCCCGCTATTCTTGCACCAGAAGCCTCCGTCAAGTCGTTGCCGCCCCTGAAGCCAGTCATAGGCCTTCTGCAGTCTTGGATCAGTCAGGTAACCGAGTTTCGCGAGTGAGCCGGCGAGAATGCCTGTGAAGCAGTCGTAGGGAACGGGCGGAGGCGCGCAGCCGAACCCTCCGCAGGAGAGCTGAGTACTGAAAAGATATTCGCAGGCTTTCGCAATTCTTCTATCCTCTTTCGATAGGCCAAAATCTGCCAGCATGCCAAGAATCCAGAATGTGGTATTCTTCTTAGGCCACCATGTATAAATATCCTTGGGGGTTCCCCAGTATCCATCTCTGTTTCGCCAACCGAAGATGTTCACGATCAATTGGTGGGACGTGATGGAATCCTTCGCAGCAACAACCTCCCCATCTCCCGCTTCTTTTCCCAGAATGTCAGTCAGAGTGCGATATCTAACCCACGGCTCGCCTGAGAGAAGCCACCCGATGGGAACGGAGTCAGAGAATCTCTCCAATCTCCGGACTGACTCCCGATATAACATCCTTCTAACGTTAAGACTTTCTCCTCAGTGATTCAGATTCTAAGAGTTCTCGCCGATCTCTTTCGTTCACTCGTGTTCGGGCTCGTACACCTTGTTGCCAGCCTCCCAGCTGTCTCTCCACTCGACTTTCTTGACCCCAATTTTCAAGAGACCAAACTCCTTTGACTCTGGTCCCTTCGAAAAGTGCTGTGAGAGGTCGAAGCTAGCAAGTTTCCAGACTCTCTTCTTCTCCTTCAAGTCATCGACTTCTCTTGCCTCACCGAATAGGAAAGCAGCCTTTTCTCCATTGGGTTGTTCTACAAATGCAAGGCAAATCCTGGGATTGGTTTTTATCTGCTTCACTTTCCTCGAAGTGCGAAACGTCGTCACCCATACCGTCATATCGGATTCTACCACAGGGGATACCGGGCGCACATGGGGCTGGCTACCATCACAGGTGGCGAGATAGGCATGAGAGGAGTTTTCCTTCATTATTGACACTATCCTCTCTTTCTCAGATGAGCTCATCATCTTGCTCCTTTCACTTCAGTGGTCCTTTGAAGAGCCTTATATCATCTATCCACACAGTGCCCTCACCATCCAAGACGAGATTCAACTCGACCAGATCAGGATTCTCTCCCTTCTTCAAGAAGAATGGGGTCTCCCGAGTGGTCCAATCGGTCGTCCCAGATAATGGGCCGTGGAGACCGCGGGAGAAGAATTCCCCTCTCCCAGGGAAATGGCACCACATCTCAAGGTAAACCTTTCCGTCTACATCCTCTGTTCGAATCCACGCACGATAGATTAGGCACGCATTTTCTACATCTACGTCACCAATTCGGAAGAGACGCACAACAGTGGGCTCAGCCACGGCAATCTTGAGAGAACCGCGTCCGTCACTCGAGATCTCCTCATCGAACTCAACCTCATCGCGGCTGATGACACCTTCCATATCGTCGACGGAGAAGTGGTAGAGCTGTGTCACTTCTTTTGCCGACTGAGAGCAACCGAGAATCAGCAGAAGGGCTAAGGCCATGACGAACGCACTCCTGTAAATCATATTCTCCTCCTTTCCAGGTTGCACAGCACTTCCTCCAATATCTCATAGTCTGCGGACGCTGTCAATTTCCGGAAGAGACGCGGCACCTGCCCATTTCCCGGACCGCACATCTCACAGCCTGAAAGGAGTAGCCAGACGTGAAGTGCAACGAGCCCATTCTTCCAAATTCTCGATGTGAGCGCACCGACCCCCTCCACCTCTGCATGGGATGTCAGGACCTGCAATTTACACCCTGCGTCCGTACCTGCCTACGACACAAGGGTTGACGTCAAGTTCCTTCGTTTGTAGATTGTAGGCGATGAAAGTGGCGATCGTGGTCATGCTTGCTTCGCTCTTTTTCCATCCGAGCGCCAGTTCTTCGGGAGTGGAGAGCACACCTCATGGGATTGTGCTCACTCTGAGATTTCCCTCTCCATCGGTGGAGCAGGTGACCGTAGAGGGAGAGACATTTCTTCGAATCTCACTTCCCGGCTGTGGCCATCAGGGTCCTCTTGGAACACCATCTCTACCTGTCACCAAGAGATTCGTCCAAATCCCAGGAGGAGCATACCCTACAGTAGGAGTCGAGATTCTCGCGGAAGAAGAGGCGCACATCCCCTACCCAGTAGTGCCTGCTCAGCCGCCTGTGGTGAAGTCTTCAGGGGTTCCATCCCGATTCGTCTACGATCGTCAATTCTATCGTAGCTCAGAATTGACACCACCCAAGATCGCCGCAATTGAGAGAATAGGCATCATCAGGAAGAACAGGGTGGCGATCGTACAGGTGTGCCCGGTGAGATATTCTCCAAGCGAGGGGAACTTGACCGTCATTCGAAGTCTTAAGGTTCATATCAGTTGCGACGCTGGAAGCGGAACGGGATGTCCAGAGGGACTGGAGCGCTATTCTTCTGTGCCTCTGGAAAGATCGCTTGATGCCGCAGTAGAGAACTTCTCACGCGACGACCGTTCGCATGGCGATATCGGCTATCTCATTATCGCCGGTGACCATCTCACTGACCCCCTTCATCCGCTCGTCGAGTGGAAGAGAAAGAAGGGATTTCACACTACTTTGGCCACGTTATCGTCCATTTCACCCCTCTCTCAGTCTGCCACTACTGCAGAGGAGATTAAGAGCTACATAAAAGACGCGTACGACAACTGGGCTATCCCTCCAACTTACGTGCTGCTCGTAGGAGATATCAGCTCCATCCCTTCCTGGACGGGGGAGTATTCGGTCCCGCCCCGGCCTACAGATTTGTATTATACAACTATGGATGAGAACGATATCCTTCCGGACCTGTGGATCGGACGATTGCCCATGGAAACACCCGACGCAGTGAGTTCAGCGGTCGAAAAGATCATCGACTACGAAAGGAACGATTGGGGATATGGAGATGCGTGGCTCAACAGAGCTTATTTCATCGCGTCTGATGAAGGAGGTGTGGTCTGGGAGGACAAGACAGGTCACGAAATCGCGGAGTCCACGCACACCTACTGTATGGGAATCGCACGCCAGGACGGGATGATATGCGACTCTCTCTGGGGTTATTATGGAGCCGGAACTCCAATCGATGTTGCATTCGACGGGGGAAGGAGCCTCGTGGTCTATTCAGGTCATGGCTCACCGAGCGGCTGGGATGGCCCTCCATTCTCCACAGGGGACGCTGCATCCCTCAGAAACATCGATCGGTATCCATTCGTCTTGAGCCATGCATGCCTTACCGGACTCTACACATCAAATTGCTTTGGAGAAGTCTTGACCAGGGGTGATAGTTCGGGGGCCCTCGCATTTCTTGGTTCATCGGGTTATACCTACTGGGTTGAGGATGACCTCTTTCAGAGAGGCATGTTCGATGCGCTGTTCTCCGATAGTTTACACACCATTGGTGAGGTCATCGACTATGGAAAACTTCACCTCCTGAGTTTGATCGACACCTTGTGGGCCTACGAGTACTACGAGATCTACAATCTGTTGGGAGATCCATCCCTTGACCTGTACACCCATTCCCCCCATCCGTTAACGGTAATCCACCTCGATACGATTCCTGCCGGACCATACGTGCTGGAGGTGGAAGTTCAAGACTCAGCTTCGCCGGTCGAGCACGCACTCGTCTCTTGCGTTGCTGATACTATGTGGACCGCATACACTGATTCTTCCGGCAGAGTGAGCGTCGAGGTGGAGACATCATCCGACGATACAGTTTGGCTCACCGTTACCGGACACAATCTCAAACCATATCAGTCTTGCATACTGACGAGCTCAATAGATCTTGTCGAATCTCCAGGAAAATCGGCCGATTATGCCGTTGTGCAAAATCACCCGAATCCGTTTCGCGAAATGACAGACATAAGGTATTACATCTCAGAAGAAGGCGCCCTCACCCTCGAGATCTATGACTCCACCGGTAGAATAGTCATTCGTCGAATTCAAGAAGTGACACCCGGCTGGCACACCTTTAGATGGGATGGGAGCAGTAGTAGCGGCAAGTCTGTCTCAAGTGGCATATATTTCTACCGACTCAACATCGATGGTACGTCTCTGACGAGAAAAATGGCTCTGGTGAGATGAGTTTGAGTCCTCGCACTCGCTCGGCGATCCTGCTCAAGTCTCCGTATCGTTGCAGTCCTCAGGGGCAAGATACTAATAGACGGCTTCTTAAGCTACCCTGTACCTCGGTGGCTGATCCATTCAGCAACAGATGGTAATCTCGTTGCCCCCTCAGGACCTGGTCTTCCCTGTTTCCTTAGGCGTCCATTCTGCTCCCTGCTCGCACGAGGAGATGCGAGTTGTGCCTGTACAGGTTTTATGGTAGCGATGAACACCCCCCAGACTACCGAATCACGGAGAGAGGTGGAAACACCTAAGATTCATACAGGAGTTGACAATGAATGACCCTTTTGTTATCTTTACCCTGGAATATGATTAGGAGGGGAGTATGAAGATCTTGGTGAGTGATACGCTCGCTCCTGAGGCTCTCGAAAAGCTCCACAGTACTGAAGGATTTGAGGTTCAAGTGAAAACCGGTATGAGTCCTGATGAGTTGAAGCAAGTGATCAGAGACAAGGACGCATTGATCGTGAGGAGCGCAACAAAGGTGACAAAGGAGATTCTGGAGAGTGCAGAGAATCTGAAGGTGATAGCCCGAGCTGGTGTAGGCCTTGATAATGTTGACGTTGAAACCGCGAAAAGCAAGGGAATCCAGGTAGTCAATACTCCTGGAGGGACGTCAATCAGCGTGACCGAACTGGCTCTGGCTCTCATGTTAGCAACTGCGCGACACATCCCTCGCGCGGACCTCTCTCTTAAGAAGGGATTGTGGGAAAAGAAGAAGTTAGGTGGAGTAGAGCTGTACGGGAAAACACTGGGAATCATAGGTCTTGGAAGGATAGGTTCAGCGGTGGCAGAGAGAGCACGTGCTTTCGGAATGAAGATCATCGCGTATGACCCGTATGTGAAAGAGGCCGCTCACCGCTTGGTAAGTCTCGATGAGCTTCTGGCAGACTCAGACTACGTCACAATCCATATACCACTCACAGCTGAAACCAGCAATCTCTTGAGCAAGGCACAATTCGATACGATGAAAACTGGAGCTGTCCTGATCAACTGTGCAAGAGGTGGAATAGTCGATGAAGAAGCTCTCTATGAGGTTCTCTCGAACGGCAAACTGAGATATGCGGCATTCGATGTCTTCAAAAACGAACCACCGTTTCCAACCAAGCTTCTGGAACTCGACAATTTTATCGCGACGCCTCACATTGGAGCCTCAACTCGCGAGGGCCAGGTGAGAGTTGGCGTAGAAGCAGCAGAAAAAGTGATACAGATTCTGCGGAGGTAGAATAATAAAGAGATATCGCGTCAACAAGAGGATACGTGCACCAAAGGTGAGACTGATAGGAGCGGATGGGAAACAGATAGGTATTATGGCAACGTACAAAGCTCTGGGAATAGCCGGGGAATCCGACCTCGACCTAGTGGAAATTGTCTCAAATACGTCTGTGCCTATCTGTAAGATAATGGATTATGGGAAATTTCTGTATGAGGAGAGCAAGAAGGAGAAACTGGCGAAGAAACACCACCATATGTTCCAGATCAAGGAGATCAAGCTGAGGCCAAAGATAGAAGATCACGATTTTATGGTTAAGCTGAAGCACGCGAGGAAATTTCTCGAAACCAATCACAAGGTGAAGTTCGTTCTCAAGTTTCGAGGAAGGGAGATAACCCACCCGAAGTTAGGGGAAAACATCATAGACAGAGCTGTGCAGGAATTGTCAGACATCTCCAAGGTTGAGCAGCCGTTGAAGCGAATGGGTAAGCTGATGATTCTCGTTCTCTCCCCATTCCTGAGACGAAAGAAGGAGGAACATGCCCAAGTTGAAGACCAAGAGGGGAGCAGCAAAGAGATTCAGTAAGACTGGGGGAGGGAGACTTAAGAGAAGCAGAGCTTTTAAGAGTCACCTTCTTACCAAGAAAAACCGGAAGAGAAAGAGAAGATTGCGTCAATCGACTCTGGTGAACGCTGCCGATGAAAAGAGAATGAAGCGGCTTGTTCCCAATCTCTGAGGAGACACAATGCCAAGAGCACGATCGACTCCAGCCCGCAGACGAAGAAGGAAGAAATGGCTCAAATTCGCCAAGGGATACTGGGGGAAAAGGAGTATTCTCTACAGGACAGCACGAGAAGCTGTCATGCGGGCTTGGGCTTCCGCATACAGAGACAGGAGAAAGCGGAAAAGGGTGATGCGGAGGCTGTGGATTATCCGGATTAATGCAAAGACAAGGGAATACGGTCTGTCGTATTCCAAGTTCATGGAAGGGCTGCGGAGAGGCGGCGTGAACATCAACCGAAAAATGCTTGCGGATATGGCAGTGAAAGACGACCAATCCTTCAGATCGCTCGTGGAGGCTGCGAGGAATTCTCTCAACAACTGAGTACGACGGTGAAGCTGGCCCAGCTCAGAGATAACTTCCTCCAGGACATCAAGACTGCAGTAAGCCTCGATCAACTTGAAGGAGTTCGCATAAAGTACCTGGGGCGTAAGGGAATTCTCACTTCGGTCTTGAAGCGGCTGAAGGAACTCCCTCTGGAGGAGAGACCGAAAGCGGGTGCTGAGGCCAATCAGCTGAAAGAGGAGATCGAGCGGTCGATTGAGAAACGGCGG
>Ga0209427_10004885_pt1 | contig 15419 bp, 11 predicted proteins | sample DeeMarSWOR136_30_FD_187465 | JGI IMG/M metagenome (GOLD analysis project Ga0209427, IMG submission 187465) | Marine sediment microbial communities from White Oak River estuary, North Carolina - WOR-1-36_30 (SPAdes) (version 2) | ecosystem: Environmental > Aquatic > Marine > Intertidal zone >...
CCTTGACGGCGCAGAAGAGCAGCACCTTGGTGACAAGAAGATTGGTACGACGAAACGTGGCATCGGACCCTGCTACAGTGATAAGGTCGCTCGCAACGGTATCAGAGCTATTGATCTTACTGATAAAGAAACCTTACAACGATTACTCTCCCGTATCCTAAAATTGAAACAGAAAATAATCGATATATACGGCATCAAGACAACGCTTAATGAGAAGGAGATCCTAGAAACGTACAGTGTCTACGGGAAACGGTTGAAGCCATATATCACTTCAACCCACATCGAACTAAACAAGGCGCTTCAGAAAAAGAAGAATATACTTCTTGAGGGGGCACAGGGGACCATGCTTGATGTCGAGTTCGGTACCTACCCGTATACGACCTCGTCACATACGACCGCAGGGGGATCAACTATTGGTGCTGGCATCGGACCTCGAGCCATCGATGAAATCATCGGAATTGTCAAGGCGTATACAACCAGGGTCGGTGAAGGACCACTCCCCACCGAACTTTTTGATGTAACCGGAGAGCATCTTCAACACGTCGGTCATGAGTTTGGGACGACTACCAGCAGACCACGGCGTTGTGGTTGGCTTGATCTTGTCGTGGTGAGACATTCCTGTATGATCTCAGGGGTTACGAACCTCGCTATTACCAAACTTGATGTGTTAAATGGCTTACCAGAAATAAAGATATGTACACAATACAATGTTAATGGTAAGAAAATTGATTATTTTCCAGCGAACATCCAGGATGTTGCAGCCTGCAAGCCAGTGTATGCGACCCTCAAAGGTTGGACCACGATGAATCCTGCAGCCCAGAACCTCTCAGATCTACCGAAAGAAGCGCAGACGTACCTTCGATTCATCGAAAACGACACAAAGGTCCCGATCTGTCTTATCTCTATAGGACCTGGAAGATCTGAGACCATCGAGGTTTAAACAAGTTGCTTGACAGATAAAGCAGTTTGGATCCATCGCAGATACGAATTACAGGCTGCCCGAAGAGAGCTAAGATCTTCGGACTGGATAGTTAACGTGAAGGTTTTTTTATCAATAGTAAAAATAACGGTTGATTTCGGGATCTTATGTTGTATTTCTGGGGAAAGCGATTGTGCTATAACAGTAGCATCTGATGTAGAAAGAAAAAAAAACTTAAACATAGCCTTGAAGGTCATAGGCTTTTAATGCGTTTGGCGATCGTCGGGCGTTCTTTGTAGAACACCTTGCTTCCGCAGTACGGACATTGCATCCCTATGTTCTTGACATCGAACTGGACTGCTTTCTTGCATAACCCACATTTATACCGGGTCATAGTGATTCTTCCTCAACAGGGGTTTTATTAGGGAGTCCTTTGAGGATTTTCTCAGCAGCAACACCAGATGGCGTCTCAGGAAGGTATGCTCCACCAGCAAAGATGTTGCCGCATTTCGAACATTCCCATATGCTTGTGCTCTTCCGTTGAACTGACTTCTGACCACATTGTGGACAGGAATGTCGGAGCCGTTGTTGGCCTTCAATCTCGCGGACTATGGTTCGAGATTTTACACCGTACCGCGATGAATAGCGGCCAGAGGTCCCAACTTTCTTGGTTCGTTTTGACATAATTATTTCCCTATACTATGATTGAGCTTCTTACGTATTTCTTGCCCGTTATCAAGAGCTCCTTTTATAACTTTTTGTATCTCCTCCCTGGTAAAACTCCCAGAAAGACCTTTTTGCATCGCACGAAGGTCCCCTTTATGATCGGTTGCGACCGTCAATCTAACGTCTGCGATAACCTCCTCATCAAAACACGGATCAAAGAGCACAAAATCGTTGATTTTCACAGCAGTGCATGATATTGGAGGTTCAATCATTGGTAAAGGAAAATCCTCTACTTTCTTTTGATTTGTGCTTGTTTCGTCGGATCCGAAGGGAACCTCGTTTACCCCAGGTATTCGGTAGATATCTGCAAGTTGTTCCTGCCATGATGCCCTCTCTTTTTCGTTTAAAGTTTTTAAAAATCGAGAAACAGGAACCTTTGTGGTTAATAACGCAGCAAGAGCAGCAAGAGATGCTGCATCAAATAAATTCCCATCATAATCAAGGATGTGGATATCGATGAAGACGAGCCATACCTTTTCACTAGGGGCGATACAGAGTTTTTCTAATTGGATGACTTGGGATTCCCTCACACCTCTGTCCACCACCCGTGCAAGCTCAATGGCATTTTCTCTGGGGGGCCCTGATTCAAAATCAGGGGATGCGAGCGGAACGAATTCCGCAGCGGTACTCATTACGCCTGTTGTCGGTGTATCAGGGAAGGGTTCCCCAATATCCATTTTGATGCCACAAAGGACCTGGGTATTGCCGATTTTCACCCGAGCAGAGCCTTCCGCCTTATTGACTACTTTTGTTTCGATGTCGATGGTCCGATAATTGTCAAAGGTTCGCCCGTCAATTCGTTTGCCTTGTTCAGCAAGCTTTGTGATATAATCACGTTTTATCACTGGGACAATGGTCATTCTTGTACCTCCGCAACGACAGACTGATACTTCTCCAGGATCGCCTTCTTCTGGATTTCTGAGACGGTATGACATCCTTTCAATGCAAGGTCAAATGCTTGATTGAATTCATTAACCGTGAAATGACCATCCATCTGCAGCAACAGCACCTCATCGGTTCTTGGGGAGATTGCTATCGGCAGGTCAGCGTCACCAAAGTTATCCTCCTCTTTGCCAAGGTCAAGGACGACCTGGCCTTCGATTTTCCCTGCAGCACATGCGACCGGTATATCCCGCATTGGGATTCCTGCGTCGACCAATGCGACTGCTGCAGCGGACAGTCCAGCGCAGCGGGTCCCTGCCTCTGCATCAAGCACTTCGATGTTTACATCGATACTTGCGCGAGGGAAGTATTCGGTGAGAATCACTTTTTCCAGTGCCTCAGAAATGACCTTTGAAATCTCGACGCTTCGTCGATCTGGACCAGGGCGTTTGCGATCCTCGACACTGAACGCGGCCATGTTATAACGTGCTTGCACAATTGCTTTCAGTGGGTTTTGTGTATGCCGCGGGACTGCTTCCCGAGGGCCGTAGACAGCAGCAAGGACCTTGTTGCCCCCCCATTCGAGGTAGCAGGAGCCATCAGCCCGATGGAGTACACCCGCCTCTATTTTTATTTTTCGCAAATCATGTGGACCTCGCCCATCTAATCGTTTTCCTTCATCTGTTATTAACTTTATGTCTGATTTCATTATCTTACATCCTTTGCATCTTTTTTTAAGAATTCTTCGATCCTGCTTGTCAGTCCAAATGTTATGGCCTCTCGCTCAATCATAGTGATTGCAGCCAAGACCTTCTCGATTTCTTCCGGGTCTCCATCAATCCAGATACGTCCGTTTTTACCGACCTTTATGCGACAACGGGTGTATTTTTGTATATTCTCGATCATGGAATATTTCTTCCCCATGATACGTCGGTACACGGATGGCTCAAATTCGATAAGATGACCGTCTTTAAGTTTAAAGAGATTACGGTCTTTAAGGGTGATCTGAAGCTTCTTTGACTCATCTATTGAGAGAACCTTCGCCAGTATGGTATCACCTGTGTTTAAATATTTTTCCGTATCAGCGAATTCAATTTCCCAAGGAACCTCTTTTACATGCAACAGCGCAGGGTATGGAGCGTTGATGTCAACCATCCAATTGGATGTTGATGCTTCTTCGACAACGCCGATTACAAAATCACCCACAATAGGGTCATATCGCCCTCGCAAGGGGATTATATGGACGAATTTATCCTGGATATTGAGGACTCCAAGTCGTTCTGCGTAGATTTTCCTATTTTCGACATATGTCCCCCGCCCAGGATGTAGAGCGGAAGTTTCACCAAGAATCTGACCAGGGATGACTACTTGACGTCCTTCATTTGACATAAAATCGTGGTTCCTTCTTCATAAATTTATTTTAAAACTCTTGTTTCAACGTTTCCCTTTGTAAGGGTATTAAGCTTATCATAAAAATCTGTTTGCATACCTGGCTGTAGCTTCACAATACCAATCCATGTACCATCTGATTGCCATTCCTCCCGTTCTAACGTGCCAAAACTGCGAACCGCGCCATATGCCTTCCCGACATATTCCGGTGGGATTTTCACCGAGACCCGCGCCTGTTCCATTGAGATAGGCAGAATAAGCCGTAGGTGCTCAAGGATGGTTTTCATTTGTTGGTTTACTGATTTGAATGGGTCGATATGGACTTTTGCTTCATCCAACGCAAGCTCGATACGGGTCCTTGGATGTGGCATTTTTGTCTGTGGATCCATTGCGTTTTTAACAATCAAATCAACAATTCGCTTTCGTTTCTTCTCCTGCATCTCACGACGCTGCTCTATGGTAAGCTGAATTTCCCCTTTCTGAATAATTTCCTTAGCAATAACGGAAATATCGGTGGTGTTAAAGTGCTTCTGCAGTGATTCTATAGCCGCGTGGGTTCCTTTCTTCGAATCACTAAAAACCGCGTCAATCGCCAGAGCAGAGAGTATGTTTTCTGTTTTTCCCTCCATGATATGCTCTGCCTCATGAGGATCTACAAGGATTTCAAAACGGTCTGTTCCTTTATGCAATCGTGCAATCACAGCGTTTTCTAGACTGACCACCGTTATTTTCCTCCAATCGCCTTATTCACATAGGTTTTTGTTTCTGCAGAGGAAAGGATATGGAATTTCACACCTTTTTTCACGATACCAATTTCGATGGCATCCGGATTAAGTTTTCCTTCTGTTCCTTTATGCAATGCTTTTATCCCCAGGTCGATAGCTTCTTCAAGAGGGGCGTTCTCTTTATAGTGTTCCTCGAAATACGCCATGGCGCCTGTGCGTCCCGCCCCTTCACTTGCTGCCTTGTATTCCATCAGCGCTCCCGAAGGGTCAGTGGAAAACAATCGGGCACCGGTCTGGTCGACACCCGCTATCAGCAACGCAGTCCCAAAGGGTCGAACACCACCATATTGGGTGTAGGTTTGCTTGAAATCACAGATACGTTTCACTAGGGTTTGAACCTGAATTTTCTCACTATACGTAATTTCGTTTATCTGTGCATCCAATCGAGCACGATCTATCAGAGAACGTGCATCAGCAACAAGACCAGATGTTGCACATCCGATGTGATCATCAATGATAAAAATCTTCTCAATGGAATCCGGTTCAATTAGTCTGGAAGTGATACGTTTGTCAACAATTAAAATTGCACCATCTCTGAATTTCACCCCAACAGTTGTTGTCCCTCGTTTTACTGCCTCCCGTGCGTACTCTACCTGGAATAAACGCCCGTCTGGGGAAAACACGGTAATTGCTCTATCATATGCCATATTTGATGGTTGCATTTTTTATTTCACCTCATTTTTTTCTTCTGTTTTTCTCACTTTAGTCTCTTAATTTCAACCATGAATGCACTTTTGATGTATATAGTTTGTGTTTAGGTTTCCCCTTTAGAAACCATGAGGTAATCAACGTGACGTTAGACCCTTTTTCTTGATCCCCAAATGATTTTATGAATCTGCAATGATAATCGAACTGACAAACCATCATCAAGGATCCATGAGGCAAGCTTCTTTGGATTAGCCCCCCATACAGGTTGGAAGAAAACAGGGCATACCGGGTTGTATTTCCCAAGGATTTTTTTTGCGTATTCGTAATCTTGTTTGTTTTTAATGACGAATTTGAGTTGATCTTTTTTTTTCAGATAGAGAATATTGCTCATGTTCATTTGTTTATGAACACCTGAGGAGGGGCATTTGATATCAAGGGATATAAACAGAAAATTTCTTCCGACGAATCTTTTAATGCTCTTACTTCCATTTGTCTCAAGACACACTTTATAGTTTTTGCTTAGCAGTATGTTTATTAGTTGTGATGTTTGCTTTTGAAGTAAGGGTTCTCCACCGGTAAGACAGACATAGTTACAATGGAATTTTGTCACCTCATCAAGTATTTCTTTGATATTCATGATGGTTCCTTTTTCATATGCATAGGTCGTATCACAGAAGGAACATCGGAGGTTACAACCCGAGGTCCTAAGAAAAACACTTGGGGTACCCGTTAACAAACCTTCTCCTTGTAGTGAATAAAATATTTCATTTATCTTCATTAATGTGATGTATTTGGGAGGTCGATTATAATCTTTGCTTAGGAGAATTTAGGAGAATACAAAATCTATGATTATTTTTTATACAAAACTTATTATATGTAAAGGTATTTATAGGGGAAATTGTATTACGGGTAAGCCGTTCCAACGTTACTTAATATAGCCTATACCATAAAAAATCATTGTAACTGTGGCCCATGTTTGGGCCTGTAGCTCAGCTAGGTAGAGCATCTGGCTTTTAACCAGGTGGCCAAGGGTTCGAATCCCTTCAGGCCCGCCTTTCCTCACAAGGAACGTAGGAGGAATGCAGTATCGCAGCCCCGCCAAAAAAATATTATGACATCTTAGGACATAAGCTGGTCCCAGAACATACTATTCTAACTGAGAAAGAAAAAAAAGAGCTGCTCAAGAAATATGATATCAAACCGGATCAGCTGCCACGTATTCTTGCAACGGATCCTGCAGTGATTTCGACAGGGGCGAAACCTGGTCAGATTATTAAAATCATTAGAAAAAGCCCGACTGCGAAATATGCGACAGCATACCGGTTGGTTGTTGAGAATGAGACCTCCGAGAGTTTCTTCTTTGCTAAACCATCTGAGGAATTCAGTTCAGCAAGCGAAGAAACATAGAAATGTTAAAGGGGATTTATGAGGAGTATTTATGAGAGAACTTGTTGATGTGTTTTATAAAGAGCGGAGTATTGTCAACCATCAGATCGCTTCCTATGATGATTTTTTACGGAATCGTCTTCAAAGGATTGTGGATGGTACGATCATCGGTCAGGAAGAAGAAGGAATGAAACGAGGGTATATCTACCCTGAAATAGAAGGATATAAGATTCGATTTGGAAAAATAAAGGTCGGTCTTCCGCAGGTAAAAGAAGCAGATGGGACTGAACGGGAACTTACCCCAATGGAGGCTCGATTAAGGGATCTGACGTATGAGGCGCCAGTGGAGCTTGAGTTTATTCCTGTGAAAAACGAGGTGGAGTACGAACCGGAGATGGTCCGTATTGGTGAGTTGCCTATCATGGTCAAGTCCCTACGATGTAATATCTCCCAACGGGTGATGGAAGAAAAATTAGACAGACCCCTGGTAGAGGGGGATTACCAAAAAGAACTTCAACAGAAACAGGAGGATCCTTTGGATCCTGGTGGGTATTTTATTAGTAATGGAACGGAACGAGTGTTAATCACTGTTGAAGACCTTGCTCCTAATAGAGTGCTTGTTGAGCGGTCAAGTCGGTATGGGACCGATGTTGAAGTGGCAAAAGTATTCTCCCAGCGAGAGGGGTATCGAGCGTTAACCGTGGTGGAAAAACGTAAGGACGGTATGCTTATGGTAAGCCTACCGACCACCTACGGACAAATCCCCCTTATTGTGTTATTGCGGGCATTAGGTATGGAGAATGATAAAGAAATCGTTGATGTCATCTGTGTAGACCCAAAGATGGAGCCGTATGTACTTGCGAACATCGAGGAATGTGCTAAAGAATACAGCATTGCAACAAAAGAGGAAGCGGTTGCATACCTTGGGAAGAAGTTCGCAGGTGGTCAGGCCAAGGAGTACCGAGTAAAACGCGTTGAGACCATCATGGATCGTCATCTGCTTGCTCATCTGGGTAATGACCCGCAGGATCGTTTGAAAAAGGCTATTTTCGTGGCTCGCATGGGGATGGCTGTTCTAGAGCTTGCTCTTGGGAAACGAGAGCAGGATGACAAGGACCATTACGCGAACAAGCGTTTGAAGCTAGCAGGAGATCTCATGGAGGATCTGTTCCGGGTCGCATTTACCGCGTTATGCAAGGATCTAAAATATCAGATCGAGCGGATCCATGCAAAAGGAAAGGAAATCAAGATAGCATCATCGCTTCGTTCTGATGTCCTAAGCCAACGTATTCATCATGCGCTTGCTACGGGGAATTGGGTTGGTGGCCGGGCAGGTGTCTCTCAGCTTCTTGATAGGACCAGTAATTTAGCGGTGCTTAGTCATTTACGAAGAGTCACTTCACCATTGACACGGTCGCAGCCGCATTTCGAGGCGCGAGATCTGCATTCAACACAATGGGGTCGTCTCTGTCCCAATGAGACACCGGAAGGACCAAACTGCGGTCTTGTCAAAAACCTTGCGTTGACTGTAGAGATCTCAGAGGGACTTGGGGAACAAGAGGTTGAAACCGTTTTACGAGAACTGGGGATTAAGGAGTTAACTAAACATGTCACTGGAGCTCGTGTGTATCTCAACGGTGATTTAATCGGGATGCATCCGAACGGTGCGGACTTGGTCAAGAAACTTCGAGACAGACGGCGGAGAGGCATGCTGAGTAATGAAATCAATGTCACCTATGATATTGAAGGAAACGATGTGATTGTTAACTGTGATTGTGGGAGGTTACGACGTCCGTTGCTTGTCGTTGAAAATGGAAAGCTTTTGTTAAACCAGAAAATTTTTTCGGATATAAAGGAAGGTAGAAAGAAATGGACTGAGCTTATCAACGAGGGGGTTGTTGAATATATTGATGCTGAAGAAGAAGAAAATGCACTGATCGCATTGCGACAGGAAAATCTCACCCCAGACCATACTCATATGGAGTTGGACCCTATGTGTATCCTTGGGATCGGAGCATCGCTTGTTCCATACCCCGAGCACAACTCATCCCCAAGGATCACTATGGGTGCTGGGATGGGAAAACAATCGCTTGGGTTTGGTGCCTCAAATTATCGTATCAGGCCAGATACCCGTGGTCATCTGCTTCATTATCCGCAGATGCCGCTTGTTCAGACCCACCCCATCCGATATATCAAATTTAGAGAACGGCCTGCAGGGCAGAATTACATTGTCGCTGTTGCCTCGTTCCAGGGCTATAACATGGAAGATGCCTTGATCATGAGCAAGTCCGCGATTGAACGGGGACTTGGTCGGAGCACGTTTGTCCGGACGTATAGCAGTGAGGAGAAACGGTATCCTGGTGGTCAAGAGGATCATTTTGAGATCCCAAGCCCTGATTGTCGAGGGGTCCGCAGTGAGGATGCTTACAACAACCTTGGTGAGGACGGATTGATTTCCCCGGAATGCACCGCGAATGGCGGAGACGTGTTGATAGGCAAAACATCTCCCCCTCGTTTCCTTGAGGAGCCGACTGATTTTCTTACCCCGCAGAAACGCAGGGAGACATCGGTAACGGTACAACATGGGGAAGGTGGAGTCGTCGATAAAGTCATGCTGTCAGAATCTGTCAATGGCTCTCGAATGGTGAAGATTAAAGTCCGTGAACAACGGATCCCTGAACTGGGTGATAAGTTTGCCTCAAAACATGGTCAGAAGGGAGTAATTGGATACCTGGTGTCCGCTGAAAACATGCCCTTCACCCAAAATGGGATGTCGCCTGACCTGATCATTAACCCGCATGCGATCCCTTCAAGGATGACCGTCGCACATGTGCTGGAGATGATCGGTGGTAAAGTCGGTTCGCTTGAGGGGCGTATCGTTGATGGAACTGCTTTTAGCGGTGAAGATGAAGATCAACTGCGGGCAGCACTTATGAAAAACGGGTTTAACCATGCGGGAAAAGAAACCTTTTATGATGGCATGACAGGGCGACCGTTGGAATGTGATGTGTTTGTGGGATGTATATATTATCAGAAGCTGCATCATATGGTCGCAGGCAAGATCCATGCACGGTCACGGGGGCCGGTTCAGATCCTGACACGGCAACCAACAGAGGGACGTGCACGAGAGGGTGGTCTGCGGTTTGGAGAAATGGAGCGGGACTGCCTAATTGGACATGGTGCTTCCATGGTTATTAAAGACCGATTGCTAGATGAATCAGATATCACAATGAAATATGTGTGTAACACATGTGGGCATATCGCGATGATCGACCGACACGGTCGGTTGCATTGCTCCATCTGTGGCGATAAGGCAGATATTCACCCGGTGGAGATGAGTTATGCGTTCAAACTGCTCATTGACGAATTGAAGTCACTTGTGGTGGTTCCACGGATTAAGCTGGAGTCATTGGTGTAGGGGGGTTAAAAAAAATGGCGGGACGTAGTATCACAAAAAAAATTGGGGCATTAGAATTTTCAGTATTATCACCTAATGAGATTCGCAAGATGAGCGCGACAAAGGTCATTACCGCTGACACTTACGATGATGACGGGTTTCCTATCACGATGGGGCTTATGGACCAGCGGCTTAGTGTGATTGAGCCTGGTCTTCGTTGTAAAACCTGTGGGCTTAAGGTGGGTAAAGATAAATGCCCGGGACATTTTGGTCATATTGACCTGGCTATGCCTGTGATTCATGTCGGTTTTGTGAAAACGATTAGGAATTGTCTACGGGCGACTTGTCGGAAATGCGGACGAATCTTGCTATCCGATAAGGAGCTTGAGGAGCACCAAAAAATTATTTTAAAAAACGCTTCAGAGGGACGGGATAACGCCTATATCTTCAAGATTATTATTAGTAGCGCGACAAAAACAGAGGGATGTCCACGCTGCCATGCAATCAGCGGAAAAATTGATTTGGATAAACCAACCTCGTTCCGGGAGAACGGAAAGAAACTGACCCCAACTGAGATCCGGGAGTGGCTTGAGAAGATACCCGATGAGGATCTTCCTTTGTTGGATATCAATATACAATCAGCGCGACCAGAGTGGATGGTACTGACGGTGTTACCTGTACCCCCAGTCACGGTCCGACCATCGGTGACCCTTGAATCAGGTGAACGGTCTGAAGATGATTTGACCCATAAACTGGTGGATGTGATTAGGATTAATCAGCGGTTGCAGGAGAACAGGGATGCAGGAGCGCCTCAGCTGATCGTAGAGGACCTCTGGGAGCTGCTGCAGTACCATGTGACGACATATTTGGACAATCAGACATCAGGGATTCCCCCCGCGCGGCACCGATCTGGGAGACCCCTAAAAACCCTTGCACAGCGGTTAAAAGGGAAGGAAGGAAGGTTTAGAAGTAATCTTTCAGGTAAACGAGTGAATTTCTCTGCAAGAACCGTTATTTCCCCAGATCCAAATCTGAGTATCAACGAAATCGGTGTTCCTGTGGAAATCGCCCGGGAGTTGACGATCCCTGTGCGGGTCACAACCCAGAACCTTGAATGGTGTAAAAAACTCATTAAACAGACAGCACAGCCTGAGAAACCTGGGGAGGACTATCGACCGTATGTGAATTACGTAAAGCGATATCGTGAGGGGGTCGAACAGCGGATGAAGGTCACTGAGAAAAACGCTGGGGACATCGCTGAGAAACTCGAGCTTGGTTTTACCATTGAACGGCAGCTAATGGATGGGGACATCGCATTGTTTAATCGACAACCGTCACTACATAGGATGTCGATGATGGCGCATCGGATTAAGGTCATGCCAAACCGATCGTTCCGATTCAACCTTTCTGTTTGTCCCCCGTATAATGCTGATTTTGATGGTGATGAAATGAACCTGCATCTTCTTCAGGGGGAGGAGGCTAAGGCTGAGGCTGAAATCCTTATGAAAGTGCAGGAGAACTTAATGTCACCTCGTTTTGGTGGTGTGATCATCGGGGGTCTGCATGATCATATTTCAGGGTGTTTCCTTCTTACTTATAAGGATAAGAAGTTTTCAAAGGAAAAAACCTCTGAGATGCTTGCGACGTTCAAATACAAGGGGAAGTTCCCGGAGGTCCATACACTAAACGGGGAGAGTGTTGTTTACGGACGGGATATCTTTAGTGTGTTGCTTCCTAAAGATTTAAATATTGAGTATAAGTCAAAGGCCTGTTATCATTGTGAAGTCTGTCAAGCCCCAGATTGTCCCCATGGTGCGTATGTTATTGTGAAAAATGGGAAATTAAAACAGGGAATCATCGACGAGAACAGCATTGGATCGTTCAAAGGAAAAATTGTTGAACGCATTATCCGTGATCATGGGACCGCGGCAGGTAGAATCTTCATTGATGATGTAACTAGGCTTGGGATTGCGGTGGTGACGGTGATTGGGTTTACCACCAGCATTGATGATGAGGATATCCCAACTGAAGCGAAACGGCAAATAGAGGAAGGACTGCAGAAAGCACAAAACAAGATCAACACGCTGGTACTCGCATATGAACGCGGCGAGCTTGAATCCCTCCCTGGTCGGAGTCTTGAGGAGACATTAGAGATGGAAATCATGCGAGTAACTGGGAGAGCCAGGGATATGGCCGGTGAGATCGCAAGTAAGTATTTAGGGTTAAATAATAGTGCAGTTATTATGGCGAAATCCGGAGCGAGAGGATCGATGTTGAACCTGTCGCAGATGTCCGGATGTGTCGGGCAACAAGCAGTCCGAGGAGAGCGGATTTCCCGGGGATATAAGTATCGGACGTTACCGCATTTCAAAAAAGGAGATCTGGGGGCAAGTGCGAAAGGATTTGTCGCCAACAGTTATAAAAGTGGGTTAAATCCGACTGAGTATTTCTTCCATTCGATGGGAGGCAGAGAAGGTCTGGTCGACACTGCGGTACGAACATCCCGGTCAGGTTATATGCAACGTCGGTTAGTCAACGCACTTGAGGACCTGAAGGTGGAAAGCGACGGGACTGTCCGCCACACTGGTGGTGAGATCATCCAGTTCCAGTATGGCGATGACGGGGTTGATCCCACGCGAAGCACCACGGGAAAAGCGGTGGACATCGATCGTATTATTTACGATGTGAGCCACGGAGGATGAAGAGATGATGGTAATGTTTTCGAAAAAGAAGTCTGCACAGAAGAAACCTGTGACACAAAAAAAGTCAAGAATCATCGCTTCAAATAAAAAAAGACCGGCACTTAAAACCTCTGTGAAAGCAAAGATATCAAAACCCAAGAAAAAACCAACACACGCAAAGGGTGTTTCAGAAAAGAAAAAAGTCAAGAGGAAAACGCAGATGGTCGTTGCTGAGAAAAAAATCGAGAAGAAGAAAGAACCGGAGCGGACGTTTGTACCCCCACCAAAAAAAACAGAGGAAGAACCAAAGGAATTTAAGGCGATTCGGGCATCGATACATAAACTGTTGAAAAAAGATTTTCTGCCTATTTCCATTATCGATGGTATCGTTGAGCGGGTGGCACAGGATAAAAAAATCGAGGCGAAATTAAAAAGCATCGTTCAAAAAGCTTTGGAGGAGTATACGAAGAATTGTATCGACCCGACCGAGGCGTGTGGCATGATCAGTGCGCAAAGCATCGGGGAGCCGGGGACGCAGATGACGATGCGTACGTTTCATTATGCTGGTGTTGCTGAGATTAACGTCACCCTTGGGTTGCCGCGTTTAATTGAGATTGTGGATGCAAGATCTACCCCTTCGACGCCGATGATGAACATCTATCTTCGGGATGAGTACCGGATAAACTCAGATTTGGCAAAAGAAATCGCCAATAAAATCGAGATTACCAAGCTTACGGATGTTGCCGATATTGAGATGGACCTTGTGAATATCACTATTGCCATTAAACCAAATAAGAAGACGATGGAAAAGAAAGGCATCGTCATTAATGATCTTTTAGAGCGGGTCCAATCGGTTCGTAAGCTATCCGCAAAAATCGAAAAAGACACCATAAAGGTCATGCTCGATGAGCCAGGCTATAAGGTTCTTCAGAATACAAACGAGATGTTAAAGAATCTAAAGATCAAGGGGATCGATGGAATCAAACGAGTTATCATCCGCAAAGAGCCAAACGAAGGGTATGTCATTTATAGTGAAGGCAGCAATCTTAAAGAGGTACTTGATATCGAGGGTGTTGACCCATATCGGACCACGACAAACGACATTCATGCTATCGCTCGGGAACTGGGCATTGAGGCGGCACGAAACACGATCATTCAGGAAGCGTATTCCACGCTCTCAGAGCAGGGGCTAAACGTTGATATGCGGCATATCATGCTTGTTGCTGATGTGATGACTGCGGACGGGACGGTTCGGGCTATTGGTCGTCATGGGGTCAGTGGTGAGAAAAGCTCTGTGCTTTCACGAGCCGCGTTTGAAATTACTGTTAATCATCTACTGCTGGCAAGTCAGCGTGGTGAATCTGATAAGCTTAATGGAGTGGCTGAGAACATCATCGTCGGGCAGCCGGTGAACCTTGGGACAGGTGCGATTGAACTTGTGATGAATCCAAAGAAACGAAAACAGAAGGAAAAGTAAATGATAGACGTAAACAAAGCATTAAAGGATGTATCAAAGAAAGGCACAATCCTTATTGGCGAAAAACAGACAAAAGCAGCTATAAAGAACGGATCTGCAAAGCTGGTGGTGATGGCACAGAATTGCCCCTCTGCCAAACCCATTGCCACGCTTTCGAAGGAACAGAAGGTACCAGTGTACACCTATCCATATACGGGTGTTGAGCTTGGGTACACCTGCGGGAAGAACTTTTCTGTTTCCTGCTTAGCTGTTCTTGAGGAAGGAGAATCTACTATCTTACAGCTTGTCAAAAAAAGGAAATAACCAAAATGGGAGAGATAGTGCTTTCAAACGAGACGGTTCAGTGCATCAATCTGGCATCAAAGTATTCTGGGGCAGCTATCAGGGATTGCATCATTGAGGATGACCGTATCGTGTTTATTGTTGAGAAAGGGCAGCTTGGTATTGCGATTGGTAGTAAAGCTAAGAACCTTCAGAGACTGCGGTCGCTTTTTAAGAAAGCCGTTAAATTCGTTGAATTCGATGAGGATAAAACTAGGTTCGTTCAGAATCTCTGTAAGCCTTATGAGGTCAAAAAGATAACCTTTGAGGGGAACGACGGGGCGGACATCGTAAGAATTGAAGTCAACCCACGGGACAAGTCAAAGTTGATAGGGAAAAGCGGGCGGAACATCAACATGATCCGGAAGATGGCGCAACGTCATCATCTGATAAAGGATGTCCAGATTATCTAGGATGATGTTCCTTTTTAAGATAATACTTTTAAAGGGTGGATGATTGCAGGATGGTTAGGGGGCGTTGTGTGCGCATACGAACTCATCCTATTATTGACTTTCCGAAAAGAAAACAGCTTAGTTTTTGCTTTCAAAAAAAACGACTGGTCGGTGAAGAAGGGGACACGATTGCGTCTGCATTGCATGCCGCGGGGATACGGACGCTTACCACCAGTTTGAAGTATGACAACCCGAGAGGTTTTTTCTGTGGAATTGGGAAATGTTCCTCGTGTCTGATGCGGGTGAACGGCATCCCTAATGTGCGGATATGTATCGCACCGTTAAAGGAAGGTATCTGTGTCGAGATGCAAGATAAACTTGCCAGGTTGCCAGTAGCAGAGTTTTTCGGAGAGCCT
>Ga0209427_10004888_pt1 | contig 15416 bp, 12 predicted proteins | sample DeeMarSWOR136_30_FD_187465 | JGI IMG/M metagenome (GOLD analysis project Ga0209427, IMG submission 187465) | Marine sediment microbial communities from White Oak River estuary, North Carolina - WOR-1-36_30 (SPAdes) (version 2) | ecosystem: Environmental > Aquatic > Marine > Intertidal zone >...
GGGATATGAGCTTGCTCTCCCCCTGGTCATGATTGTCCTCATGGCTTTTCTTTTCCCTGTATTTCATTCGCTTCGAATAATAAGCGTCTACGAGTTTTTAGAAAGGCGCTATGATGAGAAAACAAGGGTTGTGATGAGCCTTGTCTTTCAAGTAAGCCGGGGCTTAGCCACAGGCGTGACAGTCTACGCCGCGGCTATTGTTCTCTCTGTGACCCTCCAAATTCCTCTATGGATGACTATTCTCCTTATCGGCGCGGTAGCTGTTGTTTATGAGCTTTTCGGAGGAATCCATGTGGATATTGTCTCAGACACAATCCAAATGATAGTTATCCTCTTGGGAATAATCATAACCGGCTTGGTAGGTCTTCATCTTATCGGAGGGTGGAGTTCGATTTCAGAGCTTATAGATCCTGCCCGACTTGTCGCAGTGGATTTCTCTGCTCTTGGATTTCGCCAAGGCCAGGATTTCGGGTTCTGGCCGTTATTTCTTGGAGGCTTTTTTCTTTATGCTTCTTACTATGGTTGCGACCAGAGTCAGGTTCAGAGAGAACTCTCAGCCAGAAACCTCAAAGAATGCAAATTGAGCCTTCTTTTCAACGGTTTTTTCCGCTTCCCTATAGTCCTTGCCTATTGTACTGTAGGCCTCATCCTAGGAGCATATGTTGTCCAACATCCTGAATTCCTTGGGAATCTTCCTCAAGGAAGGCCTGATTATCTCCTCCCTTCTTTTATCCTGGCAAAAATGCCTCCAGGGATTGTAGGATTCATTTTTATTGCCATCATGGCAGCAGCCATGTCTTCGCTCGACTCTTCCATAAACTCTCTCTCTGCTACCACTGTGGAAGATATCTACAAAAAGATCAGGAAAAGAAAGATCGAGCCTGAGCAAGAGATGAAATTATCCAAAATGTTTACTCTTTTTTGGGGAGTTTTCTGCATCGGATTTGCCTTTTTTGTAGGTGACATCTCTCCTACCATAATAGAATCAATAAACAAAATCGGGTCTGCCTTTTACGGCCCTGTTTTTGCTGTCTTTCTGGCGGGTATTATTTCCTCAAAAGCCAAGCCTCTTCCCGCCATTGCCGGCCTAGTAAGCGGGGTAACTGTAAACCTCTTCTTCTGGCTTTTTGTGCCTTCTGTCTCCTGGTTATGGTGGAATGCGATTGGATTTGCGCTCGCGACCGCAGTCATTTTTGTGGGGAGTTTTTTCTTCCAGCCTGCTTTCAAGAGCTCCTTCGAAATAAAAATCAGCCCCGAAAAAAGAGCCTGGAAAATAAGCTATGGATTATTGATCGTGTATGTTGCGGGGCTAATTCTCTTTTTATTTTTTTTCCCCAAGCTGTTTTAATAAAATAAGCTCGATGGGATAGGTTGACAGGTCCAGCCAAACTGGAAAGCGATTTAGTTGGCTGGTCCGTAAATATGCAAATCTGCTACTCTGTGCCCCAACTTCCTAAGTTTTTGACTTCAAAACATGCCTATGCTATAAGTTTTTTGCAGGGAAACAAAGAGCTTTTACGGAAGGACACATGACAAAGACAGGATATTTTATTTATCTTATACTCCCCACAGAAATCAAAATATGAATCAAGAAATTGATTATGAGAATGTTATAAAAGTACCTGAAGAAGGTATAGCTGGAATAAAAAACGATATAGCAGTCCTGTCCGGGATTTCCTCCGATAAAAAAAATAGAATAGATAGAGTCTTGATTCCAGAGATGTGTTTAAAAAAAAGAATTCAAGCTTTAGCTCAAGAAATTTGCAGGGATTATAAAAATGCAGAAGAGTTAACTTTAGTTATTATCTTAAAAGGCGCCTTTGTTTTTGCCTCAGATCTGGGAAGAGAAATATATAAAATTAGTAGATTACAAGGGCCAGAGATCAGGTATGGTTTTATCAAAGCTATGACCTATGGAGAAGAAATAAAGCATTCTGAAGAGAAAAAAAGAGAAGTCAAAATAGAGCTAAAGCCTCGAAATCTTGAAGGAAAAGATGTCTTATTAATAGAGGATATCGTTGATCAAGGCTTTACATTGTTCGAAATCAAGCAAAAACTATTGGAGGAAGAAAATCTTAACTCATTAAAAATTTGTGCTTTACTCAATAAAACATTAAAAAATCCAACAAAAGAAGTAAGCGAGATAAAAAATAAATTAATTCTTGACTATCTTGGATTTGAGATTCCTGATAGATGGATCGCTGGCTATGGTATCGATGCGGGAGAAGATTTCAGGCATTTACCTTTTATTATCTCTGTCAAAGAAAATTATTATTTGAATAAATAACAGGCTTTTTCCCAAAGTGGCGTGAAGAGAAGTCATTGCGAGCGACCGAAGGGAGCGTGACAATCTCAAAGAAAGAAATTGTCATTGCGAGCCCCGCAGGGGCGAAGCAATCTCATAGAAGATTGAGATTGCCGCGTCGCTCCTCTTCTCGCAATGACTACTTATTAGATGAGATTGCTTCGCTTCGCTCGCAATGACATGCGAGGAATCTTCTATGCTCCTCGCAAAGACATATAATCAAGCAACTTTGGGACGAGGCTTAAAGTTAAATAAACCATGTATGATTTGATCTTAAGGGGAGGGAACATCATTGATGTTCGGTCTCGGAAGATTCGTAAAGGTAATATCTCAATTAAGAACGGAATCATTGCTGGGATAGAATCTCCTCAAAATCAAAATGCAAAAGGGATTATTGATATTCAGGGGAAATATATAGCTCCTGGATTTATTGATAGCCATCTTCATGTGGAGAGCAGCATGCTCAGCCCGCATGAATTTTCCCGAGAAGCTGTAAAACATGGAACAACAGCTATATTTGTTGATCCTCATGAGATAGCCAACGTTCTGGGCAGGAAAGGCATAGAATTATTCCTGGAGCAATCTGGTATAGTTCCATTGGATATGTTTGTCGGAATCCCTTCCTGTGTTCCCGCAACTCAATTAGAGGACTCGGGTGCATGCATTACAGTTGAAGATGTGAAAGCGTTGATACCTGATAAAAGAATCTTTGGCTTGGCAGAAATGATGAATTTCCCCGGAATAATCCATGGTCTGGGAGACGCAAGAGAGAAAGTTGACCTTGTTTTCGATGCCGGAAAAATTGTTGATGGACATTGTCCAGGGTTAACTGGTGAAGATTTAAGGACGTATATTTCAAATGGCAAAAATGATAACCAAGTGAGGATAATGTCTGACCATGAATCAATTAGTTTAGATGAGGTCATAGAAAAAAACAGTTTGGGCATGCACATTGCTTTGAGATACGGAAGCGCTGCCAGAGACTTAGAAAGAATCTTGCCCGGGCTTATTAAGGCAAATATTAGCTTAGACAGGTTTATGGTTTGTTCTGATGATTTGGATCCTATTGAACTATATGAAGAAGGTCATGTGGACAGGATTATTAGAAAAGCAAGAGATATTATACAAGAGAATTCAAGATTAGACCTTGAGCAAGCCGCTATTTTGGCAATATCATTAGCCACAATAAATCCTACGAGATATTTTTCAAGATATTTTAGATTACATAATTACCCTGAAACCGGAGAGATTGCTGAAGGCAAAAAGGCAAATTTGGTTGTTTTTGATACTTTAGAAAAATTGGAAATAGATAAAGTAGTCCACAGCGGAGCATTGGTAGTCGATAATGGAGAATATGTGGGAAAGAGTTTAGATTATGATTATTCAGAGTTCACAGGAAAAGTGAATACAGGAAAGAAATTCCAGCCTGATGATTTCAAGATAATAGCCGCTGGAAACAAGAAAAGTTTGGATGTTAAAGTAATAGAGATAGTAAGAGATAGCCTGGAAACAAAACAAAAAATAATGCCTTTTGAGGTTTATGGCAACGAACTAAGAGCTGACCCAGAAAATGATATTGCCAAGATCGCTGTTATTGAAAGACATAAAGCAACAGGTTCGTACGCTCTGGGATTTGTTGAAGGCTTAGGCATAAAAAAAGGCGCGATAGCTTCTACGGTTGCTCACGACAGCCATAATTTAATAGTTGCTGGTGTTGATGATGAGTCTATGGCAAAGGCTTCGAATTTTTTGAGTGAAAAAGGCGGAGGGATGGTAGTCATAGCAGATAAAATCGATTATTTTCCTCTTAAGATTGGCGGCTTAATGTCAATCTCAAGGATAGAAAAGGTTGTTGACGAATATAGAAACATAAAAGAAGCTACGAAAAGAGTTGGTTCCAGCTTGGAGAATACATTTATGACGATGGCTTTCTTAGCCCTGCCAGTCATACCAAAGTTAAAAATTACCAATAAAGGACTAGTTGATGTAGACAAATTTGAATTTGTGAGTTTATATTAAATAAAAAAATGTGGGCTTGATAAATCAAGCCCCTACAAGATAGAAAATGGGGCCTGGCCCCATTTTTGGCCCCATTTTCAGGCTTTTTTATGCTCTAGATACCCCCAAAGCCAGAGGAACAAACCAACAGCCAAGCTCAATAACAAAATAACCAACGAAATGACAAAGGCTCTTCGCTCTAACTCTTCCCAAGAACCCACGGTAAATTCAGCCCAGAATAAAAGCCAGAGAACCCAAATAATCCTCAGCACCCAAATAAACCAGGTACTCTTTCTTATTTTTACTACAAGGAATTTCCCTTTTTCAGCCATTGCTCACCCCTTTCCTTGAGTTGTATCAATGCCGTACTCAGGCAGGTTGAGAGACCACCATTTATCAGCATCCTTCTGTCTTCCGTAGCCAAAGGCTTCATCCATGGCGCTGAAAAACATATCCAGCGCTGGAATTTTGGCGCCAGTAGCCTTTACTATTTCGTGAATCATTGTTTTGTCCTTTTTTGACCAGGGGCAAACTGGAATACAGATGCTGCAGCCAGAAGTCGACTCCTGCCAGTAGGCCAGGCATTTTGGGGCATCCTCGAACCAGGCCTGATGACCAGGGTTATTCCACCCTCCCTTCACTTGAAAGCTTGGCTCATCATCAAACGATAGACAGTTAGAAGGACAGGCTTTAGCGCAGCGCTTACATACCTTACAAAATTCCAGAAGGCCAAAATCAATAGGCTTATCAGTAGCCAAAGGCAGGTCGGTTAAGACCTTGCAAAGGCGGACGCAAGGACCAAATTCGGGTGTAATCAATCTGTTTGTGCGTCCCAGTTCTCCCAAACCAGCATCCACTCCGATGGCAACACTCGAACCCAGATCATTCACACTGGGCACAGCAACATAACCCAGCCCTCTGATAAATTGAGCCAGCCCTGCCACGAGAAACTCACATCGACTATAGCCCAGGGATGAGCCAGCGCTGCTGATAGCAGTAGGTGAACACTGAAGGTTGTCAAGAGACATCTGGACACTCAAGGCTACGGCATATTTGCATTTATCGGGTATCACAAGTTTTTCTTCATCTTCGTAAGGTTCGCCTGCTGGCTCAAAAACAATTGCCTTTCCTCTTTCTTGTGAATGAATATGTCTTCTATCAAGTATTGTTATTCCGACTGTAGCTGCACCAAAATAGCGTGCTGCGGCTTTAATTAATTGGGCTGCTTCTTCTGGGCTTCCATTATATATCTCTACTCCTCGTTGTTCTGGAGTGCGCACGGATTTACTTGTCCAGGCACGGGTACCTCTATTCAAACCTCCTAATCGAGAGATAACCCAGGCCGCATCAGCCAGGGCCCGGTCTTCAAGTCTGTAGCCCGGGCGCTTTTCCAGGTAATACTCCATCGTTTTGTTCATGCTTTCTCGCATCAGTTTTTTTCTATTTTCCTCCCCATAATATCTGGTGAAGGAGCCGAATACATTATTACTCGCATTAAACCTTGAATAAATATTATCATCAACGGCCAATTTAGGCCTCGGAATCATCTTAACCCACCTGGGGTGGCCGTAAACACTTCTGCCAGGGGAAGAGGGGGAATTATCCGCGCTTGAGGCCAAGCCACTCCCCACAGCCAGGCCTGCCCCTCCAAAGCCAAACTTAAAAAAATCTCTTCTGTTCATCACAAAACTCCTTTAAAAACGAGATGAAAGAATTTGTCCTTTTGATCTACGGCACCGCTATTTCTTTCTTCTTTGTACGCCCGCATCGGGAAAAGCTGCAAAAATACTGACTGGGAATTTGATCCTCATATTTTTCCTCACCTCTGGTCTTCATTAAATAACTAAGGTGTCTTCCCTCTCTTTGCTAATTCCAAACCATGACCTGCGGGATAGAGGCCAGGGAGGGAAACGGGCAATCTTCCCGTTATGTCTATTTCTCCGAAGAGAGCCTTGGCGGCAGCTTTTTGAGCTTGCTCAGCCCATCTGTATGCACAGAGGTAGGAATCGACAAAAGAAAAATGCCTCAAGAAATAGGGGCTCCCAAAAGAGACGACAACAACTGGCGTGGAATTCGCTGCTGCCTTCTGGACAAGCTGGATATGTCTAAAATCAAGGTCGACAGTCCCCTTCCAGGCGCTAAGAGAGGAGAAAAGAGCAAAGACGATAACATCAGCTTTGCTCGATTTCTCTACTGCTTCTTCTATAAACTCTTCTCCTGTAAACGCATCAGCGTAAAAATTAATCAGACCAGGACATCTTTTTTTGACTTCTTGAATAAAAGTTCTCCCTGCAAAATAGCCTCCAGGATCGCTACTCAACGAAAAAACAGCAATTTTCTGAGTTGAGCCAGAAAGAGGAAGAACTGGCCCTTCATTTTTGACTAATGTGATCGAACTCTCAAACACCTGGTCTGCATTCTGCAGATGTTCCTTTGTAGCCACCATCTCATCCAGAATATCTAAATCCACCAGCCTTTTTTTATGGAGGCCAAGCTTTGCCTTTGCCTCCAGAATTCTTTTTACAGATATATCGATTCTTGCTTCTGAAATCTGATCGTTCCTTACAGCCTGGATAAGAGATTCGATGACTTCATCTGGCTTGGGCGGCAGAAGTATTATGTCCACTCCAGCCTGAACAGCTTTCAAAGCCGCCTCTTCTGGGGAGTAAAGAGTTGTTACTCCTCCCATCCCCATAGCATCTGTGACGATAAGACCATCGAAGCCAATCTCTTCCCTTAGAAGATCGGTAATGATGAGAGGAGAAAGGGTGGCCGGAGTATCGGGAGTAGGATCAAGGGCGGGAAGCTGAAGATGAGCGGTCATGATGGCTTGTACCCCAGCTTCGATAGCTTGTTTAAAAGGGTAGAGTTCAACCTTATCCAGGCGGCTTCGATCTCCTCCTATAGTGGGAAGAAGGCTGTGAGAATCCTGATCCGTATCCCCATGACCAGGAAAATGCTTGGCTGTTGCTATCAGGCCGTTTTCCTGGCATCCCTTTATGAAGGCAATTGCCAAGCGACTAACCTGTTCTGGATCTTCACCAAGAGAGCGGACATTGATGATAGGATTCTCAGGATTGATATTCACATCAACCACAGGAGAATAAGTCATATGAATCCCAAGTGCTCTGCCTTCAAGGGCGGTCACTTTACCCATGAGATAGGCTTGCTCTTCAGACCAGGTTGCTCCGACGGCCATAAGAGGGGGAAATAAGGTAGCGCCTGAAATCTGATTCCCGACGCCTCTTTCAAAATCAGAAGCAATCAAAAGGGGTATTTTTGCCAGTTTCTGTACTGTATTTGTTAAATGAGCTGTTTCGTAAACCTCTCCCCCAAAAAGAATCAAGCCTCCAATTTTTCGCTCCACAATCAGGGACTTAAGCCTCTCGATGTAATCACTATCCAGGTTTACAAATTGACCATTATAGCGCCAGGCTACCATCTGACCAATCTTTTCTTCTAAGGTCATCCTGGCCATTGTCTTTTCAATCCATCTGGCTTCTGAAGAACCAAAAGCCATCTCGGGTTTGTACACAACACGAGCACAGCTCGCAACCAGCATAAGCAGGAAAATGAGAAGAATAAGAGAAGATGTTTTTGAAAGATTCATTATTCTGGGATGATTTTTCATTTTATAATATGCCTTCGGTTTTTCAAATTTTCTTTTTCCTTTTTTTATTCTTCAATCTGTTTTTTTAGTGTAAATAGTTCGAGTGGGAAAGGGGATGCCGATGTTGGCCCTGTTCAAGGCATTATAGATCACATCTGTCATTTTAAGCTGAGTTGAATAAGCTTCTGTATAGCTCTTTACCCAAGCTCTGGCGACATAATCCAGAGAAAAATCAGACATTTTTAAAAACTGTACAACAGGTTCAGGCTCTTCAATAACGGTTTCTATCTTTTTTATGGCTTCAAGAACCACTTGCTGAACTTTTTCTGTATCCGAGCCATAAACAACTCCAAAATTGACGTTGACCCGGATGGAAACATCAGGATGAGTGAAATTTTTAATCTTGGCATTGGCCAGATAGCCGTTGGGGATGTATATCATTTCATTGTCATATGTCTTCAATTTTGTACTTCTCAAGCCAATATCCAGAATGATTCCCATTTCCCCTGATTCTAACTGAACCTTATCTCCCACTTTGAAAGCCTTATCCAGGACAAGTTGAAGCCCCCCTAGGATATTACTCAAGGTGTCTTTCACAGCTAAACCTATTGCCAGGCCTGCAATTCCAACAGTTGCAAGGAGAGGGCTTATGTTTATTTTCCATGCATTAAAAACAAAAATTACAGCTAAAATGATGACAACAGCTTTTAAAATTTTCTGGAACAAAGGAATAAGCCTTTCATCCGCAGTCGTTTTTGTCCTGAATTTCCATTCTTTCATCCACTGGAGAGCAAAACTAGAGATGATTTTAAGGAAAAGGAGAGTTACGATAAAAATTAAAAACGTGTTGATTACGCCGTCGAAAACAGTCTGAACACTTTCTCTAAGTTCAAAATTTTGCAGCCCGACCTTGAGTCCCAACAAGAGGACTATATAAAAAATTATAGAAGAGAGACTCTTGATGATTAAATCATCAATTTTGGTTTTTGTTTTTTTCGCCAAGGGTTTCAGTACCCACTTCATGATGAACTTGGCCAGGAAGGCAATAATGATGGTAATGACGAGGGTTGCCAGAAACCTTAAATAAGGATTTCCCCAAATAAATTGAAAAGCATCACTTACAGCTTTCATTTTAACCTCTCCTTTATCTTCTAGATTTCATTAGCATTTATACCCAAACTATTCACTTATTTCAATTTTATTTCAAGTTACAATGAAATCGTAGGGGTTTGATTCATCAAACCCACCCTCTTTTGTAGGGGCTTGATTTATCAAGCCCGCACTTGATTGTTTTTTATGTAGGGGTTTGATTCATCAAACCCATCTTTTTTTTATAAAATTTTATTCAAAGAAACCGCAAATAATGAGAATTAAAAGCAGACTATTATTTTCCTCTGATCGTTTTTTCCCATATGAAAGGTCACGTAAATGGCATCTAAATTGAATTTTATCTTCTCGGCCCATTCGACAACGATAATTCCTTGGCCGAGATAATCTTCCCAGCCAAGATCCAAAATCTCTGAATTTTTCCCTAGCCGATAAAGGTCTATATGAAAGATTGGATATTTCGCCTTATAGATATTAATGAGAGTATAAGAAGGGCTGCAGACTTGGTGAACATTCTTCATTCCCAAGCCAGCTGCTATTCCCTTGGCAAAAATCGTTTTTCCGGCTCCCAACTCCCCTATTAGGAACACCACTTCCTGACCTTTAAAATCCCTGGCAAGCTTCTTGGCTAAAAGAAAGGTCTCTCTTTCAGAATTAGTTAAATACTCTTTTTTCCTACTCTGACAGGCGCTTATCTTCATTTTCTCTTTAAGGAAAGTATTTAAAAAAATGGTAAAAAATGGGGTCTGGCCCCATTTTCTTGGCCCCATTTTCTGGCCCCATTTTTATCATTTTTATTCGCTTTTGTTCTTCATCACTGCTAAATACTAATTATTCTAGCTCTAAAAGTCTGAGTCCTGATGGAAGGTAACGGATGATATCGCCAGCAGTCAAGGCTTTCTCTCCGAGCTTTTCTGCTCCAATGTCTCCGCTTAAGCCGTGAATATAAACAGCAGCCAGAACGGCCTCAAGCAGATTCTTCTCCTGGACGATCATAGAAGCAATCATCCCACTCAGAACATCACCCGAGCCTGCAGTGGCCATCCCAGGATTTCCGGTGGGATTAATAAAGACTTTCCCATCAGGAGTGGCGGTGATGGTTCTGTAGGCTTTCAGTACAAGATAAATCCCATATTTTTCGGCAAATTGAGGCGCAAGTTCCAATTTCCTCTCCACCACTTCCCGAGTAGAAAGATTGAGGAGCCGGGCGAATTCACCTGGATGGGGAGTGAGCACTGCAGGCTGGCGCAAAGATTTTATTATTTCCGGCTTTGAAGCCAGTATATTCAGAGCATCTGCATCCACGACAGCAGGCACGTTAATCTTGGGTAAGAGGGAGAGGACAAGTTCAGATGTGGATTTGTGCGTGGAAATCCCTGGTCCGATCATGAGGGCATCCTTCCCTTTAAGAAGACTCAGCACCTTTTCTAAGGCTGCATGAGAGAGAGTCTTCTCCGGTGTTTCTGGTAAAGGTTCTGTCATCAATTCATCCATGGAGCGAGCCACAATGGGAAGGCAGCTTTCTGGAGTTCCTACGGTCACCAATCCTGCGCCCATCTTTAAAGCTGCTTTCCCAGCCATAACAGCGGCTCCTGTTTTCCCTAGGGAGCCAGAAAGGATGAAAAGATGACCGTAAGTTCCTTTATGGGTATCTTTTTTGCGCCTCCTAAAATAAGGCAGGATGGTTTTCTTCTCGACTAGTTCGAGCTTGAGGTTTTCATCATCAAATAGGGAAGAAGGAACGCCAATATCAGCCACAACCAGCTCACCGACATACTCTTCTGCAGGCGGAAAGACATGGGCGATTTTAGGGGCAGCTAAGGTAACAGTTAAATCTGCTCTAACACAGGGACCGATGATTTGAAAGGTATCCGAGGAAAGACCAGAAGGAATATCCACGGCTATTTTAAAAGCTTTTGATTTGTTAATATCCTTGATAACTGCGATGTAGAGTCCCTGTGCAGATTTAATCAGACCGGTTCCAAAGATAGCATCAACGAGCACAGACGACTGAGAAATCTTTTCTTTCTGGAGTTTCCAATCCTTGAGAGAACAGACCTCGCTAATCTTTATCCCTATTTTCTCGGCCATCTTTAAATTTACGGCGGCATCTCCCCTCACTTCTCCCTTTGAAGCTAGAAGCAAGACATATGGTTTGGCTCCGTGGTTATGGAGATGGCGTGCCACAACAAAACCATCGCCGCCGTTGTTTCCTTTTCCGGCCACAATGACGATTTTCTCCTTGATAAATTCTGGAAACTTTTCTCTAAGCTTTTTGAAGATTTGCTTGCCAGCATTTTCCATTAAGATAGTGCCCAATATTCCGATATCCTCGATCGTCGTCCTATCAATTTCTTTCATCTGGCTCGAAGTTAGGACTTTCATGGGCACTCCTTTGATGGTGCTTTTTAAAGATTCATCCTTATTTACAGCGAATTTTACCACATGGGGTTAGACTTTTAAAACTTGAATTTTTTATACATCTTTCTTAGAAAGAAGGTGGGCTTGATGAATCAAGCCCCTACATCTTAAGAAAAAGCAGTCTGTCCTCCTTTTCAATTTTTAGACATAAAAAAAGCTTATTCTCATAAGTGTGGGCTTGATGAATCAAGCCCCTACATCTTAAGAAAAAGCAGCCTGTCCTCCTTTTCAATTTTTAGACATAAAAAAAGCTTATTCTCATAAGTGTGGGCTTGATGAATCAAGCCCCTACAAAAAAAGCTATCCCTAATTCCTTAGGGAAAAATGGGGCCTGGCCCCATTTTGTAAGAAAAAATAGCCTGTCCCCTTTTTCCCCCTTTTTCTCATGTCCCTTTTTTCCAGCTTTTTTTCAGGGGCTTTGAATTCAATTGATTTAAACCTGTTTTTGTGTTAATAGAGAAACAGAAATATAAGAGGAGGTTTCATATGAGTTTTAAAATCGGAATTAATGGATTCGGACGTATTGGAAGAAATTTTTTCCGCGCCTCTTACCAGGATCCCGACATTGATATCGTGGCTGTAAATGATATCACTGATTCTAAAACTCTGGCTCATCTGCTCAAATACGATTCTGTACTCGGGATTCTAGAGGCAGATATTAAATCCTCAGAAAACGCAATAATAGCTAATGATAAGACAATTAAAGTACTTTCTGAGAAAGATCCGGGCAATCTTCCTTGGAAAGAACTGGGGATTTCCATCGTCATTGAATCCACAGGCTTATTCAGGAAAAGACAGGATGCGATCAAGCATATCGAAAAAGGTGGCGCTGAGAAGGTTATTATTTCTGCCCCGGCCACAGAGCCTGACATCACTCTTGTCCTGGGAGTCAATGAAGAAACATACGATCCAGACAAACACCACATCATCTCCAACGCCTCCTGCACAACCAATTGTTTGGCCCCAGTAGTAAAAGTTCTTCATCAGGAGTTTGGCATTGAAAAAGCCTTCATGACTACAATCCATGCCTACACAAGCGACCAGAGATTACTTGATTCACCCCATAAAGACCTTCGTCGAGCCAGGGCAGCAGCCGTCTCTCAAATTCCGACCACTACCGGAGCTGCTAAGGCCGTGGGAATTGTTATTCCTGAGCTAGAAGGGAAAATCGACGGCATAGCCATAAGAGTTCCCACTTGCAATGTATCTGTTGTGGATTTGGTAGCACTCTTAAAGAAAAATGTCAACGCAGATGAAGTCAACGAATCCTTCAAGAAGGCTTCCGAAGGAAAGTTAAAAGGAATTCTCCTTTATACAGAAGAGCCTCTTGTCTCAGTCGATTTTATGGCCAATCCAAACTCAGCCATTGTGGACGGTTTGTTTACCAGGATAACAGATGATAATCTGGTGAAAGTTCTTGCCTGGTATGACAACGAATGGGGATATTCCTGCCGCATGATAGATTTGATCAAGTACATCTCCCGCTAAAAGCGTATGCTCACTCCCAAAGACTTAGATCTCAAGGGAAAAAGAGTTTTCCTTCGGGTCGATTTCAACGTTCCTCTGGATGAAGAATGCAGAATCAGAGATGATTCGCGGATAAAGGCCGCACTTCCCACAATAAATTACCTTCTCGAGCAAAAGGCAAAAGTGGAAGTCGCCTCCCATTTGGGGCGTCCCAAAGGAGAATTTAATCCTAAACTCAGCCTTCGACCTGTAGCAGAAAGGCTTTCCGAGCTCATCCCTCAGGAAGTCATTCTTGCCCCTGATGTTATCGGTGACGAAGTCTTAAAACTAAAGAAAGAACTCAAGGAAGACCAGATTCTTCTTCTGGAAAACCTCCGGTTTCATAAGGGGGAGACAGCGAATGATGCTTCTTTTGCCCAGCTTTTGGCTCAAGAAGTCGACTATTATGTCAACGATGCTTTTGGTGCCTCGCACCGATCCCATGCCTCAGTTGTCGGCATAGCCCAGTATGTTGAAAAATCAGCAGCTGGCTTTCTCCTTAAAAAAGAAGTTGATTATCTGAGCAAAGCCGTTCATTCTCCCCAAAAACCATACGTAGCTATTCTCGGAGGCGCGAAAGTATCTGATAAGATTCCGGTCATAGAGAATCTTCTAAACAAAGCTGACAGTATTCTTATTGGCGGCGCTATGGCTTACACATTTTTCAAAGCCCAGGGATTTGAAGTCGGTCGCTCTCTTGTCGAGGAAGACAAAATAGAGCTCGCCCGTCTCCTTTTAGAGAGAGCCCAAGCCGAAAAAGTGAATTTTTATCTTCCTTCGGATCATCTTGTCGCCGCTGAAAAGGATCCCGACTCAGAGGTTAAAATAGTAGACTCTCCACCTCTTCCTTCAAATTTGATGGGTCTTGATATCGGGCCAAAGACTGTTGAGAAATATTCAGAAATCATAGCCAAGGCAAAAACAATCTTCTGGAACGGTCCAATGGGAGTGTTTGAAATCGATAAATTCTCCCAGGGAACCATGAAAATAGCTGAAGCAGTGGCCAACTCTGAAGCCCTTTCAATCGTAGGGGGAGGAGATTCAGTAGCAGCTGTCTATAAAGCAGGAGTGAGTGAGAAGATATCCCATATTTCAACCGGAGGGGGTGCCTCTTTAGAATTTATAGCAAACGAAACCCTCCCCGGTATCGAAGTATTATCGGAGAAATAAAATGACAATCAGTAATGAAAAACCTTTCATCGCAGGAAACTGGAAAATGCATAAGATTATTCCTGAAGCTGTGGATATAGTTAAAGCACTTAAAGAGGCAAGCCCGCAATTGACTGATGCAGAGCTTGTTGTCATTCCTCCCTATACTATGCTGAGTGAAGTGAAAAAAGTAATTGAAGGAAGCTCCATCCAGCTTGGCGCCCAAAACCTTTTCTGGGAAGAGAAAGGAGCTTTCACCGGCGAAATCTCTCCGCCAATGCTCAAAGATGCAGGTTGCCAGTATGCCACTATCGGTCACTCAGAAAGGCGGCAATATTTTGGTGAAACGAATGAGACTGTCAATAAAAAAGTCAAAGCAGCTCTAGCTCATGAACTAACACCAATCATGTGCATCGGGGAATCACTGGAAGAAAGAGAAAAAGGAAAAACAATGGATAAAGTCGAAACCCAGATAAATTCAGGACTGGAAGGGCTGGGGAAAGATGAGATAAGGCGGATTGTCATCGCTTATGAGCCTATCTGGGCCATCGGAACGGGATTAACAGCAACACCTTCTCAAGCGGAGGAAGTCCACAGCTTCATAAGGGAGAAGCTGGCAGAAAAATATGGAAATGAGATTGCTTCGTATGCTATAATTCTCTACGGCGGCTCAGTGAAGCCAGACAATACATATTCTTTACTAAAGGAAAATAACATAAACGGAGCATTGGTCGGAGGAGCTTCGCTTGAAGCTGACTCATTCATTCAAATTGCTAAAGAAGCCATAAAAGCTTACAAGGAGAAGAAGTGAGCGGTATAATCACAATAATTCACATCATCGTCTGTTTCATTCTCATCATTGCTGTTCTTCTTCAATCAGGTAAAGCCGCTGATCTGGCTGGAGCCTTCGGTGGAGGAGGCAGCCAGACTGTTTTCGGGCCACGTGGCGCGGGAACTATTTTATCCAGGGCAACCACAATTAGTGCCATTGTTTTTATGATAACTTCGCTTAGCCTCTGGATGCTGTCCGCTCGAGGAGTAAAATCGGCTGTAAAGGGCGAAGAGGCCCCGGCAAAGGAGGCGGCTGCGGTCACGGAAACAAAAAAAGAAGCCGAAGAAAAGAAGCCTCCTGTGACAGAGGAAAAAAAGGAAAAAGAACAAAAAAGCACAGAAACAGAGAAGAAAAAATAAAGCTCAGGAAGCTTTCTCCCTTAAATATAGGCAATTCTGCCCAGATGAGCCTCCCAGGTTTAAATGCCGAAGTGGTGGAATTGGTAGACACGCTAGCTTGAGGGGCTAGTTCCTGATATTCGGGAGTAG
>Ga0209427_10004890_pt1 | contig 15414 bp, 12 predicted proteins | sample DeeMarSWOR136_30_FD_187465 | JGI IMG/M metagenome (GOLD analysis project Ga0209427, IMG submission 187465) | Marine sediment microbial communities from White Oak River estuary, North Carolina - WOR-1-36_30 (SPAdes) (version 2) | ecosystem: Environmental > Aquatic > Marine > Intertidal zone >...
CATTGATCCGACCCTGATTCGTGCATACGCGCTCTTACCATTCGCCTCGGCCGGCACGGGCGCCCTGGCAGTGGGCGCATCAATCGGCCTGGCCATATCCTTGGGGCTCATGGCAAGCGGCTTGGTTAAGAGAAGCTACGAATCAGACGACTCGGCCCACGACCGGACGGTACAGGACGGTGCCGCCGAGAGCGGTCCGTCCGAGAAGCCCGACGGGATCGCCAACGACCAGTTCAACCATCGGCTGGAGGCGTGCAGGGAAATTGTCTTCTTGGCGCCGATCATCACGTGCTCGTGCGCAGCCTTCTGGCTCAGTACCGAGATCGAGCCGCTAAGTGCTTGGTGGACGGTCTTCTGCCGGGATAGTTTTTCGCACCATCCCGCCGTAGCTGGGTTGCTTGGCAGTCTGTGGGGTTACTTCGCCGGCTGTGGGATTGTGTGGGGCGTCCGCATCTTTGGCGCCTTTGCGTTTGGAAAGGAAGCGATGGGCCTTGGCGATGTACACCTGATGGGCGCCGCCGGAGCGGTGATCGGCGCGTTTCCCGTTGTGATCGCGTTCTTTGTCGCCCCATTCTTCGGCCTGGCCTGGGCTGGGTTTCACATGTTTTTCAGGAAAATTCGACAAATTCCCTACGGTCCTTTCTTGTCTTTGGGTATCTTTGTTGTTATGATCTTGCATGACTTGATCCGAGACCGGATCGGTTTTCTTTTTTATCGTTAGGAAGTCATTTTTGTAAGGAGATATCAAATGCGAGCTGCGAGAAAGAAAACAATCGTCCTGCTGACCTGTCTTGTGTCGTTGAGTCTTTTGTCCGGCTGCACCAACTGGGAGAAGAAGTACCAGGCCCTGTTGGTCGAGCATGAGAATCTCAAGGGTCAGCTCGAATACGAGCGAGGAGAAAAGGGAACGCTTGCCGCGCGGATTTCACAGGACCAGCAGACGATAGAAGAGCTGCAACGACAAATCGACGAGCAGCGCAAAACGCCGGCCGACGCCACCGGCTTCGGCGAGGGCTACGACGTCGCCTTTGATCCGTCCGCCGGGACGATCACCGTCACGCTTCCCAATGCGATCCTCTTTGATTCGGGAAAGGCGACTCTCAAGACGGCCACGAGTCGAGAGTTGGACCATATCCGCTCCGTGTTGCGGGAGAAGTACAACGGCAAACAAGTGGATGTCGTCGGCCATACCGATACGGATCCTATCAGAAAAACCAAAGACAAATGGAAAGACAACTGGGAGCTGTCCGCCGAACGTGCCCTGACCGTGGCCCGATATCTCATCCAGCGTGGGATTGCCGAGGACAAGATTCGCGCCGTCGGCTGCGGTGAGAGCCGGCCCATTGCGTCCAATTCAACGGCCAGTGGCAAGGCCAAGAACCGCCGCGTTGAAATCGTCGTGCACATGAGGGGATGACAAGTCGGTCATCCGCGTCAGCTATTCTGCAAAAACGTCCGTTCTGAGCGTGCCATCTTTGCTCACGCGGACGGTGACAGTTCCATGTTTGGGTGTATGGAACAGCTTTGCTCTTCCCGGCGGACCGGTCACGGGGATGGATGTATCGCTTGCTCTTTCATATTGGCTCCGGTCGCAACTGCATATCAGAACACTCGCGTTGAGCGCTTCCAGAAATTCAGGAACCAGCGTTCTGGCCGAGCCGTGATGCGGAACGACAACGACGTCGGCCCGCAGACCGGGGTATCGCCGAAGAAGCTCTCTTTGCGCGAACTGCTCGATGTCGGAGCACAGCAGAATCTTTGTGCCGGCAAACTCGATGAGTGAAACCAGCGACCTGTCATTGTCGCTAAGGGCCTCATCGCCACCAGCCTGTTCATCGGGCCAGAGCATCCGTATCTTGGCGCTGCCGGTCAAATCCAGGTCTCCCCGCAGACGTTCTATTTCGAGACCTCTTTCAGCCAGACACTCGCGTAGAAACTGTGCCGTCCCCCACACATCTGTCCTGTCGAAAAAGGCGTCGTTGGCATAGATGTGACCCACCTTGCCGTGCTCGACAACCTCCGGTATGCCATTGATGTGATCGACGTCGTTGTGACTGATAATGATGGCATCAATCTTTTCCATTCCCGCGTGCTCCAGGTACGGCACGACAAGTCGCGCGCCGACGTCACGTCTGTGCAGCGAGCCGGCGTCAAACAAGACGTTGGCTTTGCCCGGCAAGCGGACCAGTATCGCCTGGCCGTGGCCTACGTCGAGGCATGTCAGCACCAAATCGTCCCGATAAGTCCGTTGCCATTTCACGGCGCCCAGATAGATCGACAGCGTTAGGACCATCGCAATGGAAATGGCCCGTTTTAGGAGGGGGCGACGCAGGTAAACGAAGCCCACAAAGGCGACGGTGGCGTAGTATAGAATGATCGGCACCAGCGTCACCTGACCTACAAGGATCTGTGAAATGTCCAAATGAGCGATGAGCCTGACGACCCGGATAAGGACGCCGGACAGGAGTATAACGACAGCGCCCAAAACGGCACTCAGCGTCGGCAGCAGGAAGAATAGAATCATCTTCAAGAATCCCAAAACCAGAATCGCGCTGACCAAAGGAAACGCTAATACTGTCCAGATACTTGCCAACGGGGTGATCGTGCAGAAGTGATAGAGCAAGATGCCCGCCGAACCCAGCCAGGCCGCCAGGCCGACGGCGAGGAGTCTTGTCACAAGTAAACAGAACTTTACGGCTACGCGACGAAACGCTCCGGTTTTCGGGGTTCTTTCGCTCCGAAAGCGATCAACCACGTGTTCGTGCATCAAGGCTTCGATTCGTTGCGTGAGAAGTACGATCCCCAGCACCGAAGCAAATGACAACTGCCAGCCCGCCTCGAACAATTGCGTTGGCCGGATCAGCAGTAGAAAAACCGCTGCCAACGATAGTGTGTTGATGGGACTGGAGTGTCGCCGGAGAAGGATCGAAGCGCAAAACACCCAACATATAATCGCTGCCCGTACCGTCGGCGCTCTCGGGGGGACAATCAGTAAGAAGATGCCTATTGCGATGGCACAAATCGCCGCCCTGGCGGGCTTGAGGAATCCGGCGGTTTTGGACGCCATCCAGATTATGCCCACCAGGATGCCCAGATGCATCCCGGACAGGCTGATAAGATGTAGCAAACCCGTTCTGCGAAAGGCCCGGTAGGTGTCACTGTCGATCTCGCGCCGGTATCCCAACAGCAGCGCCTGCAACAAGCCCCGGCCGGCCTTGTCCTGCGGCATGTCACCCAGCAGCGCGTTCGCTGCAACCTGTCTCATTCGTGCTCTCAGCCTTGTCAGAGCGCCGGCAGAGGGGCTTGCGAGTAATCTGATGCCGGCCCGCGATTGTATGGATACGGCGACGAATACATTTCTTCGCGCCAGGTACCCGGCCGTATCGAATTGGCCGGGATTGGTGGCCGGTCCGAATCGATCCAGCCAGCAGTAAGCCTGAATGGCATCGCCGATCTTCAAGTCCAGGACCGGCTCGCCCACTTGGACGCGGACCGTGCCGGCGACCTTCTCCCAGCCACGGGTCATCTCTATTGCAGTGACGCTAAGATAGAAACTGCTGGTCGGATCGGTGGGCGTGAACCGGGCAAATTTCCAGTCGGGGTACCTGCTGATATACGGCTCGGTGACAATCGATCCGCGGATCGTGGCCAGCCTCCGTTCGCCCCCGACGAGCTTGCGGATGTCATTCGGTTCCGGCTGGCCATAATGTGTCAGCCGGATGGCACCGAGACACGCAAAACAAACAAGCGCCAGATACGCCATGACATACCGGCCAGCGGAGCCGAAGCGTTGGATACAAAAGAAGACCACGGTCGCCATCGCAAGTAGGGCCATTGGAACAGACCAGAGCAACACGGGCAGGTCGAGGTGGCTTTGTATCAGAATCCCCGCGATCAGACCCACCGCGACAAAGACAAGAGGGCACGTGCTTATGATCCGCTCGTGAAAATTCCTCCTTGCCAATTGCCTGTCGATGAGCTCCAGTTTCCGCCGTATCTCGTCCATAGCCGAATAGACTACAGACTCCCGATCCGAGACTCAAGTGATAAATCCGCTGCTGAGACGCCCGGCCTACAGTTGGATGTAGGCTTTCGGCTCGAAGTTCGTTTCCATGGTCCAGGTGGTGGCTTTGGCGTCTTTGAGGCGATAGCAGATCAGAACGTCGTAGCCCTGGCTTTCGATCCACGGCTTCAAGAAGGAGAAATCCTCCACAACCTGCTTCTTTAGCTCGAGATCGTCGAGAACCTTTGCCGTGCCTTCGATTCTGACTTGGCGGCCTTCCTCTGCGTTGTAGAGGCACATCTCGACAGCCGGGTTGGCCTGCAATTGCGCGTGAAGAGCCTTCTGACGGCCCGTGACGAAGATGATACCGTTCTCATCGGCTCGATATAGCATAATCATGCGGACGCGAGGCAGATTACCTTCGACGGTGGCAAGACTGCACGCGCGATTCTTTGTCGCAAATTCGAGAACTTCTTCTTTGGTCATCGTTGAATTCCTTCGGTCATGACGGATGCGTGATGGTTTCCCTGCCGTTCATGTAGGGGCGGAGGACGCTGGGTATCGTGATCGAGCCGTCCGCGTTCTGGTACATCTCCAGGATGGGAATCAGGATTCGCGGCGAGGCGATCACAGTGTTGTTGAGTGTATGGCAGAATAAGTTCCTCTTTGCGGCTGGGTCTTTGTAGCGGAGATTCATTCGCCGGGCCTGGAATTCGTAGAATTTGCTGGCGCTGTGGGTTTCGCAATAACTGCCGCGAGACGGCATCCAGGCTTCGATGTCGAATTTTTTCGCCTGCCCGCGGCCCAGGTCGCCGGTACAGACGTTGACCACACGATAAGGCAGCTCCAGCGCCTGCATGACGGCCTCGGCGTTCGCCAAGATCTCATCGTGGTATTTGTTGCTCTCCTCGATGCTGTTTCGGCAGATGACGACCTGCTCGACCTTATCGAACTGGTGGATTCGGTACAGGCCGTAGGTGTCCTTGCCCGCCGCCCCGGCTTCGCGCCGAAAGCAGCTCGATAGGGCAACATATTTCAATGGCAGATCATCCGCGTCCAGGATCTCGCCCATGCGATACGCCGTCAAGGGCACCTCGGCGGTCCCCACTAGGTTGAGCTGGTCCTTTTCCATCCGGTAGGTCTGATCTTCCGAGCCGGGGTAATAGCCCGTCCCTCGCATCGCCTCGTCTTTCATCAGCAGCGGCACGGACAAAGGGATGTACCCTTTGCCGATCATCGTATCCATCGCAAACCGCAGGATAGCCCAGTGCAGTAGGGCGCCGTCTCCTTTAAGAAAGTAGTTTCTCGTCCCGGCTAATTTGACGCCCCGCTCGATATCGATGATGCCCAGAGCAAGGCCCAACTGGACGTGGTCTTTGGGCTCGAAATCAAATGGGCGAATTTCGCCCTCTTTCCGGATTTCCACGTTTTCTGTATCGTCTTTGCCCACCGGCACATCATCATCTGCCGGCTGGGCCACCTGCTGCATCAGCTCGTCGAACTGCGGCTGGAGGCTTCCGAGATCCTCACTGTATTCCGTTTCCCGCCGTTTCAGTTCCGAGAGCTGTGACAAGGCAGATTCTTTTTCGTCTGGCGGTAGTCTCGGTATGGACTTGCCGATACGGTTCTTGTCCGTAGAGATTTCTTGTAGTTGCTGCTTGACAATTCGTAACTCAGCATCGATGGCGAGCAATTTGTCGATCTCGACGTCGAAGCCCTTTGCTTCGCACGCCGCCCTGAACTTTTCGGGATTCTCACGTATTTGCTTAATATCAATCATAGCTCGTATCTCGTTGTTCGTATCTCGCATCTCGTGTTCTACAGCGACTCATCACGAGCTACGACGGACGTTTCACGAAAAGCGCCTGATAATCACCACATTGTTCTGTCCGCCGAAACCGAAGGACTCATTCATCACTACGTTGACCGGCATCTTCCGCGGCTCGTTGGGGACGTAGTCCAAATCCAGTTGAGGATCGGGATCGATGAGGTTCATCGTCGGCGGCACGATGTTGTCCCGGATCGCCAGGACGCAGGTAATCAGCTCGGCCGCACCGGCGGCGCCGATCAAATGGCCCAGCATACTCTTGACACTGCTGGCCGGCGTGCTCTTTGCCTCTTCCTTGAAGACGGCCTTGATGGCCTTGGTCTCGATCAAGTCGTTCTCGGCCGTGCTCGTACCGTGGGTATTGATATAATCCACATCCTTGTAGCTAATGCCCGCGTCGGCAAGTGCCGCTGTCATCGCCTGGATCGCGCCTCTTCCCTCCTCGTGCATGTCGGTGACGCGAAAGGCATCAGCACTGCTGCCGTAGCCGATGACCTCGGACAGGATTTCCACGCCCCGTTTCCGGGCCGAGGTGAGGGATTCGAGAATGACGACGGCCGCGCCTTCCCCGAGGATGAAGCCGTCCCTGCTGGCGGTGAACGGCCTCGATGCGGTCTGCGGACTGTCATTTCTCGTCGATAGCGCGGTCAGGCGATTGAAGCCCGTCAGACCCAGCGGGTGGATCATCGAGTGGGCGCCGCCCGCAATCATCACATCGGCATCCCCTCTGCGAATCATCATCGTCGCTTCGCCCACGGCCTGCGTGCTGGCCGCACACGCGGTCAGGCAACTTCGGGTCGGCCCGCGTGCGCCGGTCAGTATGGCGATATGAGCCGCGGGCATATTCGGCTCCTGCTCAAGCTCGCGCATAGCGTCCATTCTGGCGAATGCGACTTTAGCCCATCGGCCCCAGTCCATCTCGTTCTTCTCGGTGTCCCAACCTTCGACGATTGCGGCGAAGAACACGTCATTGTCCACCGAACCTTCACCGGCTCCCAGGTAAATCCCCAACCGGCCGCGGTCGATTCCATCGGCCGGCTCGGTGGTCTCCACGTCGATCCCTGCCTGCCGACAGGCCTGGACCGCCGCCCCGACGACAAAAGCGGAGCCGCGATTGCTGTCCTTGTGCAACTTCGGATTCTTCGTATACTCTGCCAGGTCGTAGTCCTTGACTTCCGCGTCGAACGTCGTTGGGAACGTCGAAGCATCGAAAACGGTGGTCTTAGCCACGCCGCTCTTACCTGCCAATATGGCCTGCCAGAGCGTCTGGACATCGTTCCCCAGCGGGCAGACGATACCCATGCCGGTTATGACGACTCGCTCAGCCATTCATGCAATCCATCAACTTCATGATTCGATATTGGATATTCAATCCGTTTTTCTCAGTATAACGGCCGCCGTTTGTCCGCCGTAGCTATAGCTGCAGCACAGGGCGTGGCGGATGTTGGCTTCCTGCGGCTGATTGACAATGTTCAAATTGCAGGCTTCCGCTTTTCGATCGCAGTTCTTGGCAGCGGGTATCTTGCCGTCATTCATCGCACAGACGGCGGCAACAACATCAAGCGCTCCGGCGGCCGCACCCGTATTGCTCAACATGCTCTTCGTTGGCCAGACAGGAATCTTCGCCGCCGCCTCGCCCAGCGCTGCCTCGATCGCTCCGGCCTCGGCGCGGTCATCGGCGGGGATTCCCGTGCCGTGCGGGATAATCAGGTCCAGATCCTCCGGCCCTATTCGTGCTTCGGCCAAGGCCTTCTCGATCGCGATCCGGATGCCTTTGCCGTCCGGCTCGAGATGCTCGTATGCCGGATTGATGTTGTTGCTTTGCCCGAAGCCGACAACCTCGGCGTACACCTTGGCGCCGCGCCTGGCGGCATGGTCCAAGTCCTCCAGGATAACCAGGCCGGCCGCTTCGCCGAACACCGAACCCTTGGCGTCCGCGTCAAACGGCCTGCAAGCCGATGTGGGCGCATCGTTGTTTTCACTGGTCGTTCTTTTGAGCAGGCACTGGCGGATCATCACAATCGGGTTGACCTTGGCCTCGGCCCCGCCGGCCAGCGCAACGTCGCTGCTGCCCCGGGCAATCGTCTGAGCCGCCTCGGCCATCGCCAGATGCGCAGCCGCCTCGGCACACGTGATCGTATTGCTCGGCCCCTGGAGATCGTGAATAATACCAACGTGACAGGCAAGCATGTTCGGCAGATATTTCAGCAGCCAGAGCGGCGTCACAAGCTCAAGGCCCTCTTTGCCCCACTTGTGGATGTCGAACTTGCCGTCGGTGATACTGGCCGCTACCGCCGGCGCCAGTTCCACCAAATCGCAGCTTATCAGGCCGGCGCCCACGTTTATCGCCGTCCGTTCCGGATTGATGTTGATATTCTCGGGATCGATACCCTTCGTGACGAGGCCGGCATGGACAAACGCCTCCCTGGCCGCGACGACTGCCAACTCGATGTCCCTGGACATCAGCTTCGTCGCCTTGCGATGGGACTTCGGTACGTAATCGCGTATTTTGTACTCGGGGACCTGGCCGGCCAATTGGCAGTCAAAACCCACCGGATCGAACGCGCTGATCCTATCGATTCCGACCCGGCCGGCACAGAGAGCGGCCCACATATCGGTAGCGGTCAATCCGAGCGGAGTGATAGCCCCAAAGCCGGTGATGACGACGCGAGAAGAACTCATCAAACGGGCTCCGATCTCTCTATTGTTTCCGGAAGCACATCTCGCAGAAGTGACTCAAATACCGATGTGCCGGAGCCAAAGACGAAGTTCTCGGCGGGGAACTCTTTGCCCGCCAGATTCTGGTCGATGTGGCTGAACATCAAGTCGATCTCGGCGATCAGCCTGTCGGTACGGGTGATCTTGCCGCTGGTGCTTGCCGCCTCGGGGGCGAAGGATTCGATATTGGCCTCCAGCAGGAGGGTATCGCCGGGTTTGACATAATCGAAGAAGACCGCCTTTTTTATCTTGGCAAGGATGACTTTCTCCTGAAATTTTGCCGCCTCGCCGACGAGAATTCCGGCTGTCTGGGCCATCGCTTCAATCATGAGGCACTCCGGCATGACGGGAAAACCGGGGAAATGGTCGTGCAAATGCTCTTCGGCCAGCGTGACGTTTTTGAGCGCCACGGCCCGTTTGCCGCTGTCGAACTCAGTGAATTTGTCTATCCAAATCCAACGCATGTTCCGCCGGGGCATTCGTCACGGTCAAGCCGCGCTGAGCTTGTTCTCAACGTAGTTGACAATCGCATTGACGGTGAACAAGTCCGCCATTTTGTTGATGTCGGGGTCCTTCTCGAATTCCGTCAGGTCGGTGTGCGGCATCCTTTTGCGAAGTTCGGCCAGTCCCTTCTCCGTCAATTTGCCGTTGTGGATCAGTTCAGAATCCGTCATCAGGCTCTCAGCGGGGAACAGCTCTTCTCGCGGTATCTTTATTCCGAACCGCTTTTCCAGCCGGAATACGATGTCCAGGAAGTCAATGCTCTCGGCTCCCAAATCTCCCATCAACGTTGCCTCAATCGTCACCTCATCGTCGTCCACGCCCAGCGCATCGACCAGAACCTCCTGAACTTGCTGTAGAATTTCGTCCCGACTCATTGCCATGCCTGTTCTACCTCCAGCACTCAATTCCTTTGTGCGTTTGCATTCTTCTGCCGGGCAGGCATCTATTCGCTGCCCACCAGTTTCCATCGCGTCTTCAAATTCTCAATGATCCCGGCGTCTACGGCCGCCATCGCCGAATCCTCATCGGCCAGGTTAAAGTGCCTCAATCCGAATCGCGCTTCGACAATTCGCTCGTCACGCGATACGCCAACGCCGGCAAAGCTGCTGACGTTTTCCTCGATCATCTTGGCCTCGACCGTGTATTCGATCTGAGCCCCGGGCGCCAGGAAGCTCTTATACTTCACATTCCGGGCCTGTTCAAGCAATATCATACTGTGGGCGAAATTCTCGGTCTTCCGGACCAGCCACGATGCCGATTCGATCAACCCTTCCAGCAGCAAGACGCCGGGCAGGACCGGGAACGTCGGGAAGTGGTCGGCCAGATACTCTTCCGACAGCGAGACGTTCTTGACCGCCTTGATTCGCTCGCCCGGTTCCAGCGAGACCACCTTGTCAATCAATATAAATCGCATAGTCCGTCGCTCGTGGCTCGTTGTTCGTATCTCGATTCACGTTTCAATTAACTTCTTTCCATGATTCCATATCTTGTCTGAACGCGATACGATATACGAGAACCGTCTGCTTTTCCAGCCTTTTTTCCCTCTAACGCAAAAACGTCCTTGATTCCGGGCGCGAAACACCGTATCATGAGACAGCGTAGTAGGCGGACAATTCAGATTTCGTGAGAGAGGAGCAAGACCATGTGTCCTCCAGGCGATAGCGTCGGCTTCTTGGGACAACGCCGTCAGAGTAGCCGACTAGCTGTATCATCACTCGTGTTGCTTGTTCTCTGCTCGCTCGCCCGACCGGCCGGGGTGAGATTCGCTGGCGGCGCCGGCACCCACAAGAACCCGTATCAAATCGCCACCGCTGGACAGCTCGTGTCAATCGGGTCCGATCCGACCCTGCTGGACAAACATTTCCTGCTCCTCAACGATATCGACCTGGACCCTACCCTGCCCGGCGGCCAGGTTTTCACCCGCGCCGTGATCGCACCCGATACCAAATCCGTAAGCACACCTGAGGAAATGGCATTCACGGGCAGCTTCGATGGCAACGAGCATTGCATCAGGAATTTGGCCCTTAGAAGTAACTCAGCAAGTCATCTCGGTCTGTTCGGCATCATCGGTTCTGAGGGCGGCGTCACGTTTCTGCGGATCGAGAACGCAACTATCACAGGCGGCGAGAATTCTCGATGTCTCGGCGCGCTGGCCGGGGCTAACCGCGGCACAATCACAAATTGCCGCACAACAGGCCAAGTGTTGGGCGAAGTCCAACGAGACGACCCTAAGGAACCCCTGGCGCGGATTCGCACGCTTATAGAGAATCCGGAATTCACGGGGGGGCTGGCGGGAAAGAACGATGGGACCGTCTCCAACTGCTACGCGGTTGGCACTGTGAGCGGGGGATGGCGCTGCTTATCGGCCGGTGGCCTGGTAGCAATGAACGGAGGGGATATCTCCAACTGTTACGCCGAGGGAGAGATGATCGACGGATCGGAATCGGCATATTCCGTGGGAGGGCTCGTGGGAACCAACGGCGGCACGATCACCCACTCATATGCGACCGCCAGAATCAGTGCCGGACAGAGAACCAGTCGTCCCGGCGGGCTTGTCGGAACGGGTACGGGTATCACCACACAATGCTTCTGGGACACTCAGGTCAGCGGCCTCAAAGTCAGCGCCGGAGGGAGGGGCCTGACGACGGCACAGATGATGGACCCGGAAACGTACAGCCGCAACGGCTGGGCGGGCAATCCGAACTGGGTCATGGACGCCGGGCAAGACTATCCCCGCTTGAGCTGGGAAGGAAAAGCAGGTCGGATCATCGCGGAGACGACGCTCGATTGGATCAAAGGCAGCGGTACGGAATATGATCCCTACATCGTGTCCACCGCCGAGCAACTGGCTATGATCGGCAAGACCAGCCTCTTATGGGACAAACAGTTTATCCTCGCGAATGATATCGACCTGGATCCCAACCTGCCCGGACGGCATGTCTTCACCGAGTGCGTCATTTCGCCGGATCTTACTCCTCGTCAAACGATAACACCGAAGGGTGTGGGTCTGACGTTCACGGGCACGTTCGATGGCAGGGGTCACACGTTGTACAACCTCACTTTCGACAATAGTGAAAAGCCGACATCCTACGTGGGTCTGTTCGGTATTGTCGGCGCCGAAGGGCGTGCTATGAATCTCGGCTTGGTTAATGTCAATATCAAGGGAACGACCTCTGAGTTTCAGGGAGGGATCGGGGCGTTAGCCGGCTACAACCTGGGATCAATTAGCGGTTGTTACGCCACCGGCGCGTTAATGGGTCACGACGATATCGGAGGACTTGTGGGTAAGAATGAAGGAGCCATTATTAGCTGTTGCACGGCTGTCGAAGTAACGGGCGATAAAGTCCATGGTATCGGCGGGTTGGTTGGATGTAACCAAGGCACAATCGCCAACTGCTACGCCCGCGGGCCGGTGATAGGAAAAGACCGCTGTGGCATGTTGGGCGGACTTGCGGGAGTCAACTATAGGGACGGATTCATCACTTATTGCTATGCAACCGGTTCCGTTTCCAGTGGTAAAGGTAGTTTCGAACTGGGTGGATTCGCAGGTAAGAACGTCGGGACAGCTATCAAATGCTTGTGGGATATGGAAACCAGCGGCATCCGCATAAGCGAAAGTGGAATGGGCCTTTCGACGCTACAGATGATGAACCCGACAATCTATAGCCTCAACGGCTGGGCTGGCAATCCCAATTGGATCCTCGATGCCGGTAGAGATTACCCCCATCTCGCGTGGGAAGGAACACCTGGAAAAGCTGTACCCGAGCCGACACTTACCTGGCTTGAAGGAGGCGGGACCGAAGAGAATCCGTATTTGGTCGGCGCGGCCGAACAGTTGGCTCTCATCAGCACCGCCGCTATTCTCTGGGATAAGTGTTTTGTCCTTACCTCCGACCTGGACCTTGCCGGTATTGATATGCGACCGATTGGGGAACCCGGCGCGTTCACCGGCTCCTTCGACGGGCGTAACCACGTGATCCGAAATCTGGCCATGGACTTTAATGGCGTCCCCAAGTCTCAGCTCGGGCTCTTTGGTACTGTCGGCTCTAAAGGGCAAGTGACTAATCTGGGTCTCGAAGATGTTTCTATCACAACAAGCATCGGCTCACGTTGCTGCGGCGCCTTGGGCGGTCGCAACGACGGGACCATCACCAGTTGCTATGTTACCGGCGCAGTAACAGGTGACGACTCTCTCGGTGGCCTCGTCGGCGCCAACACGGGCACTATCACTCAATGCCATGCGACGTGCACCGTAACCGGCACGAGCAATAGCTGGAATGTTGGCGGCCTGGTGGGATCCAATACCGGGGACGTTGTGAACTGCTCTGCTGCCGGGAACGTCACCAGTCACGATACTTCCTATAACCTCGGAGGGCTGACGGGCAGCAATAGGGGAAGCGTCGAACGCAGCTTTGCGACGGGTGATGTATCTGCCGGAGTGGAATCTCATGAACTCGGCGGGCTGACGGGGGACAACAAAGGGGCTATCGCCAATTGCTACGCGACCGGCAGTGTGGTAGCGGGGGAGAAATCTTTCCCTCTGGCGGGTCTGGTGGCGTCGAACGGAGGCACGATCCGCCACTGCTACTCCGTGGGTCGCGTCGGAGCTGGCCGGGCCGTCGGAGGCCTGGTGGGAACAATCGCCGCGAACCTTGCCAGGTCCCCTACCGCCATATCTTCTGTTGTCGAATCTTCCATCGTGGGATCCTTCTGGGACACTGAGACGAGTGGCCAACAGCGCAGCACCGGTGGCGCGGGTATGACAACGGCCAAGATGCAAACCCCCGGTACATTTCTCGGCGCTGGATGGGACTTCGTCAACGAAACCAGGAACGGAGCCGAGGATATTTGGTGGATACGCCAGGGGGAGGGTTATCCACACCTGGCTTGGGAACGCGGGAAGACCGACGCGGTGAGGTCGCCCAGGAACTGATGTAGGCGCGTTGGCGTTTTTGCAGTGACAGGTGCGCGCGGCGAATGATAGGGTTGCCATCTCGGTCTTTTTTGGCTATTCTCGTAGCGACTGAGCCGACGTTGTTCGGGCTGTTGAGTGGCTTGTTGCGTCAAGTTTATACCGTGGGAAGACGAAGAACCCTACGCGTGCAAAGATCTTAAGATGAACCGATACATTTTGCCACTGATAGTACTGCTACTATTAGGTTCTGCCTTTATGAGTTGTCACAATCCCGTGGCCAATCGGTCACACGAGAAACCGATCCGCACTGTGGACGTGACTTTTGAGATCGATCTGAACGAGCAGGTCTATCAGGGCAGCAGGTACGGCAACCCGCCGCAACTGGCTATTTGGCTCCAGAATCAGGAGGACCACCGTATTCGCACGGTAATGGTGACCCATCGTATGGGAGCCTGCGATTGGAACGGCAAGGCCGAGTGCGGCGTGGCTCTGCCGTATTGGGTCGGCTTCTACAATCGCCAAACCGGCACGTCAGGCCCGCCGACGTCGGAGTATCCCGCACCGGACGCAGTCACGTATGCCACGCCGAAGGATCTAGTGACGGTCCGTACGAGTGTGCCGGAGCACTCACGCTGGAACTACTTCATTGAAGTCAACGTTTCCGGCGACTTCAACGCGGCCTTTCCAAACGTGTCCGACGATGGCCGGAAGGACCGCGATGGCAACGGTCAGCCGTCGCTGGTTTATTGCGGCACAATCGAGGCCGTCGGTGGAGCCATATCCCGACCTGCGGTATTGGGCCATGCGGATCAACACGAGCCTGTCACTCGGCTGACCAAAAGCACTGAGGGCATCACGACGGCCCTGGAATTGCTCAAGCCAATAGCGGTTTCGTGTCAATGACTCGATTCCGTCTATGAGGCGGAGCCCGCAAAAGAGTTTCCAAATCTTCTTTGAATCTGACAATCCAAAGGCTATACTTCTACAGCCATGAATGTACGCAATGCCAGAATTTTGGATGCACAGGAGATTCATGCCCTGATCAACTCTTACGCCGAGCGGGACCGGATGCTGTTTCGCTCCATGGCGGATATCTACGAGAACCTCCAAACCTTTACCGTCGCTGAGTTGGAGGGCGGCGTTGCCGGCTGCTGCGCGCTGGAGATTGTCTGGTCGGACCTGGCGGAAATAAAATCGCTGGCGGTTGATGGGGCCAAGAAAGACAGGGGCATCGGCAAAATGATGGTGGCCGCTGCCCTGGAGCAGGCGGCGGCTCTTGGCGTGCCGAGGGTCTTCGCGCTGACGCTTGAGCCGGAGTTCTTCCGGAAATTGGGCTTCGAGATTGTTGAGAAAGAAACGTTGCCGATGAAGGTCTGGAGCGACTGCGCCCGATGCCCAAAGCAGCAAAACTGCGATGAGGTAGCGGTCATAAAAAACGTATCTCGTCGAGCGTGAAGCGTATCTCGCAGGGGAAATCCAGGAATGGCTCAAGGAGTCTGCCCAGTGTGGGTTGGGTATCTGCTTGCCAGCCCGTTCAGAAAGCTGTTTCAGAATCCGCAGAAGATCCTCGGCCCGCATGTCCAAGAGGGCATGAAGGTTCTGGATATCGGCTGCGCGATGGGTTTTTTCAGTTTGCCTCTGGCTCGGATGGTCGGTTCCGGCGGCAAGGTCATTTGTGTGGATGTCCAGGCGAAGATGACCGCGTCGCTCACAAAACGCGCAAAGAAATCAGGATTGTCCGATAGGATTGAGGCCCGTGTTTGTCCCGGCAATTCTCTTGGCATGGAGGACCTCAAAGAAAAGATCGACTTTGCCATTGCATCTGCCGTTGTGCATGAAGTGCCCGATGCGGCAATGTTCTTCTCAGAGGTGCACGCCACGATGAAGCCCGGTGGACGACTGCTGGTGGCCGAACCGCGAGGGCATGTATCGGAAGATGATTTCGAG
>Ga0209427_10004891_pt1 | contig 15414 bp, 10 predicted proteins | sample DeeMarSWOR136_30_FD_187465 | JGI IMG/M metagenome (GOLD analysis project Ga0209427, IMG submission 187465) | Marine sediment microbial communities from White Oak River estuary, North Carolina - WOR-1-36_30 (SPAdes) (version 2) | ecosystem: Environmental > Aquatic > Marine > Intertidal zone >...
ATCAGTTCCTTCTCAATCGATGAGGTACAGAGTGACGGAGTCTTGACATAGTCGTTTTGAAGATTGGCGTGGGGCCTGTGGTTGGAAAGACACAGGCCCCGTTTCGTTGTAAAAGGTACACCTTCATATATCTTTTTTATACGGAATTTGTTTGACACACCAGCCAACCTGATTTAGTATTCATTACTGAGACGCTCTTTGTCTGAGAATGCGAAATCGTTGTTCCATTTTGACAAGTCGTGGAGTTACTGGCTAACAAGGGTGTTATCGGAAGAGGGTGGGGGGAGAATTTCTGTGTCGCAGATCGAGCGACTCACCTTTAGGCCAGACTGCAGAAGCGAGTTGAAAATATGGAGCCGGACAGCATAAGTTGCCCATATCGAATTGGTGTTGTGAGGTCCAATCATGTGCAAGAAGGGATTCACACTTATTGAGTTGCTCGTGGTTATCGCAGTCATTGCGTTGTTGATGGCAATCCTAATGCCCGCCCTGAACGCGGCTAGGGATCAGGGCCGCCGGACTGCTTGTCTGAGCAATATGCGGCAGGTCGGCATGGCTCTGATGCTGTATCAGACCGATTACGAGCACACTCCGCCTAAGACACAGGCGGTGTTCGACTATGCCAGCCCCGCATCGCGGGACAATGTGCTGAAACTGCTGCGGCCCATGGTGTCCGCAGACGATCCGGAGAGGGCGACGCCGGTGTATGCTTGTCCCGGCCTGAAGCCGAATCCGAATCCGGCCTATGCGCCCACCCGAACCAGCCGCACCGGATATTTGGCCAACGCGGTCCTGCTGGGCCGCAAGACTGCATCGATTCCGACCCCCGGCCGGCTGATTGTGATGCAGGAGGGCTGGTCGCTTTCCAATCATTTGTGGGTCCAGCCGGAACCAATAAACCGCAGCGAAGCGGCTCTGAAGGGTCTGGAGGCCACTCAGTATCAGGAATGGCACATGTTTGCCAGTCAGAGCGACCACTCGTCGTGGTTCACTGTGGAACGTCGTGAGCAGACATCGAATGTCCACAAGGAAGGCGGCAACTTCATCTTCGCCGACGGCCATGCGGACTACAGGAAGTACTGGGAGCGTCAGAGCGGGGACTACGGACTTATCCACCCGAAACTGAAACAGAGCGTGCCTTACGAACCGACCTGGGAAAATAGCACAATGGATTTGGATCCAGCGTTTTAGCCTGATAGTCATATGATTCAATTAAAATCTTCTGCCTCAAGAATTGTCTGCGGGATGCGGTCGAGCAATGTTGGCTTCGGGGACAGCGATCTATTCAATGGTGCCCTGTCGCTCGCGGTTTTTTCGTTGGTGATGATGCTATTTATCGGTTGCGGCCGAGACCCAAAAGCAGATGCGACAAGTGAGCTTGCCGCCAGTTTTGAAGGTTCACCCGCCAAGGAGGACGTGATACAGGCCAATGCGGCCTTCGAGGAAGGCCGCTACAAGGATTCGCTGTATCTTCTCCATAAGGTCGTGGGCCGGGGTGATTTGACGGAGCGTCAGAAGAAGGCCATGGCCGGCATCGTGGGGCAAGTTTTGCAGGTCGTACACGATGATCCACAACTCAGCGCAGATCCCCAGCTACACCGACTAATGGAGCTATTGATCATACGAACCATGGGTGAGCCGTGAGGCACGTCCGGGCATCCAGATTAGGGTAGGTTCTCAAATCTGGCTGCAAGGTGTTCGCATCACAAGACGGGGCCGATATGTCAGCGGGTTTAGTGTAAGCGCCAAGGCCGATGTATGGAAAGGTGCTATAGACATGCGAAATCGAAGGCTGATATGCCTGATTGCTACGGCAGGTGGGTGGGTATTGGGCCACACTTCAGCGGCTCCAGACGCCACGACTTTCACTAATTCTGTAGGCATGAAGATGGTGGCTATCAAATCGGGGGAGTTCCACATGGGCCAGGAACGAGGAACAGGTCTTCCCCTGACACTTACCTATGGCGATCGGTACTTCATGGGTGGGGAGATCGACGAACAGCCTGTTCACAAGGTTGTGATAAGCCATGACTTTGATATGTCGGCTACAGAGGTAACAAATGCGCAGTACGAGCAGTTCGAACCCGGACACAAACGCTACCGGGGCATTCATGGCCTGAGCAGAGGCGAAGACGAAGCTGTTGTATTTGTGAACTGGCATGAAGCGATGGCTTTCTGTCGGTGGCTCAGCGAAAAGGAAGACAGGATTTACAGGCTTCCGACTGAGGCGGAGTGGGAATACGCCTGCCGCGCCGGTACAACGACGGCCTTCAACACCGGAGACACACTGCCTGAGATTTACCAGAAGGCTCAACAGCATAAGGACCGGCCAGAGGTGGTCTCTACGGTTGTGGGCCGGACTCCGGCGAATGCATGGGGACTTTACGACATGCACGGCAATGTCGAGGAATGGTGTTATGACTGGTACGGTCCTTATGCACTGCATAAGCAAAGAGATCCGGTGGGTGTTGAGGGCGGATTGTTCAGGGTCGTCCGCGGGGGTAGTCACAATGTCTATGCCAAGAGCCTTCGCAGTGCCAACAGGCTCAGTACGCTGCCCGAGGATAAGCACTGGCTCTTGGGCTTCAGGATTGTGCGGGGGCAGTTGCCATCGGTAAAACCATTGAAAGATGATGAGAGTTCCTTGAGCAGTCGAGATGTCAGCCAGAAGAAGTTCCAGTGGGAAAAGAACAAGAAGATCGGTCCTTACTTCGAAGGCCCGCTGGACTACGTCAAGAAACCCAAGAATCCTACAAGGGAGTTATTCCTGTTCCATAACCATGTGCCAAGCATTGCATGGTGCGACAATGGCGACCTGTTGGCGGCCTGGTACTCCTGTGCGCGGGAACGCGGCAGGGAGCTTGGCATTGTCGCAAGCAGATTCCGGAGGGAAACGGGTCGTTGGGACGAGGCATCCGCGTTCTTCAACGCCCGTGACAGGAATATGCATGGCACGTCATTATTCAACATAGGAAACGGCAAGTTGGTACATTTGAACGGTCTTGGAACGGATGGCTGGTGGTCCAAGCTCGCGCTGGTAAGACGCTTCAGCAGCGATAATGGGGCGACATGGAGCAAACCTGAACTTGTCGATCCGGAACACGGTTCATACATTGCCCACATGGGAATGTCTTGGACACAAGATGGCAACATTCTGCTGCCCTGTGATGCGCCCGGAGGTACAGGTCTGTATGTGAGCAGTGACAAAGGGATGACCTGGCAATATGTGTGTGTCAACGGTAAACGCAAGAATATCCTCGGCAGCCATGCTCAGGTAGTTCAACTCAGGGACGGCAGCCTCTATGCTCTGGGGCGAGGCGAGCAGATCGACGGTATGATGCCGGTTAGTCGCTCGTATGAAGGAGGCAAGACGTGGATCTACTGCGCTAGCGATTTACCCCCGGTCGGCGGCGGCCAGAGAATCGTATTGAGACGCCTCAACGAAGGACCGCTGCTTTTTGTTGGCTTCACGGATACAGCGGATTATCAGAAGGTCGAGGTCAACAGGCCAAGACCAAAAATGATGACCAGGAAGGGAATGGCCGTTCAGGATGCGGGAGGAAATGATCGCAGAGTCTATGGAATGTTTGCTGCTTTGAGTTTCGATGAAGGCAAGACCTGGCCGGTGCGTAAATTGATTAACGATTTTGGCCCCGGCAGGAGGTACAATGGCGAAGGATGGACGCAGAACTTTATCATGGATGAAACCCATGCGGAACCCTTGGGATACCTTGCCTGTACCCAGAGCCCGGACAATGTGATACATCTGATATCCAGCGGTTTGCATTACAGATTCAATCTTGAGTGGATAAAGGAACCGATGCCTGAAGGGAGCGGTAAGAGTATGACCTTTTTAATGGGGAACAAGTACCTGGTGAAGAATGGATACGAGAGCCAGCCGGGGATCGTCGGTATGGAATTCATTTATGATCAGGTTCCCTTCTCCGGGTGCCATGCGTCAACGATAGTAGAAACGGCGGACGGCCTCGTAACGGCATGGTTCGGCGGAACTCGTGAAGGGTATGCCGATGTCGGTATCTGGTTGTCCCGCTTGACGGAAGACGGCTGGAGCGAGCCCCTGGAGGTTGCCAACGGCGCAGAGAATCAGGAACAAAGGCATCCTTGCTGGAATCCGGTACTTTTCCAGACGTGGGAAGGGCCTATTTACCTGTTCTATAAAGTGGGCCCCAACCCCCGTGAATGGTGGGGCGTGATGAAGATGTCCGATGATTGTGGCAAAACGTGGTCTGAAGCCAAGGTTCTGCCCAAGGGATTTCTTGGACCGATCAAGAACAAGCCTGTCGAACTTCAGGATGAGACCATACTTTGTCCGGCCAGTTCAGAACATGACGGATGGAAGGTCCATTTTGAGAAGTTCCACTACAAGACGGGTAAATGGGAGATGACCGGGCCTGTTAATGACGGCAGGCAATACGGCGCAATTCAACCGAGCATATTGATGCATTTCAAGGATGACCCGTCCAATGACAAAATGCAAGCGCTGTGCAGAACGCAACAAGGTGTTATAACCCAGATATGGACAAACGATAGAGGTCGCACGTGGGGCACAATGAAGGCGACCGACCTTCCCAATCCAAATTCAGGAATTGATGCTTTGACATTAAGTAACGGAATGCAACTGCTGGTTTATAATCACACGGTCAGAGAAGGCGATCACCCGCGTGGCAGGGAATTACTGAATGTGGCCATTAGCAAAGACGGCATAAGCTGGCAGGCGACTCTGATTCTCGAGAATACCGAAGGCGCCGAGTTCTCCTATCCTGCCGTCATACAGACCGCCGACGATCTGGTGCATATTACCTATACGTGGAAGAGAAAACGCATCAAGCACGTGGTCATCGATCCGTCAGAGCTCAAGACCTTCCCGATCGTGAACGGCAGATGGCCGTTTTGAGAAGTGATGAAAGTGACCCTATGTGCTGAAACAGCCTGAATTGGACCGCCGCAGAACTACTCAGTAATGTGCAATAATGTCCGAATGGGAGACGAACGATGAATAGAGTGATGATCCAATGCAAAGCGTTGTTTGTAGCGTATTTTCTCTTGGCGCTGTCGCCGGCTGTAGCAGCCGTCAAGTTTGACGGCTTAACCTGGTATATCTCCCGGGATTCATCACGGTTGCTCGTTAATGATCAGGGCCGGTTGGTGTGGATGAATCCCGAGGCTCCGGACCAGCTCACGGTGCAACTGCCCCCGTTGGATTTGATCGGGGTGGGGGCCGTCGCCAGGGTGACCTATCTGTACAAGGGTGAAGGTGTCGCCACCGGTATCCCGTCCACGGATCCCACATTACTCTCAGGCACGGGCGACATCCGGGTTGGCCTGTTTGATTCCAACGGCCAAGGCCACATCAACCGCGACGACACCGGCTACCGCAATAAAATCTGGCGAGGTTACCTGGGCTACCAGGTGCGCATTTGTCCCCATCTGCCCGTGGGGATCAAGAGGCTCCACAGCGATGCCATTCCCGGCAAGTTCATGAAGCGCACGGGTGCCATGAAAGAAGGGAGTGATTCACTCCTGCAGAAAGCTGCTTCCTATGGTAAGTCCAGAGATCTCAGTGGCTTCGGCCTGGAATTAGGCCGACCTTCCGCGCTGACGCTGCAGGTGGAGCGTACTGCTGTGAATACCCTGGTATTCAGCGTTACGCTCAATGATGTGACCTATACGTACGTCGACGACGACCTTTATCGTCAGCCACAAAAGATTGACGCGCTGGCGGTGTATTTTCCCAATCCGAAGACCTATAGTTCGATCACCCTTGTCCCTGGTTCCTTCTCTGCGAGTCTTGGCAGGACTGACAGCCAAGCAGAAGAGACGGCGGAGAGAGATGGAGACCGTCCTGTTTCTGTATCCCCACTTGAGTTCACCTCGATTGCGGCAGGGGCCTTTCACATGGGAGCCGATCTGTCACGGGATTACATTACCGCAGAAAAGGGCATCTTTATCCAAGACGAATTCCCTGCTCGGCAAGTTAAGATTACCCTTAGCTTCGAGATTTCGAAGTATGAGATTACCAATGCTCAGTACGAAAATTACGATCCCGCCCATGCGGCTTGGCGCGGTAAAGCCGCTGGTATTTCGATAAAAGACAGCGACGCCGTGGTCTATGTGAATTGGAATGAGGCGGTCAGCTTCTGTGAATGGTTGTCTGCTCAAGATGACCGGTACGATTATCGCCTGCCGACTGAAGCCGAGTGGGAATACGCATGCCGGGCCGGAACAAAGACCCCGTTCAACGACGGAGTAGCTGGTGATATCTACGCGCTGAACCCGCTCGGTTCCCTGGCGGACGAATGGCGAATTATCATCAATTGGTTTACGACACGTGGTAACCGCAATACGGAACAGATCGCTCACAGCTCTCCAGATGCAGTGGACCTGGCCGTTCGCCAGCAGGGACCTAACGCTTGGGGGCTGTTCAATATGCACGGCGGAGTGGAGGAATGGACACAGGACTGGTACGGCCCTTATGTCGAGACCGATCGGGAGAATCCCGTCGGTTACACCAGCGGAATTGCCAAGGTCGTTCGTGGAGGCAGTCACAATGTACATCTGCAGACGCTCCGGTCCGCCAATAGATCAGCGGCTATCCCAACCGATAAGCATTTCCTGCTTGGATTTCGGGTAGTGCGAGTGCCGAAGGGGCAGACGCTGCCGGAAGCAACGTTACAGCAACCCATTAAGGCGTGGGCCAGGAATGTCACGCAGAAGGTGTATTCGTGGCCCTCAGACAGTAAAGACCCGTTCTTCCAGGGGCCGGCCTCTCTATATGAGGTGTGTACCGCCTATAACACGCCCGGATTGGCGGCGCAGTTCGATATCCCACTCTACACTCACCAGCACTCACCAGCACTCACCTGGTCCACCAATGGCGATCTTTTGCTGGCTTGGTTTTCCGGCGAGAGCGAGAAGGGACAGGAACTGACCATACTCGGATTGCGCGGCCGGCGCCAGCCAGATGGTTCATTAGTTTGGGATACCGAAGTCTCTGAATTCTTTAAAGTAGCGGATCGCAATATGCACGGCGTGCAGTTGTGGAACAACGCGACCCGGATCGCACATGGATTCAACGAGCCCTTCACGCTCTATCATATCAATGGTATCTGCACCGATGGTAAATGGTCCAAGCTGGCGATGTCCTTTCGCAAGAGCACCGACAACGGGGTTACCTGGACCCAACCGGTGATGATGAAGCAGGACTCCGATGCCCTGCATCTGGATTCTGACCGTAACCAGCCCCAGGGAGACGTTACGGTGACGTCGGACGGTGATTTTCTATCCTTTTCGGATGGCTCCGCCATCGGTGGTTCCGGATCGTCCGTTAACTACAGCAGTGATGCTGGCGAAACATGGTCAGTGCGCGGCCTGCATGGACCTCCCGGAATCCATGTAGGCAGCGTCGAATTAAATGATGGCCGGATCCTGGCGTTCTCCCGCGACAAGGGCGCAACGTTTGGGGCACTGCCCCAGAGCCTGTCGGCCGATCAGGGAAAGACCTGGTCCTTCAGCAAAACTGAGTTTCCCCCCATAGGAACGGTCCAGCGTTTGTCATTGCTGAGACTCGAGTATTCCCAACCATCGCTGCCCCCGGGCGCGCCCGGGCCGAAACCGATCCTTCTTATCAGTATCGCCCCTGAAGGCATGAAGGGGAAGGATGCAAATGGGCACGAGACACAGATATACGGAACTTTTACAGCCCTCTCCTGGGACGAAGGAAAAACCTGGCCCGTCAAGCGTGTGCTGAGCGATGTAAAGAGCGGCAGCCAGAGCCATGTGATGGGTCCCTGGAACACGACTTTCACCATAGATTCTGCGCACGGCCAACCGAAGTCATACTGGGCGGCAACCCAGACACCCGATGGGATCATACATCTATCGGATGGTCGGCTCTATTACGCCTTCAATCTAGCATGGCTAAGGGGAGCCTTCGCCCGAACTTCGGACTGAGTGAGATTCTCATGCTGCCATCGATCAACTGGTAGTGTGAAGAATCTTTCGCACATTTGTCAAAGCTTCGCAGGTTTGAGCCTTGGGTCCACGAGGAAAATAGACCGGCAGTTTACGAGGAGCCCATGTCAGAATCAAACTGAAGCAGCTCAATCCATAAATGCGATTGTGACGGAGCACTAATTGTCGTTCAAGCCTTTGACAGGGTAGTCCAGCGAACAAGCATAAGCCTGCTCCATCAGGGATTCGATTTTCGTCACAATTTCCGGATACTTTGCTGCTAAATCCGTTGTCTCTCCCGGGTCATCCTTCAAATGATAGAGTTCCAGTGGCTGACCAACGCCGATTCTGACCGCCTTCCAGTGACCCATCCGAAGGGCCTGCTTGAAAGTTCCCCTCACGTGCCCGTAGTCCCAATACAGATATTCGTGTTGTTTCTGCTTTTGTCCCAGAAGGGCCGGTAGTATTGAAATGCCATCAATGTCGGATGGTGTTGGTAATCCGGCAATATGTGCCGACGTAGGCAGTATGTCCCAGAAAGCTATCATCTGATCATTTGTTGCGTTAGCGGGTATTTTGCCAGGCCACCTTGCTATGAAAGGAACCCGTATGCCGCCTTCATACAGGTCACGCTTTCCGCCTCTGAAAATTCCGTTGCTGTCAAAGAACTCTATAGGAGTGGACACTCCCTTGTATGGTCCATTATCACTTGTGAAGAACATTGCCGTATTGCTGTCAAGGCCGAGATTCTTCAGTAGAGCTATTATCCGCCCTACATCCGAATCCATTCGTGTTATCATTGCCGCGTAGTTCTTGGCAATTTGGGGCCAGTCTTCAATATTATAGGGTTCATCACTGGGCACAATGTAATGGTCAGGCGAATCCTTCGGATAATCAGAGAAATGCGGAATCGTGTAAGCCAGGTACAAGAAGAATGGGTTCTCACGATTTTCTTTAATGAAGCCGATGGCCTTTTCTGTAAAGAGATCGTGAGTATAGAGGATATTTTCCCCGCCGCGATTGCCCTTTAGTTTGCCAACTTCATTTTCGACAACGACTTTCTGCAGCAAAACCACCTTGTCGTTCTCCCACAGGTAATCTGGATAGTAGAAATGGGCCTGGTCCTGATTTATATGACCATACCAGTAGTCAAAACCCTGATAGTTGGGTATGCCCCATGAGCCGGGATTACCCAACGACCATTTCCCTATGCCGCCGGTTTTGTAGCCCGCCCTTTTCAAAATTTCAGCGACAGTTAAATCATCCGGTCTTAGCCATATGCTGTTTGGCAGATTATCCCTTATTCGGTTATGACCATTATGCATCCCTGTCATCAAGCTGCAGCGAGACGGCGCGCAGACGCACGAGCCGGCATAGGCCTGTGTAAAAAGCATTCCTTCTTCGGCTATCTTGTCAATGTTCGGGGTCTTGATTTCGCTCTGGCCGTAACATCCAAGATCGCCATACCCAAGGTCATCAGCCACTATAAGAATAATGTTCGGCCTCATAACCGGAGCTCTGTCTGCAAATACAAACTCCGGCAAAGCCGACGCGGCAGCTCCCATCCCAATTGTCTTCAAAAAATCACGTCTCGTACAATCGGCCATTTACTTTTCTCCTTGTTGACAATCATATTTTTCTATAGTCCGGCTTAACTGAGCAATGGGCTTGCTCATTTCTCATCTCCGTAGTAACTCTTTTTCAGAGTAAAGAACCTTTCGCCGCCTCTGGAACCAAAGTTGCGTACGTTGTTCTCAACCATCCAATCCATCAGCCTGTCCATGAGCTTCAATTTAATATTGGCGTATTGAGGGTTATTCCAAAGATTTTTGGTTTCCTCAGGGTCGCTCACCATATCATACAACTCCCCCTGAGTATCCTTATCAACTCCTGTGCTATGATAGACATTTAGCTTGTATCTTTGGTCACGGAACATAGTGGCGTGAATAGGTGGGTCGAAATATTTGTGTCCAGGACCATAACCTGTATTTCTGTAAACACAGACGGCATAATCACGGTAGCTCTTGCATTTCGGGCCCTTTTTGATAAGTTCAATCAAGTCCATTGCTGTCGGCATAGCTTTACTTATCTGCTCTTTATCATAACCCGCTGAAGAAAGAACTGTTGCTGATATATCAAGTGGCTGCACCGGTGATCTTACGGTTGTGCCGGCGGGTATCCTACCTGGAAAACGCATTAAGAATGGTACGCGTATGGACGGGTCATAGAAGAAGGCTCCTTTAGTAAATAGTCCCTTGTCCCAGAGCATATCGCCGTGGTCGCTCACAAATATAACCAGAGTGTTTTTCGCCAAACCTTCCGAATCAAGATAATTCAATATTTTCCCGATCTCCTGGTCAAGAAATGCGATTGATGCATAATAGCCTTTACGCAGCTCCTTAACCGGGGCCTTAAAGGTCTGGCTTTCGGTTTTGATAAGATGCGCCTTTTCCATTTCCCGCTTTATGCCTTTCGGCGTATCTTTGTCGTCGTTTGCCAGCAAAGGCTCGCGTAGCCGGTGGTCTCTAACCATTTTTCTCGATTCCAGCGGATGGTCAAAATATGGATCGTGCGGGTCGAACAAGCTCATTAAAACAAAGAATTGCCGATTCTTGTCTCTGTGTTTAATCAAATCTATCGCAGTTTCAGATGCCCATCTTGTGAAGTGTAAGTGAGCCGGAAAATGGTGAAGCCCTTTACCTTCGTTCTTGAGTTTCTCATAAAACACGGGATCCTTCTTCTTAACCCATCGGGCAAAAGCATTATATTTGCTGTCAAAATTCAGGCCAGGGTCGATGCACCAGTGATAGTGTTCAAAGCCATCATTGGGATGTCTGTTCTCAGCCTCGTGCCATAGGCCGGAAACGTGAAGTTTACCTACAAGTGATGTTTCATAGCCCAGAGCCTGCAATCGCTTAGGCAATAGTACCTGATCATCAGGCAGGATATCGTGGAGTTTATAAACCCCGTGACTGGGCACGTCCAGACCGGTCAGAATGCTGGCTCGGCTTGGAGTGCACACTGGGCACGAAGCATAGCAGTTTTCAAACAGAATACCTTCTTTGGCCAGCCTGTCCAGATTAGGAGTGTCAATAATCCTGCACCCGTAACAGCCCAAAGAGTCGAATCGCTGCTGGTCGGTCATCAGGATCATAATATTTGGTCTTTGAGTGCTTTTGAATTCAGCGGCCTTGGCAGATTGTCCGACGCATCTCGGTATTACTGATGTTACAATCCCAACACCAGCGGCTTTCAAAAATCCTCTTCGTGTAGTCAATTTCTCCATTATTTTTCCCTTTTTTCCAGTTTTATTGCCTGTGATAACTGTTGTGGAATCGGATATGCCAAAGTATGGCAAGTTATACTGCCGGTATTCTATTCTCAGAACGATCCAAGCGGGTCTATTTGTTTTTCCCAGGCCCTAAAGGCGACCGTCAATTCCCTGACAATTCCGGGGTATTGCTTAGCAAGGTCTTTTCGCTCGCCGATATCATCCTTCAGATTGAAAAGCTGAGCAGGTGCATTCTTCTTCATCCTTTTAATCAAAAGCTTCCACGGCCCACGGCGCACGGCACCTTCCTGTGATATCCGCCAAAACACCGTACGGTCGGGCACTGTTCCTTTTCCGGTTAATGTCGGCCCGAAATCCACTCCATCCAGCCTAATGCCTATGGGCAGATCAGCCCCAGCCATCGCAACCATGGTTGGGAATAGATCCATTGTCAGAAGGGTCTCGTCGGAAGTTGTTCCGGGCCTTATTGTTCCGGGCCAGCATGCAATAGCAGGAACCCGATGGCCGCCTTCCAGCAGGCTACCTTTCTGGCCCGAACAAGGCAGATTCCTGCCCACCCAGCTGTAAGCTCCATTGTCAGAGGTAAAGAACACAAACGTCTTCTCGTGAATCTGCAAGCTTCTAAGGGTCCTTATGATTCTGCCTATGTTCTGATCCAGTGACTCGACCATTTCTTTGTAGGCTGCCTTTCGGTCTTTTCTGCTACCGTATTTTGCGTCCGACCAATAATCTCCTCCCGTGAAGCGGTCAGCCTTGTCACATGGACCCTGAAACGGAAAATGTACAGCCTGGTATGGCATGTATAGACAAAACGACCTATCCTTGTTCTCTTCAATGAAGCGTATTCCATAGTCTGTTAACAGATCAGTAGTGTATCCTTCATCGGCTTCAAGCTGGCCGTTTCTCCACCAATCCGGCCTACCGGAGCGGTCGATATGAGAGTGGTAATCTAAACCGCCAGCCACAAATCCCCTGAACTGGTCAAAGCCATGTCTGACTGGATTGAATTTTGAAGTATAACCTAAATGCCACTTACCAAAAATGGCCGTGACGTAACCGGCATCTCCGAGCACTTCGGCGAGAGTTGTTTCGGCCAAAGGCAATCCTCGTTCCTTGTCCCTTTTTGAAGAGAGCACACTTTCGATCCCGCATCGCTGCTGATAGCGTCCGGTAAGAAGAGCGGCCCGTGTCGGACTGCACATCGCGCCATTGGAGTGAAAGTCCGTGAAACGCATACCACGCTTAGCAAGCGCATCGAGGATAGGCGTACTGATATCGGTGTTGCCGTAACAGCCCAGATCCCCATACCCAAGGTCGTCAGCCAAAATAAGTATGATGTTCGGTTTCCGAGTAGGCTCGCTGGCGCGAATCCTTTTCGGTACGACATGTGCGGCCGCGACGGCACACACGTTCATCAGAAAATCACGTCGTGACAGCTCACCACCTTTTCTACTCAGATCCAAGTCGATGAACCGGACTTTTTTCATGTTCCACTTCCATAATCCAAGGGACGATTTTACCTGAACCTTTCATCTTAATCCATATCCTGGAAAAGTCGAGTTTCTTTTCTAAGCGGTGTCATTGTGCTTTGCCCATCCGGGACCGGCATAGGGGTCTTCAGCCAAGCTAAGTTGAAACTATAGTGCAGTGCGCTTGATATCAGGTGTATCACTCCATCGGGGGTTTGGGTGGCCGCGAGATAACCTGCAGGTTCGGCATGGGTGCTATCCGTAGTAAAGAGGTCTGTATGCGCCCCACCGTCCAGTTTGCGAGGAGCACCCCCGGCCGTTACCAGTTTCCTGAGCGGCCAGGTTCGTCCCTCATCGAACGACAGTGCCGCATACATACCATAGACGCGTCGCTGCTTGCCGGAGGCATCTCTAATGAGTAAGCCCTTTGGTCCTTTTGGCTTTAGGGCAGAAGGACGAAAGTCGGTAAAAGAAACCAACAGAATCGGCCCTTCGCGCAATCGCATAAGAACAAGCCTTTGTCCACCACTAATCGGTGGGAATTCGCTATCGCTGTACTTCCAATTTTTTCCCATGTCCGAAGAAATGCTCAGTGGCATGAATTTACCTTTTAGCGGGTCATTGACAATCGGGCTTTTGTACCGGCCGAGCGCGAAAAACCGTCCATCCTTCAACTGCGTAACACCCCCGTGAATGCCTCTGATGCTTCCCTCCCCAATATTCCAGTTACGGCCGTTGTCTGGGCTCATCCACAATGCCGTTGCTCCTCCTTCCATCCGCCACGGCGCATCCACGGGAAGGACCATACTTCCATTTTGTGCGCGAAACACGGTTGTCACGGGCTGGCTGCCGAGGCCGCGCTCGGGATTAATCAGGCGTGCTTTAGACCAGGTGGCTCCATTATCCCTGGAGATGCGCATAATCAGTGCCAGGTTCTCCCGGTACGCCGGCCCTACAGAAAGACCATTGAAGTGATACAATATTCCCTGACCATCGTGCCATAATGCCGGGGCATGGTCGTTTCGGTCAGGAGCGTCCCAAAACGGCGAGGCTGGCTCCCACTCTTTGGCTCCCTTGCGCAATCGACTCGCCAATATACATAGTTCACGTCCCTTCTCTGTCTTGCAGGAATACCAGATGGCCAGTAGGTCGCCGTTGGGACACCACGCGAGACCAGGGTCGTGATTGTGGGCCGAGAACATAGGACCGTTTGAGGCATGAGGAATCTTGACGTAGCGCAGCGGACCGGTAAAGTAAGGCTTGTCCGGATTCGGTCCCTCTGACCAATTGCACGGTTCTTGCTTAACATTACGAACCCAGAGCGGTGGATCCGACACGGGCAAAGGCGGAGATTTTGGGGCCTGACCCATTACAACCCTCAAGCCAATCAGCCAATGTTTGTCATCCGGTAACGCCCCCATACGATTGGCGCTTCTAAGAAAGCGCATCTCTGTTGAGTGGCTTCCACCGCGGACTACACGGAAATCACCCTGTTTACATCCAACAGGATCCGTTTGCTCAGCTGACGGATATGGTCCGTACCAGTCCATGCACCATTCCTCGACGTTTCCGTGCATGTCAAAAAGTCCCCAGGTGTTAGGCGGGGTTCGTGCAACACGAAGATCGAGTGAAGGCAATTGGTGTTTTCCTTTTCTGGGTTGCTTGACGTATCCGTCGGGCAGTGCCAGGCCCGTGTGAAACTGCGTAGTGGTTCCAGCACGACAGGCGTATTCCCACTCTGCCTCCGTTGGAAGGCGATATGGTTTTCGCTCCTTTTTTGACAGCCATTCGCAGAAACCAACTGCGTCGTGCCAGCTTATAAAGACAGCAGCTTCGTCATCGCCAGTTGAAAAACCGTTCTTTCCGCGCAAATCACGATGGCTAGGATCGTACTGTTCATAATGGGCGTTGGTTACCTCGGTGGCAGCCATAGAAAACGGCTGTGTGATTCTGACCTTGTGAACAGGTCGTTCATCCCAGTCATCTCCCTCGGTCTGTCCCATCATGAAATCACCTGCTTCAATGCGCACCAACTCCATGCCAAGAGAGTTTATTATCGTTTTGGCGGATACGCATTCGCTAGCAATTGAAAGAATCGATAATGTCAGCGCCAGAGTTAAGCTCAGTTTACGTAGTATTAAACTGTGCATCGTCATCTTAGCGTTTGCCCTAACCCAAGAATGAAAAAGGCCCATACAAAACTTGATGAACGTGTTTCCCTTGCCGTACTCTTAGACAGTTTACATCTGATGATTGCCGTTGCCCGTGTCGAACATCACCTCTCAGTGATCCATGGCAATCGCGTTACAATCATGGCTTGTTCCGGTCTCCTGAGGATAAGCCATATCTAATACTCAGAAAACCACACCGATATGCAAATGATAGCAGAATCATCGGTGGAAAGCAACACACACAGCAAAGTCGGCGCGCTTTATGTTCATTTTCACGTAGCCATGTGGCCCGGCACTTCACGTTTCGGCCATCTTGTCACGTGGAAGACCAACGCGTAAGGTACATTTATTCATACGCGGATCGGAAAGCTGAATTAACCTTTGCCAAATCAATCGTTTATGTTACCCTCTGAGCCTTTGATATTCAAGTTGTGCTTGGAGTATATTGATGCCCATAGAAACGCCTTCTAATCAACCGGCTGAATGGCCAAACTTGCCGGTAATTGCCACG
>Ga0209427_10004892_pt1 | contig 15410 bp, 19 predicted proteins | sample DeeMarSWOR136_30_FD_187465 | JGI IMG/M metagenome (GOLD analysis project Ga0209427, IMG submission 187465) | Marine sediment microbial communities from White Oak River estuary, North Carolina - WOR-1-36_30 (SPAdes) (version 2) | ecosystem: Environmental > Aquatic > Marine > Intertidal zone >...
GAAGCCGCTGTTTCAGAGATTGAATTCCAGGCAAATTCGGGAAAAGAAGTTGGTCTGGAGGGCTTAAAGGAACTTAAAAACCTGCATGAAAAATTAAAGAATAAATTAAAGTTCGCAGGCGAGAAACCGGGAAGGGAAGACATTAAATTTTCACACACGGGAAGAATTGATGAAATTATTGCGAAAACTGCAATGGACAACGATGCTACGCTTGTGACATCAGACAGGATACAGGCAAATATCGCTGAAGTCAGAGGAATCAATGTACATTACTTCAAGCCAAAAACAAGTATCAAGGAACCGGGAATTTTTAAATTATTTGACGATACCACGATGTCCGTTCACATAAAGGAAAACACGAAAATCCTTGCGAAAAAGGGAAGCGTCGGGAACTTTAATCTTGTTGAAATTTCAGGTGTGCCTGCTAAACAGGAGATTGAAAATTATGCAAAAGAGATTGTCGCATACACGAGAGCAACGACGGACGGTTTTATTGAAATCCAGAGAAAAGGGGCAACAATCATCCAGTTAGGGCTTTATAGGATCGTTATTGCAAGACCTCCTTTCAGCGACGGCATTGAAATTACAGCCGTCAGACCACTGGTTAAGACACAACTTTCCGACTATAAATTATCACAAAAATTAATGAACCGCCTTGATGAACGGGCTGAGGGAATTTTTGTTTCCGGTCCCCCCGGGGCAGGTAAAAGCACATTCGCATGCGCGATTGCAGAATATTACCAGAAAAAAGGAAAGATCGTAAAAACAATGGAGCAGCCCCGCGATCTTCAAGTTATGGATGAGATTACCCAATACACCCTGCTTGAGGGTTCAATGGAAAACACATCTGATGTGCTTCTCATGGTCAGACCCGATTACACGGTTTATGATGAAGTCAGGAAAACACAGGACTTTAAAATTTTTGCAGACATGCGGCTTTCAGGCGTTGGAATGGTTGGCGTTACGCATGCAAGTCGTGCAATTGATTCAATACAGCGTTTAATAGGAAGGGTTGAACTTGGGATAATTCCCCACATTGTTGATACTGTAATTTTCATTAGAAAAGGAAATATTGAAAAAATTTATGACCTTAAAATGACCGTGAAAGTCCCGCACGGTATGAAAGAGCAGGACCTTGCGCGCCCGGTGGTTGAAGTCAGGGATTTTGAAACAGGTAAGGCAGAGTACGAGTTATACTGTTACGGCGAAGAAATTGTCGTAATTCCTGTTGAGGATGAAAAAACATTTGCGCATGCTGCAAATTTTAAAACAACAGACATTGCGGTAAGACAATCCAAAGGTTACATAACATTAAAACCTAAAAAATTCAAAAAGCAATTTGCAAAGATATTTGCAGGAGACCGCTACATTACAACCGCAAAACTTACGGAAGGAGGAAATATTAAACTTCACAGGAAGTCATACGAGGGAGATATGATTATGGATGCGCTTCGCAGGGGGAAAAGTATAAGTTTGAAATGAGGGGTGATTATTTTTGAATTAATTATCTGCTTTTATTTTATCATCTATAAAATCAATAATCTTATAAGCAAAATCCAATGATTCCTTAACTTCTTCTAATGGATAATCTATGATGTCTCCTAAAGGATAGCGGCTTTCAAAATAATATTCGGTAATCGTTGAACACTCATCAAGATAGTTTAAAAATTCACTATCAATATCGCTGCACGCTTTTGCTAACTCTTCTAAATCATGAATTCTTTTATATCCGACTCCGTTGTATATCAAAAATCCTTTCAGGTATTTCTCTATTGTTTGATGAATATGAAAACAAATCACTTCAGTATAACCTCTTTCATCAAAAAGTAACTGTGCGTTTCCGAGTCATACGAGGAAATATCGCGATTTCAAATCGCCTATTTTCAATATCATGATTTCCTTTCAAAAACCATTCGTCTGCTAAATGTTTTCGCTTTTGTTGATCCTCATTTTTCATCTTTCATAAATCACCTTCCCTTCTTTTAGAATTTCTTTAATAAAAAAATCACCTAAATTCATTCGCTGTTCTATCTCTGCCGGTGTATAAACTAATGGCGAAAAGGGAATTCTTCTTTTTAAATCCCGAACTATTGCCCGCACTTCTCTAAAGCGTTCATTCCTTTTTTTATCTGTTTCTTTTATGATAAGCATGTCAATATCGCTGTTTTCCGTTACATTTCCATTAACTGATGAACCGAATAATATGATTTTCTCGGGTTTGTATTTTTCCTTAATCTGCTCATTGATTTTGCCTATTTCTTTTTCAAATTCTTTGTTAAGTTTTCCGGTTTTCATTGTGAATTTTGATTGGATTTGATATAATACTATTAAGATTTTATTATAAAAATACAGTTATCCGAACTGGAATGTATGGGGCAAAATGAGTGGTGATGTGAGATGACAGAACGACGTTTATATAAATTATAAATTAATTTTAAATTTTTAAATTTATTCGTTTATTCTTTCCCGGAAACAATTCACTCAATCATCCTTGAAATAACATCGGTTCTTGTTATTATGCCGACCGGTTTTTCATTATCCATTATTATAAGCCGCCCTACTTTATGTTTATCCATGATTTCTACCGCTTCAATTAATTGAGAGTCCTTTTGAACAGTTAAAACCTTTTTTATTGCAATATCCCCTGCGGTTGCATCATAATCTCCCCTTGAAAATGCTTCCACGATTTCCCACAATGTCACAAGCCCGATTAACCGGTTTTTATCAACGACAGGAGCGCCGTCAATCTTTTTATCTATGAAAATCTTTTCAAAATCTTTTATCTTGTCTCCCGAGTTCAGGGTTATTAATTCTTTTGAAAATTCAGAGACCTTCATTCTCGGGATACTTGTTATTGAATCCGCCTCAATTAATATTTCACTGTGTACATCGTCTCTTCCCACAACTTTACCTTTAAGAATAATATGGTTAAGCGGCGTCGGACCGATTTTTATAATATCACCGTTATTAATTTTTCCCGTATCGCCGGTAACGGTTATTATGGAACTGCATTCTTCGGGGTGCGGAATTTTCTGGAATACAATTTTCTGGACATAAACCCCTTCAATTTTTTCGTTGTTCCTGTGTATGTAAACATTAACAGGTTTTTCATAAATTTCTAAATTTAATCTTTCATACGCTTTTATGCTTGGGCGGTAACCCCCATGAGGACCAGGAATGCCGTCAACATACCCCATGACCCTGAGCGTCTGCATCTGGTTTCTTATCGTTCCTGATGAGCGATTTAATTTTTTTGCGATAGCGTCACTCCCGATAATATCCTTGATTTCTTCATATAATTCAATCAATGTTCTTAAAATTTCCTCCTGTTTTGTATTAATCATCTTATGATTTCAATAATTAATATTAAAATTTAAGATTAAATAATTATAAATCATGATAAAAAATTAGGGGTTAGGGATTGGTGATTAGGGGCCAGGGATTGGTGAATAGGGATTAGTAAACATGGGTTAAGGATTAGCCCAATCCCCTGACAACAAACCCCTGACAACAAACCCCTGACAACAAACCCCTGACAACAAACCCCTAACCCCTGACAACTAACCCCTGACAACTAACCCCTGACAACTAACCCCTGACAACAATATACTCTCCTCCCGCCTCTCTTGTCGTCCCGACAACAATTCTTTTTTTGCCGTCATATTCTTCAATAATTCCAGAGACCTCAATTACCTCGCCTTTTTTTGCCTGCCCGACATAGGTATGCGTGAAGGATGCAACTTCTGAAAATTCACCTTTAATTTTATATCTTGCGGGGTAGTCGTAGGAAAATTTATCATCAATTACTTCTGCAATGACTTTTATTTTCCCCTTCTTTTTATAATTTTTCGTGTCTTTTTTGATTTCATTCGTGTCTTTTACAAAAAGCAAATCAAACTTCGTGCCGTCTATAATTCCCTTATTGTATTTCCTTTTTTCGTGCCGTAAAAATTCATCGTAACTTATAGCCGGCTTTCTCCGGTCATAATTTTCCTTCCACTGCTCATTGTTAAGTTCCAAAACTTCCCCGGAAGTAATTAATTTTTCTAAAATTTTTCTTGCTTTCCTGAAATTTTTCGTGCCGTAAATTGCAAGGTCAATGTCTGAATTTTTGTTATGATTTTTTATAAGAACCGAGCCGGAAATCCCCATTTTATTGAAAGGAATTCCTTTCTCGTTGAAAATTCCGGTTAATTTCAAAATTTTTTCTTCAATGTCGTCTCTTTTGCATGAATCCAGTATCTCGCGCAGCCGCTCCTGCGGGTAAAAAATTTTTTTAATATTTTTTAGCGGGATTCCGTGAAGATGCGCGTCAAATTTTTTTGAATAAAATAAATATTCCCTGAATTTATCCTTTAGTATTTCTCCTGCCTGTTTTGTGTTTACTTTTTTGAATTTGCTGCCTTCAGGGACATACCTGAGAAACGATAAAATTTTATCACTTTCCGGGAAGTAAGAAACAACTGCGAAAATTAAATTCTCTTTTGTTTGAATGAAGTCGCGGGGGCGGGGGCGGGGTTTCATAATTAAATTATTAAATTATTAAATCATTATTAATGCCCCCAATCATTTCATCGGAACTTTTTGCGTTTAAAGCGTCTTTCGGGAGAACTATATTCACCGGCTCGTTGTAGTCATAAAGTTCAACAGAGACATCCATCTCTATGTTCATGCTTTCGCCGCTTTTTTCATCAGTCATTGCAAAATCCATTTGAGCTTCCTGTTTTGTAATAAAATAACTGTCCTTTGCTATCCAGTACTTTATCTCTATGTTTTTAAAGTCCATGCCCGGCATTTCATCTTCATCAAGCTCTGATGACGACTGCGACATCTCGGACATTACATACTCTTCTAATGAATTTTTATCGGGAGTTATTTTTATAACCCACGAATCAACGCCTCTTACTTTTTCATCGCCCGACAATTCAACCTTTGAATTTTTTATCATCCCCATTTCTTTTTCAATATAACTCTGCTGGTTCCAGATGTTTTCCTTCTCAGTTTCACCCAATTCCGTTTTCACCCATTCCGTTCTTCCCATCATTTCCATTCCCATATACATCGTATCTTCAATGAAATACATTTCCATGTTTGTTTCCCCGAGCATCGGCATATTCATTCCCATGCTCATCTGCATTTTATGATTCCTGTTATCCACCTCGCCTTCTGCACTGCTGTCAACCGACATATCCATTCCCCCGCTCCCCATTGTCATATCCATTGTCATACTCATTTTATAGGTCTCTATTTTATTTTGCGACTCAAGAATCTTTTCCTTTATGTTTTCCATATCACTTTCACTCAGCGTTTTCTTTTCGTCCATGCACCCAGTGCTTATAACAACCAATCCGATAATGGCAACAACCACCATTAATTGTGTAATAATTTTTGTGTTCATTTTTTTATATTTTTAAATATTTACTTAAATTTTTAAATTTTTGGTGTATTTGTCTTGCAAAAATTGAAATAAAATTGAGATTATTATTAAATTCTCTATTTACAAAATTTCCCTTAATTAATAATTAGAAAATAAATAATAAATTCCTATGTGATTTAATTATTCTAATTCCTCAATATCCTCAATAAATCTTATCGTGATGAGCATAATCAAGTATTCTTATCGCCTTTTCTTTTTCATGAATTTCATAGGTTAAAACAAATGACTTGTCAATATGCACTCTTCTTGCACCAAACATATCCCCCCTCAATGGTTTAAAACGATATGGCGTTTCAAGAATTTGCTGAACTTTCTTGTTGATAGCCGCTAATTGTTTCTTACTCTTTTTCTTTAGTTTCTCAAACTTCTTATTTGCTTCATCAGAAATCTCCAATCCATATTCTTGTTCACAATCCATACTGTTCTGCAAAACTTTTAACCTTAATGAATTTTCCTTTTCTAATTTCCTCAAGTTTTTCAAGATATTCTCGTTTGGCTTCCGGTTCGGTTTCTATCATTGACTCCATGAATAATTCTATTTGCCTGCCCATGCTTATTTTGTGTTCCGTGCAAAAATGAGAAAATTTATTGTATATTTCTTCTTGGACATCAAATGTTTTTAGGGTCATTTTTGGTTATTTTTACGATTACATGACATAGATTATATGCAACCTTTCCAATTATTCTTTTAAATTTTTCAAATAGCGATTGTTGAATTTTTATAACATTTACTTCCTGACAAACATCTTACGAAGTTCTGCACCGACCTTTTCAATCTGCATTTCAGCACCCTCTTCGCGCATTCTCCTGAGGTTCGGCATTTTTGCATCTTTTTCTGCAATCCATTCTTCTGCAAATTTGCCTGATTTGACATCCTCAAGCATCTGCTTCATGTTTTCTCTTGTCTGCTCCGTAATTATTTTCTTTCCTCTTGTCCTGCCGCCGTATTCTGCGGTGTTGGAAACATTCTTCCACATGTGTTCTATGCCGCCTGCTTGAATTAAATCGGTAATTAATTTTAATTCGTGCAGGGTTTCAAAGTATGCAATTTCCGGCTGGTATCCCGCGTCAACAAGCGTCTGGTATGATGCAAGGATTAATTCGGTGCATCCGCCGCAAAGATCCGCCTGCTCTCCAAATAAATCGGTTTCTGTCTCCTCCGTAAAGGTTGTTTCAATAACGCCTGCTCTTGTTGCCCCGATTGCCTTTGCAATTGCAAGCGCGTTTTTCTTTGCATCCCCTGTGTAGTCCTGCTCAACTGCGATTAATGCAGGAACACCAAACCCGTCGTTATAGGTTTCTCTTACCAGCCTTCCCGGACCTTTCGGAGCAACCATAATCACATCAATATATTCCGGGGGGACAATTTTTTTGAACCTGATATTAAAGCCGTGCGAGAACATAAGGGTATTTCCTTTCTCTAAATTATCCTTGATTTTTTCGTTATAAACATCCGCCTGGAGTTCATCGGGAATAAGTATGTGAATAAAGTCGCCCTGTGCTGCCGCATCCTCAATTGACACCGGCTCAAAACCATGCTCTATTGCCATATCCCACGAAGGGTCTTTAATTAACCCGATAACAACATCAACTCCGGAGTCGCGCATGTTCTGCGCCTGTGCATGCCCCTGTATTCCATACCCGATAATTGCTACTTTTTTTCCTTTCAAAACGCTTAAATCAGCGTCGTTGTCATAATATATTTCAGCCATTTTAAAATTTTTTAAGATATTTAAATTTTTAAGTTAATTATTTTTAAATTTATTTATTGATTTTTACCTTATTTATTTTTACCTTATTCATAATTTATATTCACAATTCTATTAATTTTTATTTAATTGGTATTATTAATTAAAAAATAACTTAAATACATAAGAAAAATACATAAGAAAAATGAAAAAATTAACCATTGAGGAAATGCAAAAGATTGCAGAATCCAGGGGCGGGATGTGCCTGTCAAAAGATTATGTCAACAGCCATACGGAGTTGAAGTGGCAGTGCAAAGCGGGACATGTCTGGGTGGCAAAACCGACAAATATAGTAAACGGCAGGTGGTGCCCGCACTGTGCAGGTGTTGCAAGATTCACTATTGAGTATATGCAGGAAATTGCAGAATCAAGAGGCGGGAAGTGCTTATCCGAAAAATATGGAAATACCTTCACAAAATTAAAATGGCAGTGCAAAGAGGGACATACCTGGGAAGCGACTCCTAATTCTGTGAAAAGAGGTACATGGTGTCCGTACTGCTGCGGTCATGAAAAATTGACAATTGCACAGATGCAAAAGATAGCGGAATCAAGAGGCGGGAAGTGCTTATCCGAAGAATATGTAAATTCCCTGACTAAATTAAAATGGCAGTGCAAAAAGGGGCATGTCTGGGAGGCGAAACCGAGTTCTGTAAAAAGAGGCACATGGTGTCCAGGGTGCGCAAAAAAGGGGAAAAAGAAAAAACAAAATGAATGAATACGAAGACGGGTGCAGAAAAATAATAAATAAAATTCTTGAAGGAGAAATCAAAACGGAAGCAGAACTAAACGAGGAAAAGCGTAAACTCTCGGCGAAATTAAAATTAAATAAATTTATCAGGAATTCCGAGATATTGAAATTTGCAGAGCCGGAAGAAAGAGGTAAATTAAAATTATTATTAAAGAGACCCACGAGAACCACATCAGGCGTTGCGGTTGTTGCGGTTATGACAAAGCCCTCTAAATGCCCGCACGGGAAATGCAGGTACTGCCCAGGGGGTGTTGAATTAGGAGTCCCGCAAAGTTACACAGGAAAAGAGCCGGCAGCAAGACGTGCCATAAGATATGAATTTGACCCTTATCTCCAGGCAGCAATAAGAACATCTCAATTGAAAATTATCGGGCATCCCGTTGACAAGGTTGAACTTATTGTCATGGGCGGGACATTAACGGCGCAGTGCATTGACTACCAGGAATTTGTTGTTAAGGAGTGTTTGCGGGCGATGAATGAATTTAAAAAAAATTATGAATTTATTGAAAAATTCGGGGAAGAGGAATTTGTTGAAAAATATAGGGGGGAAAGGAAAGGAAGGGAAGGAAGGAAACGCAGCTTCCAATACCTTGAGGATATTCAAAAACAGAACGAAACGGCACCTGTCAGGTGCGTTGGAATGACCTTTGAGCCGCGCCCGGACCGGGCAAGATGCGAGCAGATAGATTATATGTTAAATTTCGGTGTGACAAGAATTGAAATGGGCGTCCAGAATCCTTATGATTTCATTTACCGCCGGGTTAACAGGGGGCATACGGTTGCAGATGTAGTTTGCGCAACACAGGAACTTAAAGATTCGGGGATTAAGGTGGGCTACCACCTGATGCCGGGAATTCTTGGAAACAACCCCGGTCAGGACATGCGGGCTTTTCATAAAATCTTTAATGACTCAAGATTCATGCCGGATATGCTTAAAATTTATCCCTTGATTATTCTTAAAGGAACAGAGTACTATGATTTATGGAAATCCGGGAATTTCAAGCCGATGACAACTGATGAAGCCGTTGATTTAATCGTGAAAATTAAAGGTAAATTACCGGAATGGGTTCGCACAATGAGAATCATGCGAGACATCCCCTCAAATCTTGTTGAAGCGGGAATCAAGCACAGCAATCTCGGAGAACTGGTGTATAACAGGATGGAAGAACTTGGTGTGAAATGCAATTGCATCAGGTGCAGGGAAGTCGGTTTATTCCTGAGAAAAGGAATTGAGCCTGAAAACGATAATATAAAATTAGTCCGCACGGATTATGAAGCAAGCGGCGGGAAGGAAATTTTTCTTTCTTATGAAGATGTGAAACAGGATATTTTAATCGGGTTTTTACGATTACGAATTCCGTACAAGCCGCACCGCCCGGAGATTGTTAGTGCATCTCTTGTTCGCGAGCTGCATGTTTACGGTCCGATGGTTGAGATTGGTGAAAAGCCGGGGTATGAATTCCAGCACAGGGGATACGGCAGGGAATTATTGAAAGAAGCGGAGCGAATAACGAGAGAGGAATTTAATTTAAATAAAATTCTTGTCACATCAGGAATCGGGGCAAGAGAATATTACAGGAAATTCGGTTACGGGAGGGATGGAGTTTACATGGGAAAAGAGTTAAATTAACATCTTAAACCATTGTTTATTATTTTTTTATTTAGAAATTCTCTTCATAATTTTTCTTAAACCACCATTGGTTTTGTCGTCCCACTCTCCGATATTTGACCTTATCCTCGCTTTGAAGTTTGAATAAATGAATTTGTGCCGTCTGCCAGGACACACTAATTGCTTTGGCTACATCTTCCGTAGTTGATGGCCATTCCTGTTCTTTTAAAAAGGATAAAATTTTTTCATCTATTTCCTTGCCTCGCATGTAAATCATTAATTTATTTTTTTAATAACTTAATCTCAATACTTAATATGTATCATAGCATATATAGTTAGTTTAATCTCACTTTTAAAGAATAAAATCTAAAAAGTAGTATCAAGTTTAAAAATAAGAGTATCAGATTTTTAGAGCAATCCCGATAATTTATTAAGATTTTTATCTAATATTTTTAAGAGTATTAAAATCAAAAATTGACAATGAAACCGAAAAATTTATTAAAGAAAAATTTAGTATTTTGTACGGCATTGGTTTTAGTTTCAAATTTATTTATAAATAAATCAAAATATAAATTATAATCATGGAAACAGTAACAATAAATAATGTATATGCTCTTTTGCAGGAAATGAACCACCGGCTGAAAACAATAGAAGTGGAAGTTCAAGAATTGGGAGGAGAACCGGAATTAAGACCGGAGTATATTGAGAAGGCAAAAAGAATAATGAAACAGAAGCCAATACACATTGGAACGGTTAATAATCTCAGAAAAAGATTAGAATTGGAATAAAATGTATTCATTAGATATCAAACCGGAATTACTGAAAAAATTAGAAAAACTAACTAAGAAAAACAGAAAGCAATCTGAAATTATTATGAAAAAGGCAGATGGAATTGTTGAAAATCCACACAGATACAAAAACCTCAAAAAACCACTCCAGCAATGGAAGAGAGTTCATATTGACAAGCATTTTGTACTTGCTTTTTCTATTGACGAAAAGAATGAAACAGTGATTTTAGAGGACTATGATCATCACGATAAAATTTATAAATAAATCAAAATTCAAAAAAATGAAAACGAAAAATTTGGTAGTGTCCTATCTTTGCAGACCTATTCATCTCATAGATTAGATTTACCTACAGAGCATCTCAATTTGAATAAACTACAATATTTGCTTAGATTATGTAGTAAATCACTATGTGTGGTTTGGTTTAAATATCTATGGGTCTGCTATTCTGGTACACTACCGGAATTTTAATATTATTCATTCTTGCAATGGCTTGGTGTAATGCGACTCAGGAAAAATTAAGATAATTTTATTAAAATTCTCAGTGCAGTATAATGGAGTATCTGATTTTCTTGTCATACTCCATAATTCTTCGCTTCGCACTCGTCGGGGGCGTTACCCGACATTTAAATAAAATTCTTGTCACATCAGGAATCGGGGCAAGAGAATATTACAGGAAATTCGGTTACGGGAGGGATGGAGTTTACATGGGGAAGAGATTGAAGCATGCAATTTAATTAATTTCAAAATTAAACCTTAATATGATTTCACTTCGTTCAAACATCTCCTCTCACAACCAGGAGATGAATATTTTAGTAATTGACAACATTGACTCCTTTGTCTATAACCTCGTGCAGTACATCGGGGAGTTGGGAGCAAAACCAATTGTTTTTCAGAATAACGCAGATTATTGCGAGATTGAACGAGTAATAAAAGAGAAGGGAATTTGCGGAATTATTATTTCCCCCGGACCGAAAACCCCTGTGGATGCGGGAATTTCAAACAAAATTATTGAAAAATTCGGCAAAAATATCCCGCTTTTAGGTGTCTGCCTCGGTCACCAGTGCATCGGCTATTCATTCGGTGCGGATGTAAGAAGAGCAAAGGTTTTAAAGCACGGCAAGACCTCAATGATTACGCATAATGAAAAAGAAATTTTTTCGGGAATCCCGAGTCCTTTTGAGGCGACAAGGTATCATTCGCTTGTGATTGACAATCTTCCCGGCTGTCTTGAAATTACGGCAAGAAGCGTTGACGATAACGAGATTATGGGTGTAAAGCACAATGAATATCCGATTTACGGGGTACAGTTTCACCCGGAGTCAATATTGACGGGATTTCCGGAACCGGGGGAGAACGGGATGAAAATTGTTAAAAATTTTTTAGATATTTGTAAATCAAACGAAACCAGGTAATTTATTGTAAATTTGAATTTAATTTTTAAAGAATACAATTTAAAATATTATAGGCAAAATTACTTATTTCAAAATTGCCTATTTTACCAATATATAAAAATGGGATTCACACTAGTAGCAACAGAAGGAAAAAACTTTATTGACAGGGAAGAAATTATTGAAGAGATGGTTACTGTATTATCTAACAAGAAATCTTTAATGGGATTTACGCTGTACGGTAAAAGAAGGGTTGGCAAGACATCAATATTTAAAGAGGTCAAAAGGCGGCTTTCTGAGGAAGATGTTGTGCCGATATACTTCAGTATATGGGATATTGTAGAGGAAAATGTTTCCGGTTTCGCAAGGGAATTAACAACCGAACTAATTGAAGCATACAGACCAAGGTTGGGATTAAAAGAAAGGGCAAAGGAGCTGTTGGATCTTCCGGCAAAATATTTTTACAGGGCAGTGAGGTCAATGGAAATTGAAACAAAAATACAGGACGATATAGTATTCCTATTGAAATTCGGTGAAGATAAAAAAGAAGGAAAGAATTATGACCTGCTTATTGAAGGCGTGTTTAATTTAGCGGAGCATCTTGCACAGGAAACCGGGACAAGATGCATCCTTTTTATAGACGAATTTCCTTCTATTATGGATTTAACCAGGGACGGTTCAAAGGAAGCCATCGGCGAGGGAATAATCAGGAAGATAAGAACAATTCACGAAACTCAAAAAAATACTGTACTCTGTATCTCCGGTTCAACAAGAAAGACAATGGATGCCGTTGCACTTTCCTCCACATCCGCATTTTACAGGCAATTATTGGTAAGGGAAATAAAACCGCTTAAAGAAATACACATCCGGGAATTAATGACAAAAAACCTGGAAAAGAATATCACACCAGAGGCAAACAAAAGGATATATGAAATAACCAGGGGCGTGCCTTTTTACGCCCAGCTCATGGGAGCGAGATTGGAGAGGATAAAGCAAGAGACCATAACAATTAAGGAAATAGACACGGCATTCGGCGATATACTCCGGGAGGAGGGAACCCTGCTCTTCAGGGAGGAATTCAGTAAACTAAGCCCCAAGGAAAAAGTAGTTATTAAGGCAATGGCTGTAAATAATATTCATAAACCAACAGAGATAGCAAGAAAAATCAATGAAACCCTGGCGAATGTAGGAAGCACATTAAATTATCTGGAAGAGAAAGGTGTCATCATAAAAAAGAGCAGGGGATTTTATGAACTGGAAGACCATGTATTTAAAGAATGGTTACAAATAATTTAATTATAAATAAAATTAAAGAAATGAATAAAATCCAACAGAGCAGAAAAGAGATTGATGAAGTTGACAGAAAAATCGTTGAACTTCTTGAGAAAAGAGTAAAACTTGCGGAAAAAATAGGAATTGCAAAGCAGGAAGCGCAACTGGAAATAAGGGATAAAAGAAGAGAGAAAAAGGTTCTTGAAAATATCTGCAAGGAAACGATACTGGATAAAAATTTTATTGAAAATTTATTCAAAGATATTATTGATTATTGTAAAAGATTACAGGTTTCGCCTTTGGATGTTGAAAATTCTCAACTTACTCCCGTTCCCGGAAAATTAACCGGAAGTGAAGTATTTGTTTTAGGTCCGAGAGGAACATTCACGGAAATTGCAGCGGGAAAAATCTTTGGAAAGAATAATAATTTTAATTACAAGGATACGATTGAAGATGTATTTATCGCTGCCGAACAGGATGGATTTGGTGTCGTGCCTGTGGAAAATTCACTTGAAGGCGGCGTGAGTGTTACAATGGACTGCCTGATAAAATACAATGTTAAAATTTACGGGGAAATTAACATCGGGATAAATTTATTTTTAATAGGAAACAGTGATAAAGAGAAGGTAAATTTTAAAAATATAAAGACAATTCTCTCACACCCGCAGGCATTTGCACAGAGCAGGAACTACCTTGAAAAAAACTTCCCCGGTGCAAAATTGCAAAGCACGAGCAGTACCGCAGCAGCTATGAAAGAACTTGGCAAAATGGAAGATGCACTTGCAGTCGGTCCTGAAAATAATGCGGAAATTTACAATTTGAAAATTATTGACAGAAACATAAACGATGATGTAAGCAGGACAAGATTTATTGTTATTTCAAAAAAAGGGGGAACAGGAAATAAAACCTCAATAATCTTTGCCTTAAAAGACAGACCCGGAGCATTGTTTGATGTCCTGAACGAGTTTGCAAAAAGAAAGATAAATCTAACGAAAATTGAGTCAAGACCGTCAAAAGGAAAATTAGGAGAGTATTTCTTTTTCGTTGACTTTGAAGGGAACCTGGATGATGAAGAAGTGAAAGAGGTAATGGAGGGGATTGAGGATAGGGTTACTTTTTTGAAGGTGCTGGGGAGTTACTGAGGGAATTGAAATTTAATTTTTATAACAAAATGAAAAAGAAAACCGGAAAGGAAATTTTAGAAGAACTTCTGAACCGCTTCCCAAAGAAGAAGCTGCCGGACAACATTGACTGGGATGGATTATGTTACTCCGAGATAGAGGAGAGGTTTAAGAAGAGGAATTAATTTTGATTTATTTATGTTCAATGATTTCTATATATTAATATGGGACACGGCTTCAAAAAAATTAAAGATAAAATTAAGGGTGCAGCAGATACAAATAAAAATCCAAGAGAACTTGCAGAAGAAGCATTGTTTCTTGCATTCTGGATTTTCGCAGTTATTCTGATAATTGTCGCAATTCTGGATTTACGGTTAAATTTAACTCCCTGTTTCTATCTTTTCACAGGCGACTTAGACAGCGCCCGCTATCTTTTAAGTGCGATAGCACAGGCACAGGCAGCGATAATCGCACTGGTTGTTACATTAACACTGGTTGCGGTTCAACTTGCCTCGCAGTCATACTCGCCAAGAGTTATGGATTTATTCAGGAGTTTTAGAAATTATCCGTTCTGGCTGCTTCTGCTGCTTTATTTTGTTTCAATTATGTATGATGTGGTTGTCCTGGGAACTTTGAATAAAATAAATGATGTGCTGCCGGAAAATAGGATTTCATTTGCTGTGTTTTTGACGGGGTTTGCGATTGCTGCGTTGATTCCTTATACAAGGAATGTTATAAATAATTTGAAGCCGGAGAATGTTATCAGGCAGATAATTGCGAAGATAGATAGGAAGCAGTTTGTTGAGAAGGTAAAGAAGGAGATGGAAGCAACCATAAGAGAGGAAGGGGAAAAGGCTGTTTTTGACGTCGGTCTTCATGGCATCCACCCTGAAATAGTGAAGCTACTCGGCCGGCTTAAATATAGGACTAGTTACGGTCAAAATGTCCTACAGCACTCAAAAGAGGTCGCGTACATCATGGGTATCATGGCAAGCGAGCTAAGACTAGATTTTAACCTTGCAAAACGTATAGGTTTGTTGCATGATATTGGGAAAGCAGTAAGTCACGAGGTCGAGGGAACGCATGCAAAGATCGGCGCTGACTTAGCCAGGAAGTATAATGAACCAGAGAGCGTTATTCATTCTATAGAAGCGCACCACGAAGACATTGAGGCGAGGACGCTCTGAAGTTCCTATGACATGGCTCCTCACTCTCTTTTTCCTTTTCAATCTGGTTAACTTCTTTCTGTCTTTCAAGGTACTCCTCCCTGCCTTTGCCTGCCTGCCCCGCTCTCCGTC
>Ga0209427_10004894_pt1 | contig 15408 bp, 8 predicted proteins | sample DeeMarSWOR136_30_FD_187465 | JGI IMG/M metagenome (GOLD analysis project Ga0209427, IMG submission 187465) | Marine sediment microbial communities from White Oak River estuary, North Carolina - WOR-1-36_30 (SPAdes) (version 2) | ecosystem: Environmental > Aquatic > Marine > Intertidal zone >...
GCACATATTGGCATAAGACCGCAGACCATAAGTAAGGTGGGCCGATTAAAAGCTGAGGCCACCACGGCGGAAATGGCTTTGGAATTGATAGCTCTTGCTGAGCAGATGATTCAGGCCGGTGCCAGTTCGCTTCTTATTGAAGGCACCGCAGCCGAGGTAGCTGAGATTATCACAAAACGCTGTGAAATGCCGGTAATCAGTTGTGGCTCCGGCCCGGGCTGCGATGGCCAGATATTGATTGCTCCCGATATTTTAGGATTAACAACAGGACCGGGGCCAAAATTCGCAAAAAGTTACGGCAATTTAGCTCATGATACAATTGATGCTTTTATTAAATACTGCGAAGAAGTTATCAGCGGCCAATTCCCGGATAAAGAGCACAGTTACCATATGAAAGTAGGCGAACTTGACAAGCTTCAGGAATTCCTGAAAGAAATCCTTTAGAAAGACAATTCAATCGGTGGAATTGTGCAACCATCGAAATTTTGGATGAATAGCTGTTTAAAAGTATAAAAGCTCCGAAAACAAAGAAAAAGGGCTGTAAGTTAGATATTTACAGCCCTTTTTGAATTTAAATATAGCATTACACAAATATATTAGTCATCTTCATCAGGAGGTGGCTGAACGTTGATTTTAAAGACCGTGGTAGTTCCGCTTATCTCATGTGATGCAACAATAAGCGGACAACCGTTTGGACTTCTATGAGCAGGGATAAACACCAGGCCTTCCGTGCCCAGGTCCCCTGCCTCCGGGTTAGTTGTACCGTCATCCAGCTGAGGGTCGACTTCAAAGTTACGGTTGTTGACGTAGTCGAGGAACACCGGATTCGCCGGGTCGCTTACATCATAGGCCATAATACCTCCGATGCGTTCGATTCCTATAAAGGCAATCGTATGTCCGTAAATCTTGCCTACGATAACATGCTCCGGCTCGGGTCCCTTGTCATCGCTGCGGTTATCGAAGGCGGTCTCGTCATCTGTGGAATTGAAGTAATCCGGTAACAGATCAGCCGTGATTTGCTCGAACTGGTCGCCGCTGTCGAAAACAAGATTCCCGTCCGCGTCAAGGATGGAGAAGGAACGACCACCGAAAGAGTAAAGGCTTGTATAGTTGCCTTCGTCATCTTTGGTTGTCGGAAACGCTTTTGTAACATTTAGTCGACCAAGGTTCTCATCCTCTTGAAGTTCTTCAATTTCTTCGGGCGTACCAAAGACCTCTGAGAGGTCGAGTTTGGCAACTCTCTTCTCTTCGAAGTCGCGCGCATCACCTTCGTTGGCTGTGATAAGATATAGTAGGTCATCAACTGTGAAGCTGTCGATAGCATCCGGTTGATACATCCCAAACACCGGCCAGTTTCGAATATTAATGGCATCATCTTTATTGCTTGCATCGAGTTCGTTGCCTTCATTGCTGTGGTCTTTGTAGCCTACACCAATGATATCGACGACCTTGGCCTTGAGAACGTCAATCTTTGCAATCGCATTGTTTTCCTGCATCGTAACATAAGCAAACCTGTTACCGCCTCCGAGTGTGATGTACTCGGGCTCAAGGTCCTGGGAAACGGTGGCGTCCGGCCCGTAGATACGGACACCTTTATCAAGCAGTTCCTGTTTCCTGTCATTGAATTCCTCGAATCCGACTTCAACCACCGTGGCATTCTGAACCTTACGCTGCAAAGAATTGCCGGGGCCGAGCTTGATTATAGAGATGGAACCGTTTGGATCTATGAACTCTTCGCCATCTTCAGGCTCGTACTCAGTATTAGTTGGCTCGCCTTCGTTTGCAACCAGGACCTTCCGCCCGTCTCTTGTCCATGTAATCATATCGGGAAGTGGACCTACAACTACAGAACCCAAAAGCTCTCCATCGATAGTGTAAAATCCAACCGTTCCATTGTCTGTTACCTCCTCCCCTTCGATTGCAACGGCAATAAGTTCATAGGTCGGATGTACCGCAACACTCAGTGGCGCCCCCTCCAACGGGAGTTGGAGCAAAAGTTCCGGATTGTCAACATCCTGAATGTTTACAATGTCAATTGCCTGATCGCCGGGATTGGTAATGAAAATCCTGTTCGAAGCCGCATGGTAGTCGAGGATTTGGGCCCCCCTGTCATCAAAAATGCCGGTTCTATACGTCCCTGCAGGTTCAAGCCAGAGTTCAAGTGCCGAAACCTGGCCAACGAAAAAGTAAACGATAACAAAAATAAAGATTAACTTTTTCATGTTTGACTCTCCTTTTAAACAAAAGAATAATCGAGAACAATTCACCTAAAAAAATTTCTTAAACGAAAAACTACCCTTGATGTTGCATAAGTTATTCCTCCTTCCAAATTGGATGATTTCTTACGTTAAAATCACATGTTTATGTCCAAGTCTATATCTCGAGCAAACACTAAATCAGCTTTTTACATGTACCCTCTTGGTGTTTATGAGGCAAAATAAACCGTTTTGTGGTGAAAAGCCCGCTGACAAACGAATAGGCCTCTGCACCGCTCCATCAATTTATAAGGTTATGTTCTCTGGATGGTTATGTCAAGGAATTTCTTCATTTAATGTTTTTTCTATAGAAATTCGTAATTCTAAATATTTATGTCTCGAAAACAATCGCACCAAGGCCCTTATGGCATTTTATTGTGTAAAGCGTATGATGAAGGTTAGCGATGATTGGACCAAAACGATAAATATTCCGGTGGTTTACTCATCTCCTTCCGGACAGGACATAAGATAGTCGAGGATTTCGCTAAGATTAGCTGTCGCGACAGCTATTACACAGTCGGCGGCACCATAATAGAGGTAAAACTGGTCGGTTTCTTTGTGAACGACAGCACCTGTAGGGAATACAACATCACCTACGTCACCAACACGTTCGTAAGTAGCTCGAGGCCCCAAAAGCCATTCTTTGCCTCGACGCAATACTCTCCACGGCTCCTCTAAATCCAAAAGCACCAACCCAAGGCGATATAAAGAACCGGAAGCTGTCATACGCACACCGTGGTAGAATATCATCCAGCCCTCCTCTGTTTCTATGGGTTGACATGCCAGGCCTACTCTGTGGCCGTCCCAGTAGCCGGCTCTTGATCGAATCAATAATCTATGGTCGCCCCAATGTTTCAAATCGGGGGAAAAGCTAATCCACATGTGGGCCTCGCCTCGGACGATGGGACGATGGATAAGTGCAAATCGTCCCCTAAATCTGCGGGGAAACAGGCTTGCATCTTTATCCTCCGGCGGCAAAAGAGCACCAAGGCGGGCAAAGGTCCTGAAGTTTTTGGTAATTGCCAGCGATACTACGGGACCTCCCTCGCTGAAAGAAACGTATGTTATTGCGAATTGCTTCTGTTCCTCAAGCCAGATAATACGAGGATCTTCCAGACCCCACCTTTCCTCTCGGGAATTCTGGTCGGCCTCAAGTGTCGGTTCAGAGTCGATTTCCCAGTTTGTTAATCCATCAGGACTTCGGGCGACTGTTAAATGTGAAAATCCGCGCATGTCCTCAACGCGAGCCAACAGAAGGGTCTCCGTGTTCAACTTAACCGCTGCAGGATTAAAGACCGCATTTGCAGGATAAGGCCAGTGTTGTGGCGTTAATATTGGGTTGCCTTTATATCTCTTAAAGAGATTATGAGCTTTTTGCTGCCGTAAAATGTCGGTCATTTTGTAGCCCTAGAATACAAATACATCCTTATATTCTTTTACGCCGGTTTTCCATATATTGTTATGTTAATCGGCATAATTTATATTTTAAGTAAATGAAAGTAGAATATTTAGTTTATTATTCTGTTGGTATTGCATACTAATCATCATGCCCGGCGTATTACAGGATTATGTTTTTACCAGTTGGGTTTCATATAAACTTTGATACAACGGGCAGGTTTGGATTAGCTCATCGTGCTGGCCCTGAGCAATAATTCGGCCGTCATCCATTACTACTATCATATCCGCGGTAATAACAGTGCTGAATCTGTGGGCGATTATAAAGCTCGTTCTGTCCTGCATAAATTCTTCGATGGCTTTGTGAATCTTGGCTTCGCTGTCGGCATCAACGTGACTTGTGGCCTCATCGAAAATCAAAATTGCCGGATTCTTCAGAATCGCTCTGGCGATAGCGATCCTCTGCAACTGGCCCCCGCTGAGACCGGCACCATGCTCACCGATTATTGTTTTGTAACCATCCGGCAGAGGTGATATAAATTCATGGGCAAATGCACGTTTGGCTGCCGCAATTATTTCTTCTTTTGTTGCACCGGGCCTGCCGTATGCAATATTGGCTTCTATAGTATCGTTGAATGTCACAACATTCTGAGTAACCAATCCAATCTGATTTCGCAAACTAAACAGGGTCGCTTCGCGAATGTCTTTGCCGTCAATCAGAATTTGACCGCTGTCAGGGTCATAAAACCTTGGAATCAAACTTGCGAGTGTTGTTTTACCGGAGCCGTTAGGCCCTACAATGGCAATATTATGTCCCGCGCGAACAGAAAGATTAATATCTTTCAACACGGGCCTCTGAGCTTGTGGATAGGTAAACGTAATACTATCGAACTCGATCATATCTTTCAGAGGAGCAATCTCAAAAGCGCCCGGCGCTTCTGTTTCCGGTTGTTGATCGATAACCGAATACACTCGCTCTGCCGCGGCATTAGCCTGCTGAACCTTGTTCCACACACCGCTTGTCTTTCTGAAGGATTCGGCCGTAGCTCCCAGAGCAATCAGAAAAGTAAAGAAATGGCTTGGTTCCATTTTGTTTTCGTAAACCCATTGTGCCCCCAGTACCAGGCCGATGGAGCCGGCTATCATACCAAGCGTTTCCAGAACCGGACCTGCAATCGAATCCAGCTTTGCAACTCTGAACTGCTGTCTGAGTAGATTGCGACTAATTGTCGTAAAATTACTCCTCTCATACTCTTGACTGTTATATACCTTCACAACCTTTATAGCACTTGTAACATCCTGAAGTTTGCCGAGCATCTTGGACCAGCTGTGTAATGTTCTTTTTGTTGCACGCTTTATTTTTCTGCCGATTTTGCTGAGTGAATATAGTGCCAGCGGTGCACCACACAGAAATATCAAAGTCAGTTTGTAATCAATTAGCATTGCAACCACTATCATTCCAACGGCCTTGAGCGGCTCACGAAGAGCCTTGCCGAAGATCATCTTTAAGCCGCTTCCTATAATCGTGGTATCACGTATCAATCTGCTGACGGTATCGCTGGTACCCTTCTCGGAAAAAAAGCCCGCTGGAATGTCCATAGAATGAGCAAACATGTCCTCACGCAAATAAGCTAATGAGGTGTCCACAATTTTCTCCGCAGTGTAGTCCTGGAAAAACCGGGCCGTACAGCGAATGACTGTAAATACCGCCATCATCAATATGATAAAAATAACGGCTTTTCTGGCATTTTTTCTGCTCTGTTCTCTGGGCACGAAGCTGATTGCCCTCTGGATAAAATCGGCATAGAAGGGTTCCGTGCCTGTGGCTATTTTCAGTTCCTTAAGCTCCATCCGACTTTCGGCGTTAAGCCTCTTACAGTGAATCGTAAGCTCAATGTTGCTCTCTGCGGTAGCAAGTTTCTCAAGCAATTTCGCCGAAGATACCTTACCCGCAGCATCCGGAGGAGAGGTCGCACTGAGCACACTGACAATAACGTCACCTTGTTCCAGACCTGCAATGTCCGCCTGGCTCTCCTCTTTAATATTTGTGACACGAAGATGATAGACAACGTTTGGATCGGACATGTCTATCTTGTCCGGAACATAAAAACTCATGCCGTATCTGTCTTTGTTAATCAATCTGTCGACCCAGCCGTGCAGACCTTCCTCGCCCATCATTACCTTCAAAAGTGGCAGGATTGTTCCTATGCTAAACGCAAACAGCAGGCCGATTATCATCGCACTTATTACGATGACGACCAGCCGGTGCCACTGAGGCCAAATATATTCGAATATTCGTCTAAAAGATTTCACTTCTCGTTTCTCTTTTCTCGTATCTCATTTTGTTGTTCGATTGAATCTGTACGAGATACAGTCACAGAACAATAGCAGACTCATAGTTTCCGGTCAAGAATAAAGACTTTCTTGACTAAAAAAGCTTTTTTTGCTATATGTTTGCACTTTTAGGAATCTGCCGAATGAAAATTGACCATTTAATACTGGGTGCGTATGAGACTAACTGTTTTGTCCTTCGCAGCACCGAAACTGCCGAAGACTGCCTAATTATCGATACCGGCCTGCAGGCCGGCCGGCTGGTTGAATTTCTTAAACAGAATAACTTAAATCCCGTTGCTGTAGTTCTGACTCACGGCCACCCGGACCATATTGCAGGTGTAGCCGCATTGCGTCAGAGCTTTCCTAATATAAGGGTCTATATTCATAAACTCGACGCCGACATGCTTACAGAAACGCCACTCAACCTGGGGCTTCAGACAGGCCGGTCTTTTGGCACCGAGCCCACAGATTTGATTCTCGAAGATAAGGACCTAATAGAACACACCGGCATAAAGCTTCAGGTCCTCCACACTCCCGGCCATACTTCAGGCGGTATATGTTTATATTCCGAAGATGAAGGAATTGTCTTTACTGATGATACGTTGTTTGCCGACTCTGTCGGACGGACCGACTTGGGCGGAAATATGGCCCGGCTAATAAAGAGCATAAGGGAAAAACTTTTCACACTGCCTGATAGCACTAAAGTTTATCCCGGCCACGGCCCGGCAACAACAATTGCCCACGAAAGAGCACATAACCAATTCCTTCAATAGCCGCGGTTTTCATTGGTTATACAGATTACCATTTTTGATTATTTATTGCTTAATTACTACCTTTCACCATTTTATAAATACGCCGATTTAAAGAAGGTAAAAGTTGCCCTTAGTAAATCCCCATCCATTTTTCGCTTCGTGCCATTTAAAAGGCAGGGAGCCGTTTCCAAGCCGTCCAAAACTATTTATCCACGGGCGGAGATGTAAAAATATAATTTCTTTATTGCCATCCTGTGCGATCAGTTTACCATTTCGCCATATAAAGGTTTCTTTTATTCTGCTGCCCCGCCTGTGAAAAAATCTGAATAGGCAGCGAATCAACTCTTTCCTCTGGGCTTGCGCCAACACTTCACTAAAACCCTTTTCATCAAAAGCATAATGTTTATCGCTTTTAAAAATGTCCTCATAATTCTTATGTTCCTTATACAGTTCGTTGATTTTTGCACAGTTTCTAAAAAGAGTAAATGGTCCGCACATTCTTCTTTCATCAGCAGACACTACATCATAATTTTCCAACATATTAGAGGTAATAAACTTCCTGATATCTCCTACTATCATGTCTAAATCAGTATGTCCCCAAAAGTCGTATCCTTTTATGTAATCTTTGAAAATTATGCCGTATGCAGGTCTAAAATCACACAATTTATATCCTTTGGTTATGTTGGGTCTTAGTTTCAGTTTGTTGTAAATTAATTCTTCAATATCTCGGATGGTCATTTTAATAAATTTAACATTGCCTGCTTTATTCTCAGGAGAAATTTGGTCGCTAAAAATAATCCAGTCCACAGAAGGATTATATTTACAGGTTTCGACAAATAGGTTTATGTAGTGTGGTAATTTCCCTATATAAGCAACGATTAATACAATTTGATTCGGATATCTGTTGTCCATATCAAGAAACATTCGCTGAAAACCTTATTACGACTCATCGTACACGAATTATATATAAAACAAATTTATATCATTTAAGATTTAAGGGGATATTAGTCCGTCTGCGTTTTTACTGCCGGATCTTTTATATAAAATGCGTCATAAGCCGTATTTATCAAAGAGTCTGGTAATCGGGTAGTTTTTCGAGATTGTCATAGTAAATTCGACTAAACATTCGCGTTGTTTCATTAGGATGGTTCAAAGTTTTTGTTTTATTATCTTCCCGCGTCCAATAATCGAGCCACAAACTGTTTATAATCGTATCTACTTGAAAACGGTTGATAAAATCCGTGTCACACACAGAGTTGTTGAATGTATAGTAGGTCAGGTCATGTATGCGTATGTACTTTTTGCCTCTCTGATACTCAGGTGTACCTGGTATTGGAGTATAACTGGCGAAGGAAGGTATCTCCGGTCTAATCTTTCCCTGTATGAGACGTGCTTGTGTTCTCATCGACTCTTCTGTATCAAAAGGAAACCCGAATATAAACATCGTTTCAAGACCTATGCCGCTTTCGTGAACGGCCGTCGCTGCTTGTTCAATCAGACCTGGTGATAAATCCTTCCCGATATAGGCCAGATCAGTTTCGGCCATTCTTTCACCGCCGATAAAGACAATAAAGGCACCTCGTTCACGAAGTTCCGGCAACAAATCTCTTTGCTCCAATATTTTGTCCGCTCTGCCTCCAAAAATAAATGGGACCGACAGCTCTTCGGATTTCATCAGCTTAACGAATTTCTTAATACGCTCGGTACTTATGTTGAAGTTGGAGTCCCCGATCAGAATATAGTCAGGATCAAATTTCTCTTTCAAATGCCTGAACTGAGTAACAACATCCTCGGCGGTCATCATCTGCACGCCTGTCCACCTTAGAGGCTCTGAACAAAAATTACAATGTCCATTACATCCCCTCATAGTGTTGAATGAAAGCCCGAATCCTCTCCCGTTATTTGCGTACTTGGGAATATCGAGCAGATCCCACGCTTTTTTGATTATAGGTGGTCTGAGCATCTTTTCAACTGGTGGAGTTTTCGCAATATATCCATCGCAACCTTTATAGCATACGCCCCTGACGTTCTCGAGTGACTTTGCACCGGCAAAGTGCTGTATGAGCCCCAATGTGGCTTGCTCTCCTTCACCATAGACAAGGAAGTCGAATAATGGTGCATCACTTGAGTTCAGAATGTCCTCGTAATTGAGCGAAATATGAACACCTCCGGCGATTATTTTAATGTCCTTTGCTTTTCTTCGAACGAGTCTGGCAATTCTTACCATATGTGGATAATTGCATGTGAGGGCAGTCAGACCAACAACTTCAGGTTTCTCATTTGCCAGGTAGTCGATAATCTCTTTGTCACTGCCTTTATCAGGGAGTATATTGAGATCAAGAATCGTTGTTTCAATATCATGTGAAAGCAGGAATTCAGCAATGCAAAGAATGCCTGGATGGGGGACTCCTCCTTCAATTCTTGCCGCGTCCCTTGGACTGATGGCAATTCTCGGTGGAGTTATGAGACTAATTTTCACAAGCGCACTCTTAGTATTATCTTTGAGTCAGTTTATGTATAGTGAGTGACGAGGACATCTTTGTTTGCTTTCTGCATGGTTATTACAAATTTTTAAACGGTTTTCTTTTATATGTTGCTTTCAGGTCGTTCTTAGCTATCCAGACGGGCTGGTTTTATTATTTTGCCTGAATAGGTAACTATTCACTTAAAATCTTTTTTATCTCCTGCTGGCTCAGGGCATAGCTGTAAATGCGTACGTCATCAATCAGACCGTGCCAGTAGCGGCCTGGCCTTTCTATGTTTTCGCCGATACATACGTCGAAGTCATTGCTTGTAATACGACCGCTATAGGCCGCTTCTTGGCGGCTTGCCGGGTCTTCTACACCGTCTATATACAAGCGCACATAAGCGCCATCGTAGGTTCCACAAACGTGATGCCATTCTCCTTTGCCCACTTCTTTTTCTCCATGGACAAAAGTAGAGCCAAGACCGGGATCATAGCCGGTAACGGCGAAATGAAATCTTCTCTCGTCTCTGTAAGTAGAAAGCCTCCACGCCGAATTGCCCTTTGTAACAATGGCTGTCCACAATTTCGGGACTTCAGCGACATTTACCCATGCTGCGATGGTAATCTCATTTGTGAAGTCAAAGACCGACTCATTACCAATCCTGATATAGTCGCCATACCCATCGAATTCGAGGGCTCCGCCGAATTTGCCGCCTTTAGGCTGCCATTGAGGATTGCCGGTAAGTGTACCCACGCAATTGTTCCCGGACGAATCTGCAGCGATCCCGCCGGATTTCTCATCAAACTTCCACCAGGCAACCATGTGGCCGGTGGAAAAACTCCAGAGACTGCCTTTATCGTATTTCTTATCCGATAGGTATAGTTTCAGCCGCATTTCATAATTGGTCAGCCACATAGGGTGTTCACCCACGGTGAGCAGTTCAATCGCTTCTTTTTGCCACTTGGCCGCTGCGGCAAAATTGCCAACCTCGGCGCAAACGGCTGCGAGGGCGCCAACGAAATGGTGGTCTTTCCAGTTCGTTAGTTCACAGGCTTTAGTGGCGTTATTGACGGCCCTTATTGAGTCACGAGGCTCCTCTACAGGGCATGCGGCCTGTAGCCAGGCCAAGTCGGTAAAGGCCCGCGCAAAGTTCGGATCGAAGCGGACGGCTAACTTATAATCTGCAATAGTCTCACCGTATCCTGCGCCACGGTGTTTTGCTTTCTTGCCGCGATTGTAATAAGCCCTCGCTAAGGCCTTGGTAGCACTCTCGGTATCAGGCCCGCGAGATGTCAGGCACAGTTCTTCTAAAAGTTGCGAAGCTTCCTCGAGTTGCCCGGCTCCAATATATTCCCATAGACGATAAAACTTTTTATTATCCCCGGCTGAGAGTTTTTCAACTTCAAAAAGGTCCTTTTCTTCGCGAGGGTACTTGCCGCTTTCAAACAGGCCTCGCAGTCTGGTAAGGGCAGCTTCGGCTTCTCGATTGAGACCAAGCCGGTGAAGGGCCATAACAATGAACTTTAGATCGACAGGACGCGATTCCCCTGTTAGGTTTCGGTGAAGATTGTCAATTTCGGTAAACGTCATAAAGGCATCATTGAACAGGCTTAAATCGTATTGGCTCAAACCAACTGTAGCGAGTTTTTCAATGCATATCTTTGCATTATTAGGGTCATCCTTGACTAAACCCATGTAATACTCTTTCATTTTGCGGAGGTACTCATTCCTTGTCAAAGCAGATGCTATTGACTGATATATAGGAACGTTATGGTCAAGCGTTACAAGCCAGTTTTCCTCAAAAGGAATCTTTATTTCGATGACCATCTGAGACATATTAGGTGACCATATACCTGATATGGCAGGAGGATCGAAGATCTGCCATGCTTTTTCATGCTCAACATCGAAAATCCATAAACCTAAGTCTGATCCTGTCAGTCCTGCCACACTTATTTCCTTTCCATTCGGTGACCACCTCACGAGCATACCACTTGCCGGCAAAGGTGCAGTCCAGATGGTTTTGACGGGGCCGAAGGGAAGCTCTACGATCCTAAGCTCATTGCCCTCTGCATAGGCAACGTATTTCTCATCGGGTGATATCCAGGGAAACCGACTTGGGCATGAGATTTCAGGTTCGGGCTCGGCTGTCGGGTCATCAACACGAATGGAATACAGCATCTCATTTGCTCGTGAATGGAAGAAGAGTCGGTTTGGGTCAGTGGCCCACATGGGCCAGGCACCCGGAGCAAGTCGCCGCAGTTCCTCGCCTGCTGCGCTGATTATCCATACCTCCTCTTTATATTCCCGCATATGGTGTGGCTCACGCACGAAGGCTATATACTTACCATCAGGTGACCACGCCGGATCTTTGCCGAAGCTTACCAGTAAGCGAGTTGTACCTGACACGAGATCTCGAATCTCGATACCACTCGACCCGGAAACGGCAAGCGGCCCTAACTTCAGCATTTTGTATTGTCGCGTGTACAGGTCGGATAATCCGTAGGCCAGCTTTTTTTCTTCCTTCGGTGACCAGCTCGACTGTCCATACACTCCGGGCACCAGCCGCACTGCCTTGGCCTCCAGGCGGTGGTAATAGTCGGCAGCTTTTTGCATTGCAGAAAAAGCTTCGTCACTTGCAACATCCGCTGGCAGTTCGAATGGTTGTCCGGCCCCCAGAGCCTGGAATACGTGTCTGTTGGCCCATGCTCTGAATGCCGGAAGTTGCGTGGGTTCGGTATCGATAATCGCCCTGTGCTTTATCCTCGCAGCTTGATAGTCTCCTAATGAAACTAAAGTATTGAAGACATCAAAATGGTAGATGGGTTGTTCCGGCTCAAGCTCCACGCAGCGCTGTATGTCCTTGAGCGCACGTTGATATTTACCCATACGGAGATAGGTCTCATATCGCTGACTATATAACTCCGGGTCAGTGTCGGAAAGTCCGATCGCCTTATCGTGATGCTTGAGAGCCTCCTTGAATTCCCCTGTTTCCCGAAGGGCTATTGCCATGAGGGAGTGCCCGAGAGGATCGTCATCTCTCTGATAAAGCATGATTGCCGCGTCCTGCTGCATCTTGTGGTAGCGTCTGAGGGCATAATATGCCAATGCTCGAGCTCTGCGAACATCGTAGTGTTGCGAATCAAGCTCTAAAGCGTCATTCAGGTGTTCAAGAGTTTCTTCCACGATGTCAGCCATTAAAGCGCGATTAAAGTGGGCCTCAGCGTTCGTGGGGGATAAACGCTCGCCCTCTCGTTGATAGTTGTTTGCTATTTGCTTACATTCTTCTTTCTTTTTGGGATCATTTGGATCCTTTTCCAGATAGATTCTGGCGAGAAAAGCATAAGCAGCGCCGGCAATTTCTCTTTTCTCTTGCAGCAGCTTTTTCGCTTCTTCCTCGGCACGATCAGGTCCCTCTAACACCCAGATGATTCGAGCGTTCAGCAGCCGTGCGTCAGGGCCAACGTTCTCGCTGTTGAGAATCTTTTCAACTTCGGTCCGAGCTTGCTCAAAGTGCCCTTTGTAGCGGAGTTCCTGAGCTTTTGACAGAATAGCTGTTTCCTTGTCTAACTTTTCCTGTTTCTCTCGGCTGCTTTTCTGAACCCACAATACAGCTAAGGCTGCCACGGTAGCAAGCAGAATCGCCACCGTAACAGACCAGATAATCTGCGGCCGGTGCTTCCGGACGAATTTCTTCAAACGGTATACTTTGCTGGGCGGACCGGCAAGTACGGGCTCGTGATTGAGGTGACGTTGGATGTCTTCAGCCATGGCGTGGGCCGTTTGGTAACGATGTATCCGGTCCTTCTCCATGGCTTTGAAAGTAATCCAGTCCAAGTCGCCGCGGATTTTACGTTGAAGGGTATGAACATCGGTTCGACAACACTGCGCCAGTTTAGTCACTTTTTCCGGCGTAAGACTCCTTACCTGAGTACTTGGTATCCTTGGTGATTCGTCACGAATAACCTGACGAATCTGATCAAAGGTGCCTGCGCGAAGAGTTTCGGGTTCGAATGGCAGTGTTCCGGTTAACAGCTCGTACAGAAGCACCCCCAGAGAATATATGTCCGTACGCGTATCGATATCCTGCTGGGTCATATCCGCCTGCTCGGGACTCATGTACTCCGGTGTTCCGATCATCTGGCCCTGTTCAGTCACAAACGTTCGATCGGTTAAGGGTTGGCTCAGCGCCTTGGCAATTCCGAAATCGATTACCTTGGGAACAATTTGCTCACCCTCGATACACACCTGTATATTCGAAGGCTTTATATCACGGTGTATAATCCCTTTTTGGTGGGCATGCTGGACGGCTTCACATACATGTAGGAACAGCTTAATGCGCTCCTCGATAGTTAGCTTCTGCCGGTCGCAGTATTGGGTGAGTGACATGCCCCTGACGTATTCCATAACAAAATATGGATATCCATCTTCGGTTGTACCTGCATCGTATACGTGGGCAACATTAGGATGATTCAACAAAGCCAGTGCCTGCCTTTCAGCCTCGAAGCGGGAAATAACCTGCTTGGAGTCCATGCCCGGCTTAATAACTTTCAACGCCACCCTTCGTCTCACGGGCTTTTCCTGTTCGGCCAGATAAACCAGGGCAAAACCACCCTCTCCAACAATGCTCAGTAACTTGTATGCACCAATACGGCTGCCCGGTTTGAATTCTGAGCCGGAAGAACTGGCAGTGGAGGGTAATTCATCTTCGTTTGGCGACTTATTGTCCCTTTTCCGAGCCTCGCCCATGAACGTCATTCCTTACAAGCCCCCACAGTTAGCTTGCACAATACGAATTACAATTAAGAATGAATTCTGCCTTGGTTTCCACGACAAGTTGCCAAATGTACGGGAACTGTTAACATCACCAGCATAAGTATTATTATAAGGCTTGCATTATGGTATTACAACATTTGTCACAAAAAATTTTTTATGGTTTAGAAACACAGAAAAAGGCTTCTCTGACCGAACTCTCAGAATAGAGGAGAAATATCGAATTTCTGTATATTGACTTATTTCTTTGAATTCATCCGAAATAGGGACTTTCTAAATTGATAAGCAGTAAGGTCTTTCCTCATTGAAGAATCACTGGCGTTGAGAGGTTCCAGGATTGATGTTCCGTCGTTTTCGAACACACCATATAAGTGATTTACTTTAAAAACAAAGCCTAATTCAGACTCGCGTTGTTTATATTTTTGAAAAGATTCTGACCTCTGATCAGCATCAAGTTTACTTAACGAATGATTCAGGTGTATAATCCGGATTTCATCAAATAATAACTTAAACTTGGTGTTGTTCAGATAGAGTCTTAGCATTAAGTCTACATCCTCACGTCCCCAGCCGTTAAATGTTTTCTCGTCAAATCCGCCAGCTTCATAAAAACTCTTCTTGTCGACCAAACCAAAATTACCAATAAAAGAATATTCGAATAAATCTCTGTAGCCTGTTTCTCGCTTAATGCCCTTGGGCAGGAAATAGTATTCCGAGTCTTTCGGCCATTCCACTTTTGTTATCTTTTCCAGCAAATCCTCTCTTTTCCAGTTTATGTATGTCCAGCACCTTGCAGCTCCGGTGGCGAAATAGCCCTCTTTAGCAAATTTCCGGATACCTTTTAATATGTATTTATTGGGTAATACAACATCATCGTCGATAAAAAGAAAAAACTCACCGCTCGCCTCCTTACAGGCGATGTTTCTGCTCCTTGATCTGTTTGAAACCTCGACTTTGTTCTTAATTATCTTCATATTATGAAAAGGAGCATGGTGTTGAATACTCTCAAGAAAATCAAGAGATTCATCCTCTGAATCATTGTCAACAACAACTAATTCGTATTCTTCAAGGCCTGTCTGTTTTGTCAGGCTCTTCAACATTAATTCAAGGCTCCCCTTCTTCTGCAAAAATGAATTCCTTGTTGATGTTATGATGCTTATCATACTAATTCTCTTTCCTCTCTGCCAACACTTCCTTGCCGTCTCCTTCGTACAAGCCAAAAAGATGATTAGGCTTGAACACGAAACCCAATTTCTTTTCCTTCTCCAGATAATAAGAAATATTCTGATGTTTTTTTTGTAGGTCCTGCCGGATAACTTTATGATTGAGATGTATAACGGAAACTATCTCAAATAGGTTCACAAATCCGAAGTTTCCAACGAGCAGCCTCAGCATCAGCTCCATATCGTGGCGTCCCCAGCCGGAGTAGTTGATATC
>Ga0209427_10004896_pt1 | contig 15405 bp, 15 predicted proteins | sample DeeMarSWOR136_30_FD_187465 | JGI IMG/M metagenome (GOLD analysis project Ga0209427, IMG submission 187465) | Marine sediment microbial communities from White Oak River estuary, North Carolina - WOR-1-36_30 (SPAdes) (version 2) | ecosystem: Environmental > Aquatic > Marine > Intertidal zone >...
ATATACACTCTTTTAAAAAAAGAACGATTCTCCATTTCATCAAAAAATACCGAGATAATGATCGACTCTATTGGATAACCAGCTCGGCGAAAGGCGTCGGGTAATATTTACCCTGACTTACGTATCTGATTCCTCTGATAAGGTCTGAACTGGCAGCCTTTTTAGGAATAAAACCATAAGCGCCAGATTGCTTGGCTATAATCATGTTCTCTTCCTCATCATACTGAGTTAAAACCAGAACCTTCGTCTCCGGGCATTCCTTATGGATCATTTTTGTCGCCTCTATACCGCTCATTACCGGCATGACTATATCTATCAGCGCTACATGCGGTAAAAGCCTTAATGCCTTATCAAACGCATCCCGTCCGTCGACTGCTTCACCGACAACCTCCATATCTTTTTGAAGAGAAATAACCGAGCATATACCGGTCCTGACCATAGTATGGTCATCCACGACAAGCACTCGTATTTTTCTGGTCGCTGCCTCAAGCAGACTTTGAATACGGGGAACGAGTGAGGCTGGTTCGATAGGCTTGAATAAATATTCATCACCGTCTACCTGTATTCCTTCGAACCTTCTCCATCCTCTTATAGGTCGTTCTTCATACCGGGCATCGATTATAAGTAACGGTATCTCTTTATATCTCGGGTGTTGTTCCAACCATTGGTACATTGTAAACGCCTGCCCGGCTGGTGCCATTGTCCCAAGAATAATTAGAACTGGATCGACTTTTATCATTTCTTTTGCCTGGGCCGCATTCGACGCTGCTGAAACTTTGTAACCTTTAGCCTCCAGTGTCCTTCGGCAGGCTTCAATAAAGGTGGATTCGTCGTCTATTATCAGAATTCTTTCTTTCTTTCTGCGTGCAGTCGTACTTTTCGTATCAGATTTAGACGGTTTGCTTTTCTTATCGGTTTTCATTTTCACTTCTCCCCTTCCATGTATTTAGTTACTCAAACCATCTTGGGTTAGAATCTAGTGAATACGCATTAGCCAGGCGTACTGACGAGTTCGGCGGCCTCCAGAATATCTGGAACGATACTTTCATTTCCAACCGCCATGATATGTACGCCATGGCACAAGTTTTCCTCCTTGATGGTTTTAATCATCCTGGTAGCAATCTCAATTCCTTTCTGAAGTCCTTTACCCTTCTCCACAGAAGCCATTTCATCGATAATCGCCTGGGAGATAATTATCCCGGGAACGTTATTGTTCATGTATCTTGCCATGCCGGCTGAGGAGAGGACAATAAGCCCTGCAAGGATTTTAATATTAAACTGAGAGGCATATTGCATAAACCGGCGCAGACTCGCCAGTTCAAATATACCCTGGGTTTGCAGGAACTGCGCCCCGGCGTTGACCTTTTTATCGAATTTAATGAGTTGCGGCTCGATGAAGTCCGCTTCCGGGTGGACAGTGGCCCCGATACAAAATTTTGGAGCCGCCCCCAGTTCGTTGCCTCCCATATCGGTTCCCGATTCCAGCGTCCTGATCATTTTGATTAGCTGTACGGAGTCCAGATCAAAAACAGGCTTCGCTTCTTTATGGTCACCGACATCTACCGAGTCTCCGGTGAGGCATAGTACATTCTTAATATCTCTGGAGTACGCCAGGAGAAGTTCAGCCTGTAGCGCCAGACGGTTACGGTCACGGCAGGTCATCTGAAGAATGGGTTCTCCGCCAAGTTCCTTTACCAGCAAGCAGCCACCTATCGAAGGGAAACGCATAACGGAACTCTGATGGTCCGTAATGTTTATAGCATCAACCTTATCCTTGAGTAGCTTAATATGGTGCACTACTTCCGACACATCCACACTCTTGGGTGGTCCCACTTCTGTCGTTACGATAAATTCACCTGAGTTTAGTTTCTCTTCAAATAAAGAATTAGCCATCGCTTTCTCCCGTCGCGATCTCTACTTTACTCAATATCCTCCTCGGTCTGGGAATCGCCCGGAAATTCCGGGGAGAGTAGTAGCGACGCATTTTATCCAACTGCTGTAATCTTTCCAGACGCTTGTAGATTAAGATCCAGGCGCAGTCTACATCTTTGTTGGCTTCGCATTTACCGTTTTTAGTACCGGCACAAGGACCATTGAGTATACCTTTAGTACATCTGGTAATAGGACATATACCCCCGGTGTCTTCCAATCGGCACTCACCACAAGCGGCACACCGCTCGTCCCATACCCCTGACTCCTTGGTCATACCCATGAAAGAGGTATTAACCCCTGGCAGCACCGGTATATCACCGAGGTATTCTGCTATCGCCTGCACACCAATACCACAACCAAGTGACAGAATTACGTCCACATCTATTGTCTTTTCGCTGAGTGTTTCTAAAAATTCAGGATCGCACTGCCTTTTTACAGTATGTTCAGTAAAAGTATGAATACCATCGCCACTCCTTACTTCAGCTAACCGTAATGAATTATGAAGAAAGGAAACCTCGCTTTCACCACCAGCATTACAAACTGTCATACAGGTGCCGCAACCCAGTATTAGTACCCGCGGGTAAGGAGCAATCATACGCCTTATTTCTTCTAGGGATTTTTGTTCTGCTACTATCAACTTATCGCCTCCTCCTTAATAACCGAGGATAAGCGGAGAGCACTAATCTGTTCGATAAACCTGTCCAACTCCTCGGTAGGATCTGCAACTGCTGTGCCCAAGGTAAATACTTGCAGTCTTTCCGGCTCGATACCAATCGACCGCAGGACCTTTCTCACCTTCTCTACACGCTGTTTCACCCAGTACGTGGTATTCTCTCGGGCGCACTGTTCCCCGCACCCGGCGATGAAGACCCCTTCGGCGCCCGTTTCGAACGCAGATAATAAGTGATTGGCCTCTACCTTGGCCACGCAAAGAACCGGTACTATAGTGACACCAGCCTTAGCTCCTCGCCACAATCTGGATAGGGTACCGGTACCGAAGAGTCCGTATTGGCAGCAGAATCCAATAATAGGTGGCTTGTTTTTCGATTCGGTAGCCAATTTGATAGTATGAGTGAGTTCTTCACTTACTTGGCGACGGTCGAAGGGTTTTCTTAAAACAATTGCTTTGGCGGGGCACTCGGCTACGCAAATACCACAAGCCTGACACTGGTCAGCAGGTATATTAATGTTTCCCGTATTATCTAAACGTGGAACGTGATAGGGACACACCCTCAGACAGGTAAGACAGGTTGCACATTTGTCTTGAAACAGGATTTCCACCCCGACTCCACAGCGCAAACACCTTCTGGCTTCATTGATAGCCGCTTCCCATCCATACACTTGCTCAACCGTTTCAAAGTCTTTTACCCTCGTTTCGCCGACAAGACTCAATGGTTCGGATCTCTCGATTTTTCTTATCATCTCGATAGTTTTTGGTAATAACTCTCCGCTTAGCTTTTCGTTAGTTTCTTTTACCGGCAGTGGATACCTGTGCTGGAGATAATCGTCGATACGCGAAGCCGCAAGCCTACCCGCTGCCAGAGCTTCGGTCACTGTCGCCGGTCCGGTGACGGCATCACCCCCGGCAAAGACTCCGGTTCTGTTGGTAGTAAGCGTGCTCGGATCAACCTGAATGGTACTACCTCTTCCAATGCGTACACCAAAGTCGCTAGGGGTCTGAGGTGCCTGTCCGATCGCTACAATTAACGAGTCGAATTCCTTGGTGAATTCACTACCTTTGATCGGAACTGGTCGTCGCCGGCCACTCTCATCCGGTTCTCCCAGTTCCATTCTGACGCAAGTCATTTTTAGTCTGTCATTTTCGCGGTCAATTCTGACCGGCGTAGATAGGTATTTGATTTTTACTCCTTCCTCCAGGGCCTGTTCCAATTCTTGAGGATCAGCAGGCATCTCAGACCGAGTACGGCGATAAAAAATAGAAACATGTTTTACACCTAAACGGACGGCGGTGCGAGCTGCATCAATAGCCACATTCCCTCCCCCTGCAACCATTACCCGCCGGCCTAGAGATGGCTTTATTCCTAGGTTTACTTCACGTAGAAAGGTTGCCCCATCAATGACACCCGGGCTTTCTTCACCTTCTATCCCCAGCCTAAGGCTTTGGTGAGCACCGATTGTGATAAAAATAGCTTTATAGCCTAACTCAAACAACAGGTCGAGTGATACTACGCGGGTATTCGTCCTGATTTCAACTCCCATATGGGTCAATCTCTGAATTTCGGTATCCAGGACTTCACGTGGCAAGCGATATTGTGGGATACCGACACGTAGCATGCCTCCGAGGTCGGAATGGGCTTCAAGTATCGTTACCGGATAGCCGATTTTTTTAACATAATAAGCGCAGGCTAGACCGGCCGGCCCTGAACCCACGATGGCAACCTTATCCGAATATTTAGTTTCGGCTTCAGTCCGGATCATCCTGTCGCCGCCGAATTCAACGGCAAATCTCTTAAGAGAACGAATAGCGATGGGTTTGTCTACTTGGGCACGGCGGCATGATTCTTCACAAGGATGAGTGCAGACATAAGCGCAGATGGAGGGGAAAGGATTACCCATCCTGATAACCTGCAGTGCCTCCATAATTCTGCCCTGAGAAACCAGACTAACATATTCGCGGATATCCATATGCAGGGGGCAGGCATTTTGGCATGGCGGTATCAGACTATGGTCGCTAGCATCCTCCTGGTGAATTCCTGGATGGCTGGTATTGGTCAGATTCATCAATACCCACCTCGAATTCTTTTGTATAACAATATCCGGTTGACTAGAGGATGTACTATTATGCTATGGGAGTAGAAGCGAAAGGCAATAGGAATTCTCATTGAAAGAGAAGGGCAATGCTCTAGGTATTTCGACTGGGTAATCCCCTAATATATCTAGAACAGCTACGGGGTATAGTTGATCTTGAAGAAATCAAACAAATTCAGAATTATCGGACTATTATAGCGTAATAATTCGCTTGCGAATGGCATATTTAATCAAGTCAACACGGTTGTGGATGTTAAGTTTATTCATCAAGCTATTTTTATACCAATCCACTGTCTTGTGACTAACAATGAGTATTTCCGCGATCTCACGGCTGGTATGTCCCTCAACGACCAATTTCAGCACTTCCCTTTCTCTGTCGGTTAGTTGGTTATACGGGTCTTGTTCGCCTTCCGAGGCAGTTTTTTGTTGGTATTCTTCGACAAGAGCAGTAGCGGCGGTAGAGGATAAATAGGATTCTCCTTTTTGGGCAGCTTCAATGGCGGCAGCGAGTTCTGAAAAAGCTGACATTTTAGTAACGAAGCCACTAGCTCCAGCCTCAATAATTGGGATAACATATTCGCTATCATCATATTGTGTTAGTGCCAGCACTTTTGTTCCCGGGAAGTTTCGCCGCACACGGCGAGTGGCTTCAAGTCCACCCATTACCGGCATGGCTAAATCCATCAGTACCACATCAGGCCTGAGTTGTTCTATTTTTATAAGGGCTTCTTTACCGTCTGATGCCTCTCCAACCACATCGATATTATTCACCAAAGCCAATAAAGAACGGATTCCAGCCCGCACCAGGGTATGGTCGTCTACTATGAGGACTTTTATCTTCTTCATATATCACACTTGAGTTAATGGAACATTTACCGTTACCTTGGTACCCTGCCCTGGACGTGAATCAATATGGCAATTGCCTCCGACCAGACTTACCCTCTCCTTGAGTGTGAACAAACCTGCACCCCGACCACTGGGGTCGACACGAGTCAGTTTTTTTACGTCAAAGCCCTTACCATCGTCTTCAACTAATAAAGTGCATTGTTTTTCATCACATTCCAGCTTTATCTGAGTGTTCTTTGCTTCGGAGTGCTCAAGAATGTTCCCGATTAATCCCTGGGCGACACGGAAGAGAGTCACCTCAACTTCCGGGGGGAACCGTTCGTCTGTACCTTTAAAATCTGCTGATACCTTGATACCATGAGCTTGAAGCGTATCCTTGGCATAACGGTGGATAGCCGCTGGCATACCCAGTTCGTCTAGTAAGCTGGGACGTAGCTCCTTCATAAGTCGGACTATTTCATGACCGGCATGAACGGCAAATGCGTGTGTCGTCCTGACCTTCTCCATGAATTCGTCATCACCGATACCTTTCATCTCTGCAATGGTCATAATGGCTTGGAGACTCAAGGTGAGACTAGTAATTGCCTGGCTAGTCTCATCGTGCAACTCACGTGCTATCCTCTTGCGTTCCTGTTCCTGTGCTGTTAACGCATGTTGGAGTAATGCCCTATATCTTTCACCTGCTTGTGTTAGTCGGTCATACAATCTTGCCTGCTCGATTGCTGTACCCAGATAGTCACCAATCGACTTTAATAAAGAGACATCATCGGTAGCGAACCGGTTTGCGACGGGGCTGGCTATATTCATTACTCCAATCACTTTATCTTTTGCTTTCAGAGGAATGCTGACAAATCCTTTAAGTCCTTCAGCAAGTACCAAATCGGGACGAGTTATACGTGAGTCTTTAGAGATATCTTCCAGTATGATGGGCTCACCGATCTGGGCAACCTGTCCAGCAATGCTTTCACCAAGGGAAAAATTCGCCTCTTCAACGTATCTGGCTGATAGACCCTGATGTACCCGGTAGCTAAGAGTTTGGGTTTCTTCGTCCAGGAGCAGAATTCCGCCGATATCGCTGTTTACGAGTTGCAGGACGTTATTAAGAGCTGTTTTTAATATGGTGTCCAGGTCATATAATCCACTCACGGCACTCGAAATATGATTTAAAGCCAAAAGCTGGTGATGCTTTCTAATAATTTGTGTTTCTAATTCCCTCTCCGCCGTTACATCCCGCCTTAATTCAACGATTGCCGTGGTATTACCTTGTTTATCCTGTAGAGGATATGCTGTAATTTTAACATAGCCAGAGACCCCATGTAGTTTCCCTGGATGAATAACAGATATCATGTTGCTACTTTCCAGGACCTGTTGCAAGGGGCAGACCCATAAAGGTTCCTTACAGGGTTCATCTCTATCCTGGAAAATTTGATAGCAGAATTTGCCAATGGGGGAGCCGTTTTTCTTAGTACGTTTACTCAGCATGGCGGCATTAGCAAATCTAACTCGGTATTCCGCATCGACCACGAGGAGTTCATCTTCGACGGCATCAATTATCGCTTGCAGGTCGACACTAAGAACTTCCTCTTTATTTACCCGCGTCCTTTTACCGTTCATATCCGCCACCACTATTATATTGTAATTATTAAGGTACTGCGATAATTATACATTGTCAAGCAAAAAGTATTCTTTTCGCTCAATCGAATCCTAGAGTGATAATTGAGAAAAACGAAAATACTAAAAAGATACTTTTATTGTTAGACGAACATCGGGATAGTATTCCTGTGGTGCGCAGGTATGTTTACCTTTTGGTCTTCAGCTGATGTTACTACCAATGTATAAACATCGGGATATTATTCCTGCGGTGCGCAGATTTGGACTCTACCGTTTACATTCAAATTAAAGCATTGATTTATTGAAATTGGTTTGAAATCGGGATATGATTCATTCAGAGTATAGGCATATTTATGCTGTTATTTGGTAATACTGGTGATGTTTGATGTTGTTGGTTCCCATTGCCCTTGTTTACAAAAATAATTAATAGTAACAAGAGATCCATAACTATATTTGTACAAAAAGATGTATCCACTTAGGAAATATTCTTCGTTGGAAATATGGTATTCAAGACTAGCAATAACATACCCGGTTTGCAGATCAAAAACAGGATTGGTCACCCAAAGAAAATGTAATTCCGGGTTCAATTCATAAATACTGCCATCATAATCCACGATGTATTTAGGATCATCGGATGCATCTAGAATTAGTTGTGAATTTTTACTATTGATTTCAATAAATCTAGCCATGAGACTTTTAGCTAAATCCAGGTTTTGAGGGTCATTTTCCTCGAAGTAAGAATATAGCCAACTAGAAAAAGTTGATATTTCTATAGGTAAAGACTCGGTAATTGCTCGATGTTCAAGAACATAGGAAAGGTCAGGATTTGGATAATGCTTAATGATATATTGCATAATCAGATTTTCGTCTAAAGTAGTATATTCGGAGGGTATAATCGTTTCTTCGGATTGATTGGTAGCTTCATTTGTATCAGTTGTTTCGGGTAACGTGCAACTGATCGTTAGTATCGACAAGATAATTAGGCAAAATGACGATATTAATAATTTCTTAAGCATCCTTACATGATTCTTTATTTATGTATGGTGATGCTATCATAGTGGATACGGGTATGTTATGCAAATTTGTTGAAATATAAATTTGTATTTAATGGATAACATCGGGATGAATACGTGGGTATATAACAGATAATAATTCATCTTTGTTGTACCTCATCATTCCCATTCAGAATGTGTAATAATAAGTTTGTATTCCTTGCATATGTAGGTAATGTTTATTGCGGCAGTAGAAACTTACCTAATATAAAGAAAAGAATGAAGAATCCTGAAATTATCTTGAGGAAGACAAAAATGGATCGTTCCTTACTTTTAACGATGCCAATAAAATAGGCTGATAAATCAACGTACTCCAGGTGACGATAACCCTTAGCAGTAATTTGACCATGGATAATATCCGGCTGTTCTTCAATCTCTCTGAGTCGTTTATTGGTAAGTTCTACCTCAGCTTTAAGTAAATCTTCAGATGAAACAATAGCAACCCCATAATCGTTATGGATATGAGCTGCAAGTAATTGAAAGAGCCTAGCGACCTTAATAAATTGGTTATTGCATGCCTTAACATTTTTATTAGTAGTATGGACAATATTATTAGTGCCTTCATGTAACTTCGTCAGTCTACTCTCCAGCTTAACCAAGGCAGTATCGTAATGCTCCTTGTCGACTTTAGTCAGTCCACGATCTGCTTTCACGGACTCTAGTCGGCTGTTAAAATCTTTAAGCTTTTGCGCCAGGTTACTAAGTTCCAACTGTATTGGAACAGTCATTTTTTTAGCTCTTCTCTCATCTGTGTTAGCCTCTTCCGACCCGACTCCGAGTAGAGCATATTATCCACCAGCTTCTTCAAGACTTCCCCCGTTGGTTTTACCTGATTTCTCTTCGTTACGGTTAGTTTTCTAGGTTCGACAGGGTATTCATTCTCTTGACAAAACCAGCTAAAACAAGCTAATCTATATCTGTAAGTGGTTAGTGTGGCGGCTGATTTTTGCTCACAGCGACCATTTAGCAAATACCCCTCAATTAGAGAATTGATACTATTAACTGAGAACGCGTTTTTTAAAAGAATGTGGTCAATTGATTGACTTTTTATAATTGTTACCGTAGAATTAGCTTTGACATCATGCCCACATAGCTCAGTTGGTAGAGCACGTTCTTGGTAAGAACGGGGGATCGGTCTTATATAAAATAAACCTCTCAGATTTGAATTCTACGGATTTTCCTCCTGTATTATTTATTAGTTATGTGTTCTATTGTTCCTTAGAGCGTTCTTTTTGTATTAATTAGTATCAATCCATGAATTACATATATAGATTATGCTGTGAGTATATACTACTTAACAAGAGGAGGTTGTGCAGCCATTTTATAGTTGATTAAAAAAATATAACCTATAGTGTAATTAAAAAGGTTCCTTTTTTACGCCATGATTTTATGCCTAGAATTTCAGTGTGAAATTTCGCGGACCTTTTTATGGTGCGATTATATGTTAATTAGATAATGCGGGATTGGTGTAACAATCTACTTGATTGTTACTATAGAACAATCATCGGGATATGATTCCTGCGGTACGCAGGTATGCTTGCCGTTATATTTTTCTATATATAAAATTAAAATTATATGGTATATATTCCTAAAAAGGAAGCTTTATGCTACATTTTAATACCGGGGAGGAATAGCAGGCCATAAATACGCGATAGTCACCTGTATAAAAAACGCGTATCTATCTGATGCAGGTCTGGACTACAGATTAAAGAACCCGAATAAGATAGCCGGAACGATTATAACGAATAAACCGACAATGAAGGCACTGCTGATTAAACCACGCGCTTTCCCGTTATTCTCATGAAGCTTTACCAGCCCCATGCCAAAGAGGCAGGCGGCGATTACAAACAAAACAAGCGCAACGATAAAACTTACAAAGTGCATAAGTTTACGCTCCTTTCCAATGCGTTGAAGTTGTCGTGGCAGACCTCAGCCAGCAGTCCGGCCGCTTTAGCAACGGCTGCGTCTACCGTGGGGGTCAGCTCCATCCCCCAGTCCAGCTTCTCGGGACGGGTTACCAGGAAGAATATTTCCGGTTCGTAGCCGAGCAGTCCCCACATCTGCACCAGTTCGAGGATTCCCACCTGGTGGAATGACACGATGTTCTTTACGGGTTCGTGGAAGTCGGGTCCTGGTTTGAACAGGCACACCTCGCCCGGCGCCAGGTCTATCATCATGACATCGATCAGGATTACCCGGCTGACGCCTTCCAGCGAGCCAAGCAGATTGAATCCGCCCACGCCACCTTCTTCAACTCTTACGCCGGGCGGTAATCCGTATTTCTTCAGCCTCCGGGCGACATGAATACCGAAGCCTTCATCTCCCATGATGATATTACCCACGCCCAGTATTAATGTCGTCCCTGTAATATTGTCAGTATCGGCCAATGAAGCGACTCCTTATTATCAGTCTTCTTTCTCCTCGGTGCCGGAAAAAAGGTGCATCTGTTTAATCTCCGAGAACTTCTCACGCAGGCTCATGTAAAGGTGAATCATCAGGAACATGATGATTATCCACGTAACCACGAAATGGGCTATCCGTGCTTCAATTTCATTATTGAACAATCCGTAGTTGAACCAGCTGAAAACACCATCGGGGTATTTCAGAGCAAATCCGGAGATTATCTGGAATATTATCAGCAGGAAAACTAAGCAGTAGGAAATCATCTGCAGGGGGTTGTACTTCTTCGAAATTTCTGGTTCTTTCCTGACATGGGCATAGTAGGAGATTACTTGAGGTAGCAGTTTTATGTCCGACCAGGTGGGAATAAATGAGTTCCAGTCGCGGTTTTTACCCACAAACATGGTGATGAGGCGTATTAGGAAGGCAATTATAAGAACCGCGGCGAAGAAGAAGTGTACGCCACGAGTCAACGACATCAGGAATCCGGCACCCCCGACAAAAGGACGGTGGATATAGAAACCGGTGATAATCAGCAGGATGATGGAGACGATGATTAATTCGTGGAGAATCTTAAAAGCAAGCGGGTGTCTTGACGCATTTTTTGTTTGGCTTGTCATTCTTTTACCCCCTAACGTATCTTATATACCTTGATATCGTTGGTTTCCGGGTCGATGAGGTGGATGGCGCATGCCAGACACGGGTCAAAGGAGCGGATAATACGTACCACGTTGATGGGATTATCCACATCCGGTACGGGGCAGCCTAAAAGCGACTGCTCATAAGGGCCGCGCATTTGTTTCTCATCCCGGGGCGAGGCATTCCAGGTGCTGGGGACAACCAGCTGGTAGTTCTTGATACGGTAGTCCTGGATGTCCACCCAGTGTGCCAGTGCGCCCCGCGGGGCGTCCCAGGCTCCCATTCCCCGTGCCGAACGGGGTACCGGTTGATCGTTCATACCAACGATAGGCCCGGTTGTTGCCAGCTCGATAAGACGGTCGATCCAGACAAGACCCGCCTCACCGACGAGTTTGGATTCCACGGCACGGCAGAAGTGGCGGGCAACCGCTCCAGGTTTGGCGCCCATGCCGATAAGGTTCATCAGTTCCGGATACTGGTTGACCAGCCCGCGCGCCAGCGGTCCCACCTCCATCGGCTCGCCACTATAGCGCGGGGCTTTGACGAAGGAATAGGCGCCGTCTTTCCGGACGTTATATTCAGTTATGCCCTCGCTGGGGTGCAGGCTGTCGACGCCGGCGGGATATTCGTACCAAGAATGGGCGACGGCTTCGGTGATACCGTCGTAGTTCACGCTCAGTGTGGGATTTACTTCACCGGTCATGAGCGTCCCGCCCTTGACCAGAGGGTTACCGCCGCCGAAGGAGTACTCGACGGTGCCCATCGGGGCGCTCTGCGGGAACATCGGGTAGCACAGGTAGTTACCAGTAGTGGCGCCGAGTCCCGCTGTTGCCAGTGGGAGTAGAGGTCCGGTGCCGACAGCGGTGACATCGGGCAGATAGATCTCATTCACAAACTGCACCTGCTCTTCCCAGAGCTCACGGAACTCGATAAGCTCCTCACGCGATGGGGTAGCCGTACAGCCCCCGGCGATGATAGTATTGGGGTGGGGCTGCACGCCGCAGATGATGTTCAGCATTTTCTGCGACTTTGCTTTCATCTCGATTGACTTGATGTAATGCGATACGAGTGTAGTTACTATTTCGGGGTCGTTGACGGAGAATTCGTCGGGTTCGTAGCGCGGCGTAAAAGGTGATGTATCATTATTCTGAACAAGAGCTACGATCTTGTCCTTGATTGCCAGCAGACCGGCATCACTGCCGCTGTAGCCGGCCACCGCCATGATGTCCAGATAGTCTAGGGCGGAAAGGACGTAGAAATGGATGAAGTGGTCGTGCAGGTAAAGACCACCGCAGAAAAGATTGCGCATCAGCCTGCCCGCTTCAGGTATTTCAACATCAAAAGCATGGTCGAGGGCCTGGGCCGAGGCGATGGCGTGGACGCCCTCGCAAACCCCGCATACCCGACTGGTAATATAGGGTGCATCACGGGGGTCGCGGTCTTTCAGGAGTACTTCCCAGCCGCGTGCCATGGTGCCGGCCGACCAGGCATCCTTAACAACGCCATTCTCAACTTCCACTTCAATCTTGAGATGGCCTTCTATACGGGTGATGGGGTCGATAACAATACGTTGTGCCATACCTTAGCTCTCCTTCCCCTCTTTATTAGCATTCGTTTCACCATTGTCCTTCCAGTCCCCCGTTATTTTACTCACGGCCATATCCAGACCGATTCCCGCAGCAACGGCACCGCCGATGGTCAACATTATTTTATCTATATCCACGCGGCCAATGCCGGGGAACTCCACATCGAACTGCCGCTCGTACATCGGGCTGACCGATTCGTAGAATTCCGGTTCGGAACAGGCAACACAGGGGTGGTTCGCCTGGATGCAGTAGTTGGTGCGGTTGTTCCAGAGCCTTTTCCAGCAGTCCTGGTTAGCCCAGGGTCCCTTGCAGCCTTTCAGGTACAGGCACCAGCCTTGCTGTTCAGGGTCTCCCCAGTCCGTCAGGAAGCGTCCCGCATCGAAGTGACCGCGTCGTTCGCAATTCTCGTGCTGGTTCTCTCCGTAGAAAGCTAACGGGCGCTGGAATTCATCAAGCTCGGGTACGGTGCTGAAGGTGAGGTAGTGGATGATAACAGCCACCAGACGCTCACAGTGCAGGGGACAGGTAGGCAGGTTAATCACCGGCTTCTCGCCGACATCATCGAAGTAATGATGTTTCTGCGTGCCCCGGTAGAGGTAGCCTACGGCATCGGTAGGTCCGGAGCGGGGAATACCTCCGTAGGTGGCGCAGGAACCCACGCAGATGATGGCGGCGGCGTTGCTGGCGCATTCATGCACGATATCCTTGAATGGCTTGCCGCCGATGGTACAGAAGAGGCCGTCTTCAGCCAGAGGAATGGCACCCTCGATAACGAGGATATAGCCGCCCTCTTCCACAGTTTTCGCCAGGGCATCCTCCGCCTGGTGGCCCGAGGCAGCCATGGCTGTTTCATTATAACGCAGGGAGATGGTATCGAGAAGAATGGAGACGGCATCCGGTTCCAGGCTGTTAAGGAAAGACTCAACACACCCGGCGCAGTCCTGACCCTCGAGCCAGATTACAGCAGGTTTGCCTGCGGATTTTTCCAGAGCCTTGACCACCTTGGGAGTCAAAGCCTGGCTCAGCCCGAGAAGTACCAGAGCTGCACTGGCGGCTTTAATGAAGTCGCGCCTCGTGATTTGCGGCTTTCTCAGCTCAAAAATATCCATAATTCCTCCTGTCCTGGTAACTTACAATCAACAACTACACGCTATTGACCCCGCTCATTTTAAGGGCACTTGCCAGTAGCGCTATACCTTCTTTGGTGCAGAACTGCTTTTTGGCCGGATCCACGAAGACACCCGCAGAATCCACTTCCATAATTTCAAGGTGTCCTCTGACGGTTCTAATATCCATTCCTAATCGGTAAGCCAATTGCGAAACATCCACACAGCCAACCCCGGTACTGTTTACAATTATTATTAGTTCGTCCCTTATTCTCTTATGCTTGGTCAAATAATCTTGCTGGCGTTTGATGTTCATTTCTTGAAAACTTATTTCTGACTTAACTTTGCCATTATCTGCATATCCTTGTCAAATATTACAGAAAACAGCATAAAAATACATTATTTTTTCTGTATATTCATTCTGTTTAGTTGGGACCACCGACGCTGGGGAGCTACGCCCAAGAGATCATTTATCTATCTTCAACAACCGGCATCGGTAGTCAAGGTTAAACGGAACTGGAGTATAGTATAATTTTATGTATTAAGTTAAAACACTATTTGTTTGCTAAACTACTAAAGTATTAAGTAGAGTAAATATTTCCCATTCCTGACACTAAAAAGCATCTAAAAGGAGGAGTTACACGGTACAGGCTAAATAAGAATAAAAACCATTCAAGGTATGTTCTCATAGCCAGCTGAGAGTCTCTCCTTTTCCAGAAGTTATGCTACCGTTTCCCGTAGTGCCTGACGGTTATCTACCATATATAAATTTGAACAGGGTGATCCGGAGAGTTTTTTATGATAAAGCTCGATTAACCGTTATAACTATATATACATAACGGCTTAGATTATTATAATTACACATGAAGCATTTGTCAACACTCCCTCTGGTGATGACGGGATTTATTATTAATGTGTGAATTATAAATCCTCCGGAGATGAAATAAAACGGGGGATTAGTCCCATTCTGCTGTAGAAAAGACCCTGAAAAAACCCAAAAATATACCAATTTTTTTAAGGTAATATACTATCTAATAAATTTTTAAGACATTCTCCTAGTAAAAGCACGAAACTCATCGGCTAGTAATACCAAGGCTGATATCTAGTGAAAATAGCAGAAAATGTAAAAAATTATAAAATGTAGATACTTCTAGTGAGGAGTGCATTTTCAAACACAGCTCATACAAAAAAGGCTATTATAAGAAATCTACCAAATATTAGATTTCCAGAAAAAGTTAAAACTAGAGATATCGTAAAATAATATTATCAAATTGAGGAGTAAATTCTACATACTTGCTTACTTACCAACAAAGACACCCTAATACAGCTAAATTTTACCGTGGAAATGGAAGGCGATATAAGAATATATACACTCTTTTAAAAAAAGAACGATTCTCCATTTCATCAAAAAATACCGAGATAATGATCGACTCTATTGGATAACCAGCTCGGCGAAAGGCGTCG
>Ga0209427_10004897_pt1 | contig 15400 bp, 8 predicted proteins | sample DeeMarSWOR136_30_FD_187465 | JGI IMG/M metagenome (GOLD analysis project Ga0209427, IMG submission 187465) | Marine sediment microbial communities from White Oak River estuary, North Carolina - WOR-1-36_30 (SPAdes) (version 2) | ecosystem: Environmental > Aquatic > Marine > Intertidal zone >...
TACATCCACATTTAGATTTCCTTGTTCATCTAAAAGGAGTGAGATTACACCTATCGACATAGAAGATAATCCTAAATAATCAACTCGAATCCAATCTTCTACATAAGGGATCTCTTGATCTGTAAATACTTCTTGTAAACTTAGGTATTCATTTAACATGAATTTAATAAGCCCCTTGAATTTATGGTCAATGTTCCGTTTTTCAAGTTTTGGTAAATTATTTATATCCTTTCCACGGACTAACTCAGAATAATATTTTGCCATTTGCTCAAGAATCCATTTACCTTTTTTGTCAGGAAAGATTCCATATACAATATAGATAATATTATCCTTCACATAGAATTGACATTTTTCTTCAACTTTTTTATCAGTAGTAAGGAGCATCTTATCTAATTCTCCACCAAGAATACTTGTTGCTATGTAATCCAAGTTATTAGTCAATTCTAAAAGATATTTATATCGATAATTATTATTAAATAAAGGGGTTCTTTCTACAGAGGTAATACCTAAAAATTTAATATATTCCTCTTCATCTTTTAAAGGAATTATCTCATCTTCAACCGAAAATGAATCTGCTTTTGTTTTAACTTTAATTTTTCCTTCAAATTTTGAACTAAGAGTTGAAGTTTTAGTCTCAAACTCTTTGGGTTCCAGCTTTCCTTCTGTTTCTGAATTATTTACATATTGATATAATTCAGGAAGAAATTTCCTACATCTAGGGCAGAGTTGATCCTTAGGATAAGGCTTTACAATAATATATTCACAGTATTGACATTGTATTTCATCTGCTTTAGATGGAAATATTGATTTAGGGATTTTTAATCAACTCTGCTTAAAGTAGTAGATTAGTGATAAAAATACTATTTTGATAATAAATATTTTGATCAGTCAAAATATATAATTTTCTCTTGATTGAGATTATAAGTATTTGTTTGCAATTCCATTGAAAGCAGTGAGAAATTTATCATTCTGTTCTTCTGTCCCTATTGTTAACCTAAAATAATTATATAATCCCGGTTGACTAAAGTGGCGTACTAAGATTTTCATGTCCTTCAAATCCCAAAAAAATTTAAGGGTAGTTGATTTATCATCAAATTTTATAAATATAAAATTAGCATCTGAAGGAACTACACTTATACCATTAAATTTATTCAGTTCTTCAGTCAATCTCTTTCTTTCTGAAATAATTTCTTTGTTTTGCTCAAAAATTTTCCTTCTATATTTTATACATAACAATGCTGTGATTTGTGCGAGATAACTTGTATTGTATGGTAATTTGACTCTATTCATCTCTTTTATTATTATTGGGTCAGCTAAGGCATAACCAATTCTCATTGAGGCAATGGAAAATGTTTTGGAGAAGGTTCTACATACTATTAAATTTTTTATGGTTTTTAATAATGATAAACAGGTATAATCCGAGAAATCAGCATAAGCCTCGTCTACAACTACTATTCCAGAAAAATGTTCACATAATTTCAAAATGGTTGAATTTTGAAATGATTTACCATTAGGATTATTTGGTGAATTAATAAACATTAATTTTCCTTTTACATTAAAAGCAGATTCTGGTACGGTAAAATCATCATTTAATTTTATTTCATTTATTTTGGTATCATAAAGATTAGCTAATACTTTATAAAATCCATAAGTGGGATAAAATACAACAATTTCATCTCCAGGATTTATAAAAACCTTAAATATAATATCAAAAATCTCATCTGAACCATTACCAATGAAAATGCTATTTCTATTTGTAAGAGTATCTTTATCTCTTAAAAGTTGGTTAAGAACAGCTTTTCTTACTTCAAGTGCTAGAGAATCAGGATACTTTCTTAGCACTTCACCATTTCCAATAGCATCTTTTATATCTTCCACAATTTCAGGAACAGGAGGGTATGGATTTTCGTTAGTATTTAATAAAATCCATCCATCTTCAGGGGCTTGTTCTCCCGGTTCGTAAGGACTATATTTCTTAAGACTATTTTTAAATAAATCTGGTATATCCATAATTTATAACCTAGTTCGATTATATAAATATCTGAATAATGCTTTAATCAAGTAATTTAATAAATATGTTATTTCTTTATATATTTTAATTTTTTTCTTTTAATCTTTCTTCAATAGATTTTTTATGTGCTTGAAAACCTTCAAATTGAGCAATTCTAATTGCTGATTTACATAAGATTTTCAATCCCTCTTTAGTAGATCTTAATACATCAATAATATTTAAAAAGTGATAAATGATCGACCCAGAATAGCTTTTTGCATTTCAACAAGTAGGAAGGATATGATTAGTCTCCGCAGAATATCATTAGATATTAATTAATATGATAATTGTGTTTATTATCTTAAAACAATAAATCATTTTTGAAAACTTAATTTTTAAATTTCCTAAAAATATTAAACTTATAATACTATTCTTAGCATAATTATAATCATTTTATGTGGAGTTAAAAATGGATTTCGCACTAATGTTTGAAGTGCTAGAAGGTGGTGTAAGTGAACCTATTAAATGGAATATCGATAATCTTTCACCAGATAAAAATATAATAATTCTTGATGAAGGATCCTCTTCTTTGTATTTATGGTATGGATCAAGACAGGGATTGGTAGCTAGAAGAACTGCTCTTAGACAGGCTGAATCTTTAAAAGGTCATGGATATGTAGCAGGAAAGAGTATAATTGGTAGAGACATAAAACTTTTAAAAGAAATAGATCAAAGGAAGATTGGAAGAGACCCTGAAACTACAGAATTAAATGAGGAACTTCAAAATATATTAAATAGAGAATTTAAGGATTTGGATAATTTTATCATCACTTTCGATACTGAAGGAGCTAAGCAAGTTCCTATTAAAGCTGTTTCGAAACCAGAACCCAAACCTACCCCAGTAGAAACTAAACCCAAACCAGTTCCAGAAGTTAAAGTTGAACCTGCTCCGGTTATTAAGCAGGAAGCACCAGTTGTAGCCCCACCTGCTATAAGACATGCTTCTGAATATAATGCTAAACCAGAAGTATCTGTAAAAACTGAAACAGCACCTAAAGTAGATATCGCATTAGAAAAGAAACTAGATCTTGACGTTCAAGCAAAAATAGGATTTGTTTTGATAGCTATAACTGAATTCTTTAACGATATCTGGGTATCTAAAAAGGATGATGGTAATTATTCAGTAGAACACATGGATGGGAAAGTATGTGAATTTTCAATATCCGAAGGGAAAATAAAATTCACCTCAGACTCATTTTCTGGAATCTCTACTAATATTAAAACTGAAATTCAAAAGAAGTTTGTTGAGCTTTCAAAATTATTATAACCTTTTTTTTCTAAATTTTTTTAATATTGTTATTTAAATTTATAGTGATATTTATTTAATTATAATAGAGTAATTATTCTTAATTTCTAATCGAAAAATACCCATAGAGAATCTTATGCAATTCAAAAAGTTAGCAGATTTATTTTCTAAGTTAGAGAGCACATCAAAAAGACTTGAAATGATTGATATTCTATCAAATTTTTTTCAAGATATTAAAAATACAAACGATTTTTCTGATTTAGATAAAATCATCTACTTACTGCAAGGCCAACTTGTTTCCAATATTAAACAATTTCCCAAATTAGGACTGGCTGAAAAGATGATAATTGAGGCTTTATCGCTCCATTCAGGTATTAATGGAAAAGAAATAAAAAATATTTTATTAAAAGAAGGAGATATAGGTGCTACAGCAGAACTAATTCTTTCCAAGAAGAAAAAACAAAAATCTTTATTTGATTTTGATAAGGATATGGAAGCATCAGAATCATCTTTAGAGATATCCGAATTATATTCTACGTTACAAAAAATAGCTACAACTGAAGGTTCTGGTTCTCAAGATATCAAATTAGGAATTCTACGTAGTTTGATGAGAAAATGTTCTCCTATTGAAACAAAATATCTATTAAGAATAATAACATCGACATTAAGAGTGGGAGTATCAACTTTAACAATCATTGATGGTTTAGCACAAGGATTTATAGGCGATAAAAAAGCAAGAGATTTCATTGAGAAGGCTTACAATCAACATCCTGATTTGGGAGACGTTACTCTAATTTTAGCGAAAAAGGGAATAGAAGAAGTAAAAAAGATTAAAATTTCTTACGGCACACCTGTTCGAAATATGCTTGCATCTCGTGTTTCTTATTCAGAAATTATTGATAAGTTAGGAAAACCATGTGTTGCTGAATATAAATTAGATGGTGAAAGATTACAAATTCACAAAATGGGAGAGAAGATTTTGCTATTTTCAAGAAGATTACTTGAAATTTCTGAGCAGTATCCTGATGTTTGTCAAATTATTAGAGATAAAATTAAAGCAAAAAGGGTTATTCTTGAAGGAGAAGTAGTAGCAATGGATCACTTTTATGAAAAAATGCTTCCATTCCAAGTGTTAAGTAGGAGGCGAAGAAAATATGATATTGAAGATATTTCTAAAGAAATACCCGTAAGTCTATTTTTATTTGACTTATTAATGATTGGGGATGAGCCATATATAGATAGAATCTATCCTGAACGTAGGAAAAAGCTTGAAGAAATTGTAGAACAAAAAGATGAAATCCGCTTAGTTGACTCAAAACAAATCAATTCTACAGAAGAGATGCTAGATTTCTTTAATGAAGCAAGGAATGCAGGAACCGAGGGTATAATTATCAAATCTATAAAGGATGACTCTTTTTATCAAGCAGGAAATCGTGGTTTTCTCTGGATAAAGTTAAAAGGACTAGAAGGTGGGAAATTAGCTGATACAGTTGATGTGGTTCTAGTTGGAGCATTTTATGGTAGAGGACGCAGAAAGGGATGGTATGGAACTTATATTGGAGCAGTCTATGATCCTTTAAATGATAAATTTGAAGCTTTTACTCGTATAGCATCGGGTTGGACTGACGAAGTAATGGAAACACTAAAGAGTGAGGTGAAGAAGTATGAAGTCGAGAAAAAGTCGAGTGATGTTATATGTGATGATAAGCCAGATCAGTGGTTAATACCAGAAATTGTTATTGAAATATTTGGTGATGAAATTACTGTTAGTGATAAATTTTCTTCTTTGGGCTATTCTATGAGATTTCCTGTATTTCAAAGAATTCGTCCAGAAAAGGGTCCAAAAGATGTAACAACTGTTGAGGAAATAAAAAGCTTATATGAAACTCAATAATAATATTAAAAATAAATAACTAAACCATTTTCTTCTAACTTTTTTAAACCTACTGGCACTTCTTTCAATTTATTATCTGTTAAATTTAATTCCTTTAAAGATTTAAGAGAAAATAATGATTCTGGGAGATGTTCGATATTGTTTCTAGACAAATTTAAATATCTTAAGCTATTAAGCAACCCAATTGTTTTTGGAATTGTTGATAATTTATTATCACTCAAATTCATCATTTGCAGCTTTTCTAATTTACCAATTGTTTCTGGAATATAACTTAATTCATTTCTTTCAAGATCGAGGATTTTTAACTTAGAAAGTGAACTAAGTGAATTTGGGATGGTCTGGAATAGATTCCAACTTAAATTCAATTTTTCTAAAGAAGTAAGTTCTGAAAACGAATTCGGTAAGGTATTTAATTTATTATCATGAAGATTTAATTCACGAAGATGCTTTAAATTACCAATGTTATGAGGCAATTCTATTAATTGATTTAACCTTAAATTTAAGATCTTTAAAGCTTTTAAATTACATAACGAATCGGGAAGTACCTCAAGATCATTTTTCCATAAAGTAAGCTGTTTTAAATGGGAAAGTGAACCAATTGTTTCAGGTAATTGATTTATAGTATTTACATTTAAATTAATACTTTCTAAATATTTCAATTTAGTAATCCATTCAGGTATACGTGTAATTTGATTGTATCTTAAGCTTAAAATTTTAAGAGAATCTAGATTTTGAACTGCCTCAGGAACTGTTATTAGACCTTTAAACTGAAAATCTAATTGAATAACTTTACAATTTTCTATAGTATAATTTAAACGCCAAATCGTTTTTCTCAAATAAGTTATCGAAAAATAATTTAGTAAAATTAAAGATAATTCATAATTAGTTAAGTTATTAAATCCTCTCTTTTCTATTATATTCTCAAAGCCAATTTTAAAATCCTTATCAGGTATTTGTTTTAATTCATGAATTAAAATAAATTTTGAGAGCCGATTATCTATTTTTCCCAGATTTTTAACTATCTTAAGAAGCGTTTGAAAGATCGTGTCTAGACAGAGAGGAGACTGTTCATGTTGAAGTGCCCATTTCATAGGATTTAAGGAATCCTCTAAAAATTTGTCCCCTAAGATTTTTGCAGCAATATTTCTTATTTTCTCATTAGAATCAGAGAGCATTAAATTTTCAAATAGTTTGAATATTTTTTTTTTAGAAATTCCTTTATTTTCAAAATTTTCCACGATTTTTGCCAAAATTTGAATACTGTTAAATCTAATTGGGATGCTATTACTATTTTCTATTAAGATAATTAATTTATTAATTGCTGATGATTTATCTATCCTTTTATCAAGTAGATCTTCATAAATCTTATTTGGGTCTAAATCTATCATTTTATTTTACGATTTTTTAGCAATTATTATTTATAGATAATTAATCCTCGTCTCTCTAAATTTTTCAAAAAGTCTGGAATTTCAGCTATATAATTAAAATTTAAATCTAATATTTTAAGTGAAAATAAATCAGATATAGATTGAGGGAGTTTATTTAATTTATTACCCCATAAACTTAATGTTTCTAATGAATGGAGAGAGCCAAACCATTCTGGTAATTCTTCAAAATTGTTCCAGCTTAAATTTAACTTTTTAAGAGATTTTAATGAACTAAATGATTTAGGTAATGTAGTTAATCTATTATTCCATAATGTAAGTTCTTCTAAAGATGATAATGACCCAATAGATTTTGGAAGATTTATTAATTCATTGTCGTATAAATGAAGAGTTTTAAGTGATCTCAGTGAACTAATCCAATTCGGTAATTGTTTTAATTTATTTCCCCCTAATCCCAATTTTGTAATCGATTTTAAAGATTTTATCCAAGTCGGGAACTTTTCCAATTTATTTAAGCCAAGCTCTAAATATTTTAGTGATATTAATCGTTTTAATGAAATAATGATACTTTTCAAGTGATTTCCATATAAATCTAAAACTTCTAAATTCGAAAGCTGATTTAATGATTTTGGTAAGGAATCTAATTTATTCGATCTTAAATCTAGGATTTTTAGAAATTTAAGATTCCCTATTGAATCTGGGACGTGTGTCAATTGGTTATATCTTAGATTGAGATGCTTTAATGCTTTTAAGTTTCCTATTTCATTTGGAAGCTCACTAACTTTATTATAGCTTAAATCAAGATGAATTAATGAAGTTAATATACTTATGGATGGTGGAATGACGCTTAATCGATTAAACTTTAAATCAAGTACTTTCAATGCCTTTAATTCTGTTATGAATTCGGGGATTTTTTTTAAAATGCTCCATCCATATACACTACTACTTATGTCGGATAAATCTAATTCTGTAATTACCCCTTTACTTAATTTAAAATCTAATTTACCGTATTTTTTTTCTAAATGATAAATGATTAAATAATTCTTAAGAACTTCAGCAAGATCATTAATTGAAAAATTTAATATATTTATTCTTTTAAATAGATTACTATAATGGCTTTTAAAATCACTGATTTCTATTGTATTTAGTTTATTAATAAGTATCATTCTTGACTGATGGTTATCTATTTCACCTAAAGTATTTGTTATAGTTAATAGACATCTCAATGAGTTTTCATGATTAAGCGCAAAAGCAAATGGTTCAAGTATTTTATCTTTAAAATTTTTTCTCAGTATATTTAATGCATTAAATCTAATTATTTCATGGTTGTCAGATATTAATAAATTTTCTAAGAGTTTGAAAACGCGAGGATTTACCGCCGATATTTTTCCTAGAACAACTATACTTTTGACTCTATCATTTATATTTTCACTATTATCTATTAATGAAATTAATTGATTTATAGCTGAAGACTTGTCTATTTCATTATTAAGATAGCTATCATAAACTATATCTGGAGGTAATTCCATTAAGTCTCGAAATTTGCAATAATTTTTAAATTTTTTATTTTAAATCCGAAAGGACAATAATATGAAGTGGTTTTAATTATTGACTTTTACTATTTATCTTAAGGTGAAATATAAGTCGTATATTTAAATTTTAATCGTCACCCCTCTTTCTTTTAAAATTCGCAAAGATTTAGATAAATCATCTATTTTATTGAAATTTAAATATAAGGTTTTTAGATTTTGAAGGGATTCTATTGAATCAGGAATTTCTTTTAAGTTATTCCCCCAAAGATTTAATAATTCAAGAGATTTAAGAGAATCAATCCAATTTGGAATGAAATCTATACTATTCCAACTTAAATTTAGAATTTTAAGTGATGTTAATTTTGAAATACAGTGAGGTAATTCAGTAAATTTATTATTCCTAAGATTTAATTCTACTAATTTTTTTAAAAAATGAAAATTACTGGGAAGGCTCTTTAATACATTATCATATAGATGTAATACTTTAAGAGATTCCGAAGATTTTATCCAATCTGGTATGATATTTAAATCATTTCGACCAAGGCTTAATTTCGTAATAGATTTTAAACCCTTTATAATATTAGGGACTTCTTTTAAGTTATTCCATCCTAGTTCAAGTTCCTTTAGGTTAGTGAGACGAGATAAATTATTATTAATTTCAGATAACTTATTATGATGAAGATCTAAAATTCTTAATGAATTTAAACTACTACACGATTCTGGTAACTCTCTTAGAAAATTGTCTCTTAAAATTAGTGTTTCAAGATTAGATAAAGAACCTAATGATTCTGGTAAAAATTTTATAAGATTAGATTTTAAATTTAAGATTTTAAGACTAGAAAATGCCGCAATTGATTCAGGGAGGAATGCTAGGCTATTAAAGCTTAAATCAAGCTGCTCTAGTGAATTAAGTTGATTGATATTGTCAGGTAATAGTTTTAAATGATTATTGCTCAAATCAAGCTTTTTGAGGAAAGTTAATGATAATATAGACTCAAGAGATTCATTTAATTTGTTTAAACCCAGGCCTTGATATTCAACATTGGATAAATCTAAATTAATTATTGCACCGCTTTCATTTTTATCGAACTTAACGTAGCCAAATTTTAGTTTTAATGAAGAGATTATATAATAATTTATTAAAATTTCAGCTAACTCTTTATTTGAAAGATTTTGAATATCTAATCCTTCGATAATATCTTTTAGATTATATTTATATTTCTTTTTATTAATTTCATTCACTTTTTTAATTAAAAATGTTCTGGCTTTGATGCTTTCAATCTCACTTAAATAAGTAATTATAAATATCAAACAATTAAGTGAAGTTTCATTCTTCAGAGCCCATTTCATTGGTGGTATGGCATGTTCTAAAAACAGATTTTTCAGAACTTTTGCTGTTAAACTTCGAATTCTTTCATTAGAATCAGATATCAAAAGATTCTCTAGGAATTTAAAGACTCTTTTATTTGTTATATTAATTTTTTCTAATATTTCTATACATTCCAATCTAGTTTTGACATCTTCAGTATTCTCAATTAAAGTAATTATTAGTTCTAAGGCTGAAGTTTTATCTAGATCATTGTTTTTTACATCATTATAAATTGCTCTAGGAGTTAAAGGCATACTTTTTTTAATGTATTTATATTTTCTTTAAATTTTCTCCATTACCATACCGCCCAGAGTTACTGGTCCTCCTGATGCATTATATATTTTTTCTGCTTTTTTCAATTTAGATTGACTATGAGAATAAACTCGGCAAACAAGATCTCCTTCCTTCAATCTTGCACCTTGTTTTTTTATAATTTCTACACCCGAGCTTTTTGAATTAGGGCACCCTACAGCTTTTGCCATTTGATTTATTATTGTATTTTTAACCTCAACAATATATCCTTCTTTGGTTGCAAAAAACTCTTTTAGATATGGCCCAACCTCAATATCATCAGGTTTTATCTCAGGACTTCCACCTTGAATTTCAATAATGCTTTTCATTTTTTCATAAGCTTTACCAGATCGTAATATTTCTTTTGCCAAAAGTTGACCTGACCCCTTTTGAGCTTTACCAGCCATTTCAAGCAGCATACCTGCTAAATCAGTAGATTTTTCGATTAAAGAATTTGGACCTGCAGAATAATCTCTCAGTAAAGTTAAAGCTTCTTTTGCTTCGAGAGCCGGTCCAATTGCATGGCCTATTGGTTGATGTGCTAAGGTCAACGCACAATCTGCTTCAATTCCTACATTGGCAGCAATTTCTTTAAATAAATAAGCAAATGGTTTACCTTTATCAGGCGTTTGGAATTTAGTACCCTCACCAACAGGGATATCTAAAACAAGCTTTTTTACACCCATACTAAGTTTTTTAGTGAGTATAGAAGGAATCATTAATCCAATAGGATCCATATGAAGAGGGCGTTCAATTTCAATTAATATATTATCTGCAGGTGCAATATCTAACGCACCACCCCAAATGATACACGCATTTTCTTTTGAAACAATCTCTTTTAATTCATCTGATTTAAAAGTAACAGGAGCTAATACTTCCATTGAATCAGCCGTTCCTGATGGTGAAGTAATAGCTCTCGTAGATGATTTTGGGATCGTTAAGCCCGCAGCAGCTACAATTGGAACAATAATTAAAGATACTTTATTCCCTGGTACTCCACCTGTTGAATGTTTATCATATACATCCATCCCAAAATAAAACACATCTCCACTTCTAACTTCTGCTAATGTTAATGCCGTCATTTCCTCATTATCCATTCCATTTATTTGAACCCCAGTTATAAAAGCAGCTAAATCTATTCGGGATAACGAGCCTGAAACAGCATCTGATATAAAATTATTTATTTCTTCACTGCTAAGTTTTTTTCCTCTTATCTTTTTTTGTATAAATCTAAAAGAATTAGGTGGATCTGCGGGCTTTACTGAAACAATTGTTCCATCTTTTAGATTTTTCTTTTCCTTTAAAATATCAAGAAAAATCCCTATTTCACCTGATTCTACAATAGAATTAGAATAATCTATCTGGACGATTGCAATCCAAAATTCACTCTCAATTGATTTTGATTCTTTATTTCTAATGTAGATTCGTTCTCCCGCCTTTTGACCAAGTTCTTGAGCATCTTTAATATTTAAAACAACGTCTTTAGTATTTCCAGTTTCATAATTTACTTTTTTTACTTTTAGCTTCATGATTTTAATTTATTGTATTATAATTAATATAACTATAAAATCGGGATAAATAAATATTAGTTATGGCTTTAATATTTGCTTTTCTAATTAAAAAAATTTCTAATAATTAACCAGAGATAACAGTAAACCTTGGATTATTTAGAACTAGGTTTAGATGTAAAGTTTTAAATACTTTCCCATCAAATCATATTGTGGTGTTAAATCTAACTTAAAAACCTATTAGAACAATTTTAAAAAATAAAAAATTAAGGGAAAATGAAATGAAACGTAAAAATTTTAAGAATTATATACTTATTCTCTTTTTAACCTTAGGATTTTGTATCTTTCCAACATCAGTTGTTTCTTATGATCATGGATCTTGCTGGTGGTGTAAACCTAGAGTACCTTCTGAAGACCAAATGTTTGGTTGGATAGAAGATATGTGGGAAATAGGTATACAAGGTCGATATGGCTATCGAATGCCAGGTACACCCGCAGATTGGGAAGGAGCTGAATATGTCTTAGAAAAGTTTAAGCAAGCTGGGTTAAAAGATACATTTTTAGAACCTGTACCTGCAACTGTTAATTTTCCAGATGCATGGAGTCTAATGATTAATGGTGTTGAGGATATACCATGCTATTTCTTACGATATGCCAACTTCACACCTCCAGAAGGAATCACAGCTGATATGGTCTATATAGGGACGGGATCAGAAACAGAATTCGATAATGTGAATAAAACTGATGGGGTTGAAGGAAAAATAGTTCTTGTAGACATTCTTGGTGCCCCATGGCCTTACACTGGTTTTCTTGACAACTATGTATTGTTTGAGTATGATCCAGATGATACTATAGGACCAGGTGAAATGGCTACTGAAAATTGGCCTTTAGCTAACTTGGAGAGCTCGTATCAATTAGCTGATACTTATGGTGCTGTGGGATTTGTTGGTATAATGACGTGTATGGCTGATGATGTGAATCAATATCTTCATTGGTATGCTAATGGGGAGTTACCCGGTCTGACTATAAGTCCAAATGATGGTGATCATCTAAAAGATTTATTGGGACTAGGTCCAGTGCAGGCAAAAATGGTCTTAACTGGAATAGAGGAACCTGGAGTAACGTACAACGTTTATGGATCCTTACCAGGAAAAACTGATGATATAATTGTTATTTTAACTCATCATGATGGTTGGGCAACGAACGAGGCTTCTGGGACATCAGTCGTAATAGCATTGGCTAAGTATTTTGCTCGGATTCCCCAATACAAAAGAGAAAAAACATTATTATTTGTTGATTTCGGAAGCCACTTCGGTAAAAAAGCTGCGTGGGATACTTATGATTGTAAAGTATATGATCTTTTACCTAAAGTTGCGTGTGCTATTAATATAGAAATGATAGGTAAGCAAATTAAAATCATCGACGGGGAATTTGAAGAAACTGGACTAGTTGCGCCAAGAGGAATGTTTCTTTCGGGACCCTTTATGTCAGCAAATGAACACCTTTTTACTTATACCTCTGAAGCGATCGTAAAAAACGATATGGAGCGTACATTTATTTTACCAGGGGACTTTGCTGTACCAGGTGAAGGAGGAAAATTCCATGCCATTGGAGTACCTACTATAAATTTTATATCCCATAATCCTCCTCAGTTCACCAAATATGACACACCAGACACGGTAGCGAAAGAAGAACTGGTACCAACAACTGAAATGTTCATTGATATTATCAACAAACTTGATAAAACAGCTCCTGCTCTGTTGAAATGGGTAAAAACAGTAGATAAAAGAGGGGTTAAGGCATATCCTGATTTAAAAGAAACCATATGGCAGGTGAAAAGACCTCCATATGGCCCTTATGATAAAATTGGTTTGCATAGACTTGTAAAAGAGGGTATTGAGCCAGAAGGGGTTGTCTTTATTTTGCCAGGAACATGGAGTAATGGTGAACAGTTAACTTCCAATCCTCCTGATGATTGGTGGACTCATGATGAGGATCATTCCTTTGGATTCTTTTTAGCAAACCGAAATTTTGATGTATATGCAATAGATTATCGAACACATTTTGTAAATCCGCTATTAGAGCCAGAGGATCTTTCTTTCATGGCAGATTGGGGTTGGGATCAATGGATAAGTGACATAAAATTGGCAGTAGACTTAGCTAAAGATATCTCTGGAGTTAAAAAGCTTTTTATTGCTGGTGATAGCTTTGGAGGGGGTGCTGCTATGAATTATGCATCAATGTACTGGGAAGAAGATTTAAAGGGAATATTATTAAGAGATGGTGGAACGGGAGCAAAATATCCATTCTTAGTAGATAATGAATATAATTTACCAGCTATGATTGCATATATAAAATCAACAGGAAATTGGTATAGTGAGGTAGGGGGTACTCCAGGATCTATTTTCATCATGCAGTATGCTGATAGATATCCTAATGCATCAGCCTATTATCCAGGTACAACAACACCTCTAGAACCTCAAGAAAATCCTTTAACACCGGAGTATGATCCATGGGCTAATATAACTGAATGGGCAGCGTATATGCTATATACGGCGTGGGGTGCTGGCGCTGTAACCAATATTTACGAGGGGTTCGGAGATCCTAGGGTAATGATACATATAGATGCCACATTCGATAGATATTGGCCGACTCGACTAAGTCTTGAAAGTGCTGCCATTAGTGATTGGGATAATTGTCCTTATGTTCCATTTGATTTTGATGATCATTATCATGAAATAGATGTTCCTTTACTTGCGTTTACAAGTGAATTATTTGGATTAGCATATATGGGCCCTTTCATACACTGGATAGCAAATCCTGATTTTACAGGACATTATTTAGAAGGATTTGGTCATTTAGATGTTTACTCCGGCGAATATTCTAAAGAGAAAGTAAGTGAACCCACATATGAATGGTTAATGAGTCATAGAATGCTTGAAGGCTATGGAAAATTATACATGAGCTATCATCGGATTTATGGAATTGCTACGATTTACATTAACGAAAACGTAATAGATTTTAAAATTGGTAATACCCGTGTAGCTTGGGAAATATATTATCATAAATCATGGAGCGACCATGAATGCTATAAAGGCAGGAGTAATCTCGGTGAAATCAGTATATATATTAACAAAGAAAAAAATTATGTATTGGCTTATGGACGTAAAGCTTACTTTTTTGGTTGCCAAATTTAAGTAAAACAAATTCTAAATTCTATTTTTTTTTAAATCAAACAGTTTCCAAGGTTACAAATATTTAATTAAAAAAGTTAAATAATGAGCATTATATTATTTGAAATATGAATAAATTTGAGAAAGCTCAGAAAATTCTTAAAGAACTTAACGTTGATGGATGGTTAATTATCTGTAATGAGGATAGTGATATAAATTCTAGATTCTTGTTAGGGGTTGGATCACATGCTCGCCATTATATATATATAGCTGCTGATGGAAATCACAAATTATTATCTGTGGAATATGAAGCTTCTATGATTGAGCGCTCACTGAAAAAGAAAAATATAACATGTGAAGTTATTATTTATAGATCTTTAAAGGATTTAATAAGACTATTACCACCAATCGTTAGTAAATCTCGAATTGCTCTAAATTTTGGTGAAAAAGTTTTAATGGAAGATGGCACACCATTTGCAGATTATATCCATGCAGGAGATTATTTTTCTTTAAAAGAGTTATCACCAAATACAGAATTTATTTCTGCTGCTCCAATTATAGATGGACTCAGAAGTGTCAAATCTTCTGAAGAGTTAAAGGATTTAAGAAATGTCTGTAAAGCTACAATTGATATATTAGAGACTGTACCAGAATTTGCTAAAGTAGGTATGACAGAAATGGAAGTTAGAGCTAAAATAGAATATGAATATATAAAATTAGGAAGACCAGCCTTCGAATCAATTGTAGCATCAGGTCCTCATTCAGCTGATCCACACCATAATAGTTCGAATAAAAAAATTGAGCCAGGCGTGTTATTAATTGACACTGGTTTACAGATCGATGAGATGTGTTCTGATATAACCTGGACTTTCTGGGTCGGAAAAAGTCCACCTGATAAGTTCCTTCAGGCTTATAAGGATCTATATGAATCAAAAAAAATTGCTAATGAATA
>Ga0209427_10004898_pt1 | contig 15398 bp, 11 predicted proteins | sample DeeMarSWOR136_30_FD_187465 | JGI IMG/M metagenome (GOLD analysis project Ga0209427, IMG submission 187465) | Marine sediment microbial communities from White Oak River estuary, North Carolina - WOR-1-36_30 (SPAdes) (version 2) | ecosystem: Environmental > Aquatic > Marine > Intertidal zone >...
AGGCTCAAAGTCGGGAAAGGATTGGGCTGACCCTCTCTATATTGAAGCGACCACAAGCTACACCCATATTATGCTCGCCCTCACTCTTTATGGGAGTGGCAAGACAGTAGAGGAATGGATTGCAGAGGACCCGAGAGTCCGGAATGGCTTCTTCGGGTCGAGAGGTCCCAGTTTCTGGAGAGAAATGCCTAACATTTCAGAGGAGGAATACAGGGAACTAAAAGAGGAGATAGTACCTTACTGGAAGGACAAGACTATTCACGCCCGTAAGCGTACCATCTGGGAACAGAATAGCATTCCTTCTGGAGAGAGTGTGGCAATGGAGGGCTGGTTTGTTAGTGGCTCCTCTCCACAGGGTCACGTGACAATTGGGATCAAGAAAGTCCTTGATATGGGATTTAGAGGCATTGCCCGTCAGGCTGTAGAACGGTTGGAGGTGTTCCGAGATGAGTTCGAAAAGGGCAAGCTAACAGAACAGGCTTATCTGCGGAAAAAAGACTTCTTAGAAGCGGCACAGATTACAGCAGGGGCGGTATGTGAATTTGCTGAACGCTATGCCCGGTTAGCAGAAGAGATGGCACAGAGAACAGAGGGGCAAAGGAAACTGGAACTACTTGAAATTGCCGAGCGCTGTCGGCATGTGCCTGCAGAGCTACCACGGAGTTTTATGGAAGCTCTCCAGGCTATCTGGCTAACACAGGCTGTGGTGTTGATAAGTTATGGGGGCGGCTCTATCACCTGTCCCGGTAGGGTCGACCAGTTTCTTTATCCGTACTACAAACAGGACTTAGCAGCCGGAAGAATTACTTGTGATCAGGCCCTGGAAGCAATCATGGAATACATCATAAAGCTTGCCACGGTCGTTTATTTTGGCCCAAACAATGTTACCATCGGTGGCATTGACAAAAATGGTGAGGATGTTGTGAATGAGGTGAGCTATCTGTTTCTGGAAGCTCACAAGAGACTTAAAGGTTGTGGACGTATAGGGCTAGCGGTAAGGATTTCTTCAAAAACACCTCGCGAGTTTTTAACCAAAGCTTGTGAGGTGCATAGAGAATGCGCAGGCGTCGCCTTTCATAACGATGAAGTGGTGATCAGTGGCCTTCTGGAAGATGGCTATTCGTTGGAGGATGCGCGTAATTATTCCATTGTGGGTTGTGCAGAACCTACTGGAACAGGAAATAATAATGGTTATACCGCTTCTAACGGTATTCTTCCAGCAGCTATTCTGGAACTGGTCCTAAACGAAGGGAAAAGGTATGCTGCAGGTTGGAAGCAGGTAAAGCCACCTGTCGTTTCTATCTCCTCCTTTAAGATTTTTGAGGATGTCAAAAAGGCTTTCCTGGAAGAGCTTTCCCGTGCGGTTGAGAAATGTGTAGAGGCAGGTTATTTGAAAGATCAGGTGATTGCCGATAATTTTCCTTTACCACTGCTCTCATCTACGATAGAAGGATGTGTAGAATCAGGGGAAGATGTCACAAGAGGTGGGGCTCGCTATAATCATGTGGCAATTGGTACCTGCTCGCTGGCTACCGGGTCTGACTCTCTAGCTGCCATTAAATGGGCAGTTTTCGAGCAGAAATTGCTAACAATGGAGGAACTTGTTGAGTGCTTACGGAGCAATTTCCAGGGAGGAGAAGAGATAAGGCAGCGTTTACTTCACGCCCCGAAATACGGTAGTGATGACTCATCTGCTGATGAGCTGGCAGTATGGGTTGCCGATGTACATAATAAGGAAGTCAGGAAGCACAGATTTTGGATGGGGGGGGTGCATAGACCCTACATACTTTCATCGGCAACACACGTGGCCTGGGGAGCCAGGGTTGGCGCATCTGCCGACGGAAGGCTTGCCGGTACACCTCTTACCAGTGGTATAACTCCCACAAATGGTTCAGAACGTAATGGACTGACAGCTGTTCTTCGTTCAGCTGCGAAAGTTGGTGCTATACCAATAAGTGATGGCATGATACTCAACGCTATCATTAACCCACTTACAATTAGAACTGAAGAGGGGTTAAGCAAATTTGCTTCTCTAGTAGAAGGGTATTTTGCCTTGGGTGGTAGACAGGTGCAGTTCAATCCCATAAGTAAAGAAATGCTGTTAGACGCACAAAAACATCCGGAGAACTATACTGAGCTGGTTGTCAAGGTTTCTGGATTTTCGTTCCGTTTCATCGATCTCTCAAAACGTGTCCAGGATGATATCATTGCACGTACAGAGTTCCAACTTGCTTGAATTCTAACACGAGGAGGTAATGGCCATGAGTCTCTCAACCACTCAGGTTAAGTATAAGCCCATTTCTGATAGGGTTATGCGAATGAAGCAACTTTTACTGTCGCGTCCCTATGAGGCAGATATCGAGCGACCTCGGTATTACACCAGGACATGGAAACAAATGGAGGAGGTTTCACCTTCCATACGCGCAGCACATGCCCTGAAAGAGACGCTTCATAACATGTCTATCAGGATCGACGATGATGAACTGCTAGTGGGTGCAAAGACGTTCAAACCAGTAGCCAGCATAGTGGGAATCGAAAGAAACCTGGTAAGTGCCGCAATTCGGAAAGCAATGTTGATTCGTGAGGGTAAGCTCTCTGAAAAAGGACTAAAGGCTTTATCTCGCATGGGTGGGCATAGCCAGGACTTCGACCACGAAGTTTTCGATATGCCTGAAGAACTCTATCGAGAGTTGAAAGACGAGATTCTTCCCTTCTGGGAGGGGAGAGACCTTAAGAGTCTAAAAGCCGTGTTTTGGAAAAAACGGGGTGTCGAGACAGATGCCACTGAGGTAGCACACAGTGTGGACCTACAGGGCCATATTATCATTGGACTCAGACGGGTGCTGGATATTGGCTTTAATGGTATATATGAGTGGGCAACAAAGGCTCTCGGCGAACTCAAACAGGATAACAAGTATTATCAAGCGCGTAAGGATTTCTATGAAGCTGTCCAGATAACAGCCAAGGCGGTGTGTGATTTTTCCGACAGATATGCAACTTTAGCTGAGGAAATGGCACGCAGGACCGAGGGGCAGAGAAGAGATGAGCTGTTGCAGATAGCTGAGCGTTGCAGGTGGGTACCGGCCAATCCACCTCGGAGCTTCATAGAAGCACTACAGTCAGTGTGGATGACGCAGGTTGTATTGGCAATCAGCTACGGTGATGACGGGGTCCATACTGTAGGCAGGCTCGATCAACTCCTTTACCCATCCTATAGATGCGATATAGAAAAAGGATTGATAACTAAAGAACAGGCTCTAGAGATCTTAGAGGAATATCTAATAAAAGTATCGTACTTCCTCGTTTTCGGACCAAACAATGTTACTATCGGAGGCGTTGACCAGAAAGGCAATGATGCTACCAATGAGCTCTCTTATCTGTTTCTAGATGCCAACGATAACCTGGGAGGTGGTTTGCGTAAAAGTTTCAGTGTGAGGATTTCTTCAAAAACGCCGCGAAGTTTTCTAGAGAGGGCTTGCCGAACCCTCCGTCTAGGCGCCGGTATAGCATTTTTCAATGATGCGGTCATAATCAGAGACTTATTTAAGGATGGTTATTCTCTCGAGGATGCACGGGATTATGCAATCGTGGGCTGTGCAGAACCAACCGGGTCGTGTAATAACAATGGCTATACCGCCGGCACCGGCATCCATTTAAATCAGGTACTGGAATTGTCTTTGAATGAAGGATGTCGGTTGCGGGATGGCAAGCGTGTGGGCACACCAACTCCCGATGCTAGCACCTTCAGGACATTCGAGGATGTGAAGGAGGCATTTCTGGGGCAGCTTTCTTACGTCGTGAATGCCGCGGTGAGACACGGAGACATCAAGGACGAGGTAATCGCTAAAAACTTCCCCAACCCGCTACTATCGTCCACGATAGAAGGTTGTTTGGAGAGCGGATATGATATAGCCCAAGGAGGGGCGCGCTACAGCCATGTTTCACTTGGTGCGCAGGGGCTGGCCACCGTGGTGGACTCGCTGAGTGCTATTCGCTGGGCGGTTTTCGAAGAAAAGCTTCTTACTATGGAGGAGTTGGTTAATCATTTACACAACAATTTTGCTGGTGCCGAGAATGTCAGGCAGCTATTGCTTCGTAAGGCTCCAAAGTATGGGAATGATAACCCAAAAGTTGACGAACTTGCCGAGTGGGTTACCACAGTCCTGGAGCACGAAGCCAGGAGTCACCAGTCGAGAGTATTGGGTGGACCCTATCGCCCGCTTTTAATTTCATCTGGAACGCAGATTATCGAAGGTTTAGTCTGTGGGGCTTCAGCCGATGGAAGATTAGCAAGGGCACCAGTAGCCAATGGCATATCTCCTTCGAACGGCTCGGAGTCTAATGGAGCCACAGCAGTCCTCCATTCAGTTTCAAAAGCGTGCAGAGCTTGCTTGAGTGGCGGGACAACGTTCAACATGAAGCTTTCACCTGGCTTAATCAAAGCAGACGAAGGTCTTGACAAACTGGTTTCCATGATTGAAGCTTACTTTATACTGGGTGGGAGACATATCCAGTTCAATCCGGTGGATATAGACACCTTGAGGGATGCTCAGAAGCACCCGGAAAATTACCCTGACCTTATCGTTAAGGTGTCAGGTTATTCTTTCCGTTATATAGACCTGTCTAAGTCGCTTCAGGATGACATAATAGCCAGAACCGAGTTTAGTAAAATATAAGACACCCTGGTGGCACACACAGATATCCGGTTGGGGGTCCTTGACAGGCAAAGGGGAGTATCTCTTGATTAAATCAAGCAATCTGAGCGGAATGGTTTTTAATATCCAGCGTCACTCTACAGAGGATGGCCCGGGTATTCGCACCACGATATTTTTAAAAGGTTGTTATATGCGATGTCCGTGGTGCCACAACCCTGAAGGCATAAATTATTTTCCGGAACTGGTGTGGTATGAGGTGCGGTGCATTGGTTTTAAAGCTTGCGTGGAAGCTTGTCTCACCAAGGCCCTGGAGCTTACCAAGGAAGGTGTTGTTATAAAGAGAGATTACTGCAATGTTTGCGGGGAATGTGTTAAAGCCTGTCCTGCCAGTGCACTGGAAATTCTTGGGAAGGTGATGACTGTTGGTGAGGTTGTTGAAGAAGCCTCGCGAGACAAGGTTTTTTACGAAAAATCTGGTGGTGGAGTGACATTATCAGGGGGTGAACCTTCTATGCAGCCCGCCTTTTCTGTTGCAGTGATGAAAGCTTTACATCGACAGGGTGTGCATCTAGCTCTTGATACTTGTGGAGGAACAAGCTGGAGGATTTTACATCCTTTGGTAGAACTCGCTGACCTTATTCTTTTGGATCTTAAATTGATGGAGGAAAGTGAGCATCGTAGGTATACAGGTATTCCACTCAAGAGAGTTTTGGTAAATGCACGAGAAATAGCAAAAATGAAAAAGCCAGTCTGGGTACGTACACCTATTATTCCTGACTATACAGATACAGAAGAGAATATTAGACGTATTGCACGTTTCATCGAATCTGAATTACCGACTGTAGAGAGGTACGAGCTTCTTGCCTTCAATAACGTATGTGCACCTAAGTATCAACGATTGGATAGGCAATGGGAACTGGAAGAAGAAAGTCCAATTACTGAAGAAAAAATGGAGAGGCTTGTGAGTAGTGCAAAAGCAGAAGGCGTGAACGTTGCTTGTTGGTCTGGAATGACAAAGATTGGGAATGGCAAGGTTGCTAATGCGGCGTAATTTTGGAGCAGGTGATTAGAACGAGGGAGAATGTTTGGATGAAAATAGCTGCGATAGATTTGGTTATCCTTGTTGACAGCCTGAAGAGATGGTTTTGAACAGCCAGTGGATCTGACTCGACCAGATACAACAATCGCTTTAGCGAATATCACAACAGATAGGATTGATATGACAAAAGTGGCACTGATAAACACCAAAGATCGGAATGAAGGTGTTAGGCAAGTAATAGACCTCCTCGAGCTGAAATCCTTTCGTGGCAAAAGTGTGGTTCTGAAACCTAACTTTAACTCGGCTGACCCGGCACCGGGTTCGACACATAACGATACACTACGGTCTCTGGTTCTGGCTCTTCAACAGAGGGGTACAAAACAGATCACTCTCGCTGAGCGAAGTGGGCCCGGAGACAGCACTGGGACGGTTATGGAGAAGAAAGGGATTTTTAAGCTAACTCAAGAGCTGGGCGTTGACATCCTCAATCTGGAAGAGATGGGCCCCGAAGGCTGGAGCAAAATAGAGCCTAGCGAGAGTCATTGGAGCCAGGGTTTTCATTTTCCGCGGATCTATCTCGAGGCGGAATCAATTGTCCAGACCTGTTGTCTCAAAACACATGGTTACGGAGGCCATTTCACACTTTCTTTGAAGAACTCGGTAGGACTTGTTCCCTTGGCAGGCTATCCCTATATGAGGGAACTTCATTCCTCGTCTTACCAGCGGCAAATGATTGCCGAGATTAATACCGCTTATTCGCCTGACTTAATAGTTCTCGATGGCGTAGAGGCTTTTGTTGATGGTGGGCCTGCCCATGGCACCAAGGTAGAGGCTGGGGTGATACTTGCTAGTACCGACCGAGTGGCTATCGACGCAGTGGGTGTAGCGATTCTCCGTCTACTGGGGACGACACCAGAGGTCAGCCGCGGGGCTATCTTTGAGCAGGAACAAATTACCCGAGCTGCTGAACTGGGGCTGGGGGTGTCCTCATCAAAGCAGATTAAGCTTGTCACCGGAGATGCTAAGAGCGAGGCTTTTGCAGTACAGGTCAGGGATATCCTGGCTCGTGACTAGTCAGTGGCATGCTGTTGACTATATGTATTAGAGGATTCTATATTTCTTTACATGTTCCGCTGGGCGTATTAGGTCGTAACGTACTGGTGTTCTTTAAAGTTTAAAAATGAACAATCGTTTACCAGCGTTTTTTCAACTCGACAAATATAATATTTCATCTGAAGATGTGGTAAAAAGCACGTTCGGTTGTGAACCTGATGCAATTCAGAAGAAAGTGATTGTCACACCAAATTGGGGGCCTGAAGTGTTCGCCGATGCCGCAGACGATATCATCGAAATGGCCATCGGTATACATAGCGTTTGGCAATTAACTCTTGCTGGCAGTAACTTATCTTTGATTCGCTGCGGTATCGGTGCTCCTATGGCTGGCAATGTGGTTCTTGCTTTAGGTTGCACAGCATGCAAGAACCTGATCTTCACCGGTTCTATGGCCGGTTTACATGATGACACTCGCATGGGGGACTTGTTCGTTGTCGAGCGCTCTATTTGCGGCGACGGATTTTCCAGGTACCTGACCTCAGATATTGTCCCCAAAGATTGCTTTCTTCAAACTGTAACTCCCTCTAAGGCTTTAACCGAACATATAAGAAGTCAGGCTGCTAATATATGCCACAACCAACAAGCGGCTTTGCATCAAGGAAACATATTCTCCACAGATTGTGTGCTACCCGAATTCTTCAGGTTGAATTACTTTTTAGAGGAATTGGGATGTTCGGGCTTAGAAATGGAGACTGCTGCAGTCTTTCGATCTGCCAGCATAGTTGCGATTGAAGCTGCAGCACTGCTCATAGTATCAGACACTCCGTTACAGAACAAATCATTGTACTCTGGTAGAACACTGGAGGAACGTGAGTATGTAAGAACCAATAGACGTAAGGTTCTGGCAAAGGCTATTCTAGGTTCACTCGTTTCCTTTTAGCTAGAATGGTATTGATTTAATAGCCCCGGAAAGCCGCAGATCACCGCAGACTCCCCAAGATGACACTCGGATGAATGACGCATTAGCTCCTATGGGCGGGGGTATGCGAAAAGTTCACCCCAAATTCCAGCCGCTGACATTGCACTGCCCATGGTCGTTTCTTCCTACGGCGACCACGGTACCGTTTTCCTTAAGCCCCACCGTATGAAAACGGCCTGCGGTGAGCTGAATGATGTCTGTCCAATCTCTGATATCGCACTGCCCGTGGTCGCTTTCTCCCACGGCAACCACGGTGCCATCGTCCTTTAGACCAACCGTATGCCAGCTACCCGCAGCGACGTGGGTGATGTCCGTCCAGTCGTCAACATCACACTGCCCGTCGCCGGTTTTTCCCACAGCGACCACCGTGCCATTGTCCTTGAGCCCAACGGTATGATAGCTACATGCGGCAATCTGAGTGATATGCGTCCAGCTACCGACATTACACTGCCCCGATTCGTCAGCTCCTACGGCGACCACTGTGCCATCGGCCTTAAGCCCTACCGTGTGATGGGTGCCTGCGGCGACCTGGATGATGTCCCTCCAGCTGCTGACATCGCACTGCTGATGTTTGTTACTTCCCACAGCAACCACCCTGCCATTGTCCTTAAGTCCCACCGTGTGCCAGCGGCCTGCAGTGATCTGAATTATATCATTCCAGTCACTTACATCACATTGTCCTTCAACGTTCCATCCTTCAGCGACCACGGTGCCGTCGGCCTTAAGCCCCACATTGTGCCAGCTACCTGTGGCGACCTGGGCGATATGTATCCAGTTGCCAACTTCGCATTCCCCGTGTTCGTTGTATCCCGTGGCGACAACCCTTGCATTGTCCTCAAGCCCTACCGTGTGAAAGTCACCTGCTGCAATCATGGGGGTGGGTGGAACCCTGAAGTTGGCTTTTATGGAATAATCTCCGTTCATGGTGATGGTGGTAATGTCATCATTAACGTCGGCAATGAAATTCACATCTCCAGTCCAACTGACAAAAAGATAGTCTTCCTCAGTCTCGGCCACCAGGTCAATTACTCTTCCCTCGTTATAGGTGAAAATACCTTCTCCAGGCGTGGTGACAGAACCTCCAGCAGTGCTGGTAATAGCGAGCTCATATTTGACAACTCCATCTCCACCTCCACCAGCACAAGCTACAATACCAGTAATAAAAAATACCATAATCAGAAAGATACTCAATTTTGCCCGGTAATGGTGTTTACCCAAACTAAGTATCTTCATGATCGGACTCCTTAATAGGAAGGATTCTTTTCATTAGCTCATTAAATAATTCGATTATACCCCAAGGAGCCTAAAATAGAATACATCAAAAGAGAACAAGATGAAAACAATAACAACCCATGGAAGATAGAATAACCTATCGATATCATTAAATTCAAAGCGATAATCACAATACTAATAGGAGACGCAAAACATATGTAGGTGGTAGTATGCCCAAGGTTGTCTCTGAAAAACTTGAAAGTGGACACAGACCTGAGGAAGGGCTAAAATTTAAGCTTGCATGCCAGCGTAGCTCAGGGGTAGAGCAGCGGTTTCGTAAACCGCCGGTCGTCGGTTCGAATCCGACCGCTGGCTAGGGGGTAAAATGAGCAAATTTGCAGATAAATTGAAGAGCCTCTCTAAATCTTCAGCTGCGCCCATAGGTTTTCATCCATCTGTCTCTAAAATGAGAAACCCCGCAATGTTGCTTATTGCAGGGTTATCTGAGACACAGATTAAAGAAACCAAAACTGTGACCGCTGTCAATGCCGATGCCGGGTTAATACTGAGCGAGGGTGCAAGTGACAAGATTGTTGGCCAGATGGCCAAAACGCTGGGCGATGTCCCTCTAGGGGTGTTTGTGAAGGATATGAGTGAACAGAAAATAAAGGAACTTGCGAGCCTAGGGTGCGATTTTGTTGTTTTTAATATCAAGGTAACTGCGGCGGTCTTACAAAAAGAAAAGATAGGCAGATTTTTGATGATAGAGCCGTCATTAGACCAGGGTTTTGTTAGATCCATTAATAGTCTTGAAGTGGATGGTGTATTCATCCATTATAGAGATGGAAACTCTTTTGTTGCTATTGAGCATTTGCTGGTCTATCGAAGGTTTGTTGAGATCTTAGAGAAGCCGGTTATCATGATCTTGCCTTCTTTGGTCACAAAGGCTGAGCTAGCCAACTTGTGGCAAGCTGGGATAAATGGTGTAGTTTCTCCCTTAACACAGTCGCTTGAGGCATTGATAGAGCTCAAAAAGATGATCGGCGATCTGCCTAGAGGAACGAGGGGTCGCCACGCCAAAATAGGTGTTAGACTTCCCCATTATGGTGAGGGTATGGCTAGCGAAGAAGATGAAGAACAAGGGGAAGAGATTTAGCCTGAATCCGGTCTTGCTTAAAGTAGGTCATGGAGACAAGCCTAAGTCTGGGCCAATTCTTACTAATAGCAGCGGGAATTTCTTTTACTGGTGTTATGCTGCCTGGACCAATGACTGCGGCTACTATAGCCAAAGGTTACAGTGACAAACACGCCGGTGCCTGGATTGCAGCCGGGCACGCTGTCATAGAAATACCACTAATAGCTGTAATTTATATTGTAATCTATTTTGGATTCCAACATTTCATTGACTCTCCCCAAGTGAAAAGTGGAATATATCTTGCCGGTGGCTTAATGCTGCTATACCTAGGTTTCCGAATGTTTCGAGCTACCAATAAGGCGACTGATGCGATAGGTGGCTTACCAGCTAGCTCTTTACTGACAGGCATTGTAATTACGGGAACCAACCCAGCTTTTTATATATGGTGGGCGACTATCGGTACAGCTCTAGTAACCAATGCTGTCAGGTTCGGGCTTACCGGTATTATTTTGTTTACCATGGTGCACTTGCCTTGTGATTTAGCCTGGAGTGAATTTCTCTCTGTGAGTACATACGAGTCAAGGCGGTGGTGGACACACAAGGTGCGAAGGATTGTTTTTAGCGTTTGTGCTTTGGTCCTAGCTGGATTTGGGGTCTGGTTTTGCCTTTCGGCATTTCTATAAACTCAGGGGACATTTTGGATTGCCTGAAAGTATTTCCCTTCGGTCTTTATAGATGGGGCAATAACCATCCTAACTTTATGCATTTCTTTGATGGTTCGAGCGCTACATACTCCCATGCTAGTGCGTAGAGCACCAATTAAGTTCTGAGTTCCGTCAGTGACGGAAGTAGGACCGAAGAGAATTTGCTCTAACCGGGCAGTAGTGCCAACTCTAATACGTGTCCCTCTAGGCAATACTGGATGAGAATGAGACATGCCCCAATGGTAACCTTTTCCTGGCGCTTCTCTCGCTTGAGCTAAAGGAGACCCAATCATTACAGCGTCTGCACCGGCGGCGAATGCTTTGCATAAATCACCACCAGTACGAATACCTCCGTCTGTTATCACTGCTACATATTTACCGCTCTCTTTGAGATATGTTTCTCTAGCAGCAGCACAATTCAGAGTAGCAGTTATCTGGGGAACTCCAACACCGATGACTTCCCGGGTGGTACAGGCAGCCCCAGGCCCCACTCCAATCAGGATGCCATCGACTCCTGTTCTCATTAACTCCAACGCCGCGTTATAGCTGCAACAGTTTCCCACTATAATAGGCAAGGACATTTGCTGGCATAGCTCAGGCAGGATAAGTCCCCGGTAGCTCTTGGAGATGTGCCTGGCTGTGGTGACGGTAGATGCCACCACGAGTATATCCATCCCGGCATCCTTGGCTATAGGAGCCAACCGTTTGGTATTGGCTGGAGTTATAGATACGGCACAGATGACCCCAGCCTGTTTTATTGCTCCAATACGTTGACTAATTAGCTTTTCTTTAATAGGTGCAGAGTAAATTTTTTGAAGCAAGGAGGTGACTTTTTTCTCTGGAGTTTGAGCAATTTGGTTTAAGATATCATCGGGGTTTTCGTACCTTGTCTGTATACCTTCTAAATTCAGGACAGCTAGCCCGCCAAGCCTGCCAAATTCAATGGCAAAAGTGGGGTCGGCGATAGCATCCATGGCTGAGGTTAGAATGGGGATGGACAAGGTGTAATTTCTTACAGTAAAGTCTATGTTAGTTTGGTCAGGATTGATGGTTACATCACCAGGGACAAGCGCAACTTCATCAAACCCGTAAGCACGTTCCAACTCTTTGAATTTAGGATGAGGCATTTTTCTTCAATTGATAAAAGTTGCTACAAACTATACAAGCATGACAGCCTAAAGTCAAGGAGGCTTGTAGATAAAATTATAGCTATTGAGTATAATTTTAGTTCATGCCCGTGCTCTATATCATTGCTACGCCTATCGGTAATTTGGAGGATATTTCGCTGCGTGCCTTACGTCTTTTAGGAGAGGTGCAACTTATTGCTGCCGAGGATACACGCACCACGCGTCGATTGCTTAATGCCTATAATATAAAGACTCCATTGACCAGTTATCATGAGCATAGTAAAAAAGCTAAACTTGATTATTTATTGAATTATCTTAAGGAAGAAGACTTGGCTCTAGTTTCGGAAGCTGGCATGCCAGGGCTAAGTGATCCTGGTTATGAACTTATAGTTGCTGCCATCGAGCATGGGATTTCTGTGGTACCGATTCCTGGTGCTTCAGCAGTGATTACCGCTTTAGTGACTTCCGGACTGCCGACTGATCAATTCCTCTATCTCGGGTTTTTACCCCGCCGTAAAGGACAAAGGCAGCGACTCCTCAGTTCGGTAATCGATGAACCAAGAACTATAGTGGCTTTCGAAACCCCCCATCGACTTAGGAAGGCATTGAGTGATATTGAAGAAATTCTGGGAAATAGAAGACTATCTATCTGCCGTGAACTTACTAAAGTTCACGAAGAGATTTTCCGGGGCAAAGTGAGCCAGGCTAGGGAACATTTTACCGAACCAAGAGGGGAGTTTAGCCTCGTTATTGAAGGTAAGACTCGAGCCTGGGTAAAATCTCAAGAAAGGAGCTAAAATGCGCCGTGGTTGTATTGCTACAGGAAAGGTGGAATGTGATGGTTGTCATAACCCTATTAAATATGGAGAGCGTTATCTTTTAGTCAACGGAGAAGGGGATGAAAGGCAACGCCTTTGTGTTAAATGTTGCCAAAACCATGGTTACATCTCATACAGAACGGAGAAGGGAAATCAGATAATCACCTTTCTCCCCAGTGGATAATAATTGGTAATCATTATCTAAGAACCTTGGTTTATGACAATGACACGGGGCAATTAATCCAATCCCAAAAGCCTGCGACTTTTCTAAAGGTAAATTAATGTTTTACAATAGATTGACTATTAGAGAAAGAATTTGAGCGAGCGAATTTTTATCGGTGTTGCTTGGCCTTATGCCAATGGTCCACTGCATTTGGGCCATATCGCTGGTGCAGATCTACCTGCCGATATTTTTGCCCGTTATCATCGTCTTAAAGGCAATAAAGTGCTGATGGTTTCCGGTAGTGACCAGCACGGAACACCAGTTACCGTTCGTGCTGAGCAAGAATCCATCACTCCACAGGAGGTGGTAGCTAGATATCATCAGCAGTTCATTAGTTGCTGGGAAAAATTGGGGATTTCTTTTGACTTGTTTACCACCACCGACACTCCCAATCACACTCAAGTTGCGCATGATATGTTCCTGACATTGCTTAATAATGGCCATATTTACAAAGATAAAATGCTTCAAGCTTATTGTCCTAAGTGCCAGAGGTTCCTTCCCGACCGTTATCTTGAAGGTATTTGTCCTCATTGTGGCTTCACCAAAGCAAGAGGTGATGAATGTGATGAATGTAGTAAGCCCTTGAACCCAGGAGAGCTTAAAGACCTTCACTGTTACCTTTGTTCTACTCCGCCTCACTTTGAATCTACGGAACATTTTTTCTTACGCCTTTCCTCTTTTCAAAATAAGCTGGCTGCCTGGATACGAGAGCAAACCCATTGGCGACGAAATGTGCTTGGCAGCACGTGGAAATTCTTGAACGAAGGTTTAAGGGACAGGGCAATAACTCGTGATTTAGACTGGGGAGTAACTGTACCACAGCCAGGCTTTGAGCGTAAATGCCTTTATGTTTGGTTTGAAAATGTAATTGGCTATTTATCCGCGAGCATGGAATGGGCAAATACCAGCGGAGATAATACCGCCTGGGAGCCTTTCTGGCAGGGTGATGCCAGGAGTTACTATTTCTTAGGCAAGGACAATATCTTCTTCCATACTCTTAGCTGGCCGGCCATGTTAATGGGCTACGACAGGTTAAATCTTCCCTACGACGTTCCGGCCAATGAGTTCCTGACTATTGAAGGCAGGAAGCTCTCTACCAGCCGTAATTGGGCCATCTGGCTCGATGATTATCTGGAACGATATGATCCAGATGCCTTGAGGTATACTCTAGCGATAAACATGCCTGAGACCGCGGATAGCGATTTTTCCTGGCGAGAATTCCTGCGGCGTAACAATAATGAGCTAGTAGCTACCTACGGCAATCTTGCTCATCGTATTCTGACCTTTGCCCATCGTAATTTCGATGGAGCTGTGCCTATACCTGGTGAACTAAATGAACGTAGCCAGGGCTTGCTTCATGAGGCTGAAGTTACATTAGACATTGCGGATAAGCTACTTTATCGTTGTGAATTTAAAAGGGCGGCAAAAGAAGTTATGTCTCTAGCCCAAAAAGCTAACCGTTACCTTGATGAACAAGCTCCTTGGCAGACAATCAAAACGGAACGAGAGGCTTCAGCTAAATCCGTCTATACAGTCCTCTCTGTGCTGGCAGTATTGGAAACTGTTTTCTATCCCTTCATCCCTTTCAGCTCCGAAAAGCTTCATTCCTTCCTTGGATTTGATGGCAGTGTGGAGGAAACAGGTTGGAAAGTCCAATTTTTACCTCCAGGACAGAAACTTCGTCAACCTAAACCGTTATTTGTCAAGCTAGATGAAGATATTATCACCAAAGAAACTAGTCGGCTTGGCTCTCCAAATGAAAATAAGAATATCTGAACTTGCCTGGATCTTTGTTTTTAATTTAGCTGGGGGCTGATTGGGGTGCTAAGCCTTCAAAAATTTTATCTAGCTCAGGTTCATCTAGAGTTTCACGAGCTATAAGCTCTCCAGCTAGCTGGTTCAGTTTTTCTTTATTCGTGGTCAGAATTTTCTTGGCAGTATTGTAGGCTCGCCGAATAATAACGCGCATTTCTCTATCAATTTCGTCGGCTATCTTATCACCGTAATCCCTATGCTCGGTGATTTCACGCCCGAGAAAGACGAGTTCCTGCCTTTGACCGAAAGTCCGCGGGCCCAATTTTTTACTCATGCCATACTCGGTAACCATTTTTCTAGCCAGCTTAGTTGCTTGCTCTAAGTCATGTTGGGCACCATCAGTCATTTCTTTAAACGTTATTTCCTCAGCAACGCGACCGCCCAAGCTCACTGCTAACGTATCCTCAATCTGAGACTTAGTCAATAAATAGCGGTCTTCGGTGGGCAGGAGACGTGTCCAGCCCCCCATCATTCCCCGGGCGACAATGGAAACTTTATGCACAGGGTCAGCATTAGGCAACATCCTGGCAGTCAAGGCATGACCGCTTTCATGGTAAGCAATCATTTCCTTCTCCTTGGGGCTTATTACACGGCTTTTCCTTTCCGGTCCAGCTATAGTCCGGTCGGCAGCATCTTCG
>Ga0209427_10004900_pt1 | contig 15396 bp, 12 predicted proteins | sample DeeMarSWOR136_30_FD_187465 | JGI IMG/M metagenome (GOLD analysis project Ga0209427, IMG submission 187465) | Marine sediment microbial communities from White Oak River estuary, North Carolina - WOR-1-36_30 (SPAdes) (version 2) | ecosystem: Environmental > Aquatic > Marine > Intertidal zone >...
TCTTTCTTGTTCCGAGACATCAGTGTTTTTAGAAAGAGGCTTATACCAGTGTATGCGAAGGTCTTTCAAGGCGCCGATGAGCATGGAGTAGAAGCCTCTTCTCTTTGTGCAAATCCAATGTTGTGCGCATTCGTCATTTCTGTTCACCGTACATTCTTTGTGTGGACAGTTCACTGTCTCGTAGGAGAGATTGTAAGTGTCAATGATGCTGGGATATAAGCTTTCAAAATCGCAGACAATTGTGTTAAAGTACACTCCAGCTTTTGGCTGAACAGTCAGCGCGCCTGGAACCCTGTGTGTTTTTAATCCTCTACGTAATTCTGTTGATGTGGGAATTAAAACATTGTTTTTTCTAAGGTAAGTGTAAATTATGGATTTTAACCAGTCGCTTACTCTTCGGCTTTGATAGGTTTCAGAAACCGGAATATTTACTATTCTCGCCAACATGAATGCATGATAAAGCCTTTCAGAACTGGTTTTTTTGAGACCCAACTGTTCAGGCTTAACTTGGGGCACGGGTTGATGAAGAAGATTGAACCAATATTTAATTTGTGCGTATTTTCTTGGGTCGGCAGTTTTCATATATGCAAAAGTGTTTTCAAATTTTTTCTGGATTTGTTGAGATACGTTGGTGACAAGAACTGGCTGGTTTTCTACTATTTTGTAGGGTGAACCAAAGACTAGGTCATGATCGTAAACGTAGCTTTGAGTGTATCCTATTTCGGTTTCCCACACTGTTTCAAATGCCTTACTGGCCTTTCGGAAACCGTCTAGACTGTAAACCGTGACCTTAGCCAATTCTTTCAATTCATCCGTGAATAGATCACGTCTCTTCATCACCTCTACTCCGCCATAGAGGCTTCGAATTCCTTCTTCATCACTCTTGGAGAGGGGATATGCAAGAAAGAAGTAAGGTTTATGGTCTGAGTCTCTTATTTCAAATGTTTCGTCTGCTCTTGTATTATAGAATTTGAGGACAATAATTCTGCCTTCGGTTTTTACATCAAGGAGGTAGTAGAAATCCAATGTTGTTTTTCACTAAAGTTAGAATTGAAAATTTTATAGATAACTGTTTCTGAAAGGAAAACCAAACATATGTAGAGGAAAAAAGTAAAGCGCCCTCTAAAGCTAATTATTCCAAACTTGAAAAGTGCACGCGCTAAGCGAGCTCTTCCTGAATTCTCCTCAATTATCATGTACGCTTTTTCAAGGAGCCTCGCTATCCGAATAGAAATCTAACAATCCTGTCAGGATATTAGAAGCGCGCGCTAGAGAATTAGTGTTTATGGTTGCTATCAAACCGATAGCTTATTCTGCTATGATCACTCGCTTTGGGTATAGCCATTGTAAACTGTACTCCTTCGCCTTGCTTACCTCTTTCCTGTATTGCCCAACCATACACTTCGCATATCTTCCTTATCAAATACAGCCCGTAGCCCGTGCCTTTTCCGTAACCTTCCTTGAAGATCTTCTCTTTTTCAGCCTTGGGTATGCCCACACCATTGTCTTGGTAAATCAACTTCAACCCATTTTTCCCATTTTCTTTGTAGTGCAGTCTGATCTGGGTCACTTTTTCACCATGCTTTAAGGAGTTATGAATCAAGTTGTAGAAGATCTGCTGTAGTAGTGAGTCGGCCAGAACCACTAGTCCCCGACAATCGTTCACGACCTGTACATTCAAGTCTGGAAACAGCAGTACGGTTTCCTCAAAACTTTTCTTCACATTTACGTAATCTAATTCCTCAATGCCAAGCTTCTCATAGGAATTTGCGAAATCGAAAATCTCCAATACCTGCTGAACAGCTAATTCAATCTCTCTTAAATTTTCTAAAGCTTCGTGATGACCAGTCAGCTTTTTTCTAGTCAGAAAAGCGTTTCCCGTAACTGTCGAAAGCTTGTTTTGAACGTCATGTCTGACTAGCTTGCCAACAACACTAAGCTTTTCCAAGGTGTCTTTCAACTCTCCTTCTGCTCTCCTCAGTTGGCCGATGTCTTTGTATACTCCGACAAAACCTACAATCTTGTCTTCAATAGTTATAGGAGCTGCCGATATGGAGACTGGAACTAAAGACCTGTCTTTTCTCTTCCTGATTGTTTCGTGATAAACGTATCCGTTGTTTGCTTTCTTGTCTAACACTTCGGCTTCTGCCAACTTGTCTTCTGGAACCACTATGTCGTTGATGTGTCTACCTCTGATCTTATCTAACGAATATCCAAATAGCTTTTGGAAACGTGGGTTCGCATCCAAAACATGGAAGTCTGAGTCCACATAGACGGCGGCTTCAGGATTATCCATGAACAATCTTTCAAACTTCTCCTTGTTTTCTCGAACCTCCCTTTCCTTCTTTTCGCGTTCTGTGATGTCTCGGGCAATTCCTAAAACCAAAGTTTTCCCTTTGATATTCATTGGGAATGTTCTTAATTCCACTGTAACTTGTGTGCCATCCTTTCTATTCAAGGTAAATTCATCTGGTCCTGTAGGTTTGCCAAGAGCATTTCTGGCCAATAGTTTGGCTGCTTTCGGCATCTGTTTTCGAGATAACAGTTTCAGCTTTAAGAAACTCTTCCCAACCAGTTCATCCTTTTTGTAACCCGTTAGTTCCTCTGCAGCTTTGTTACCATCAACAAAATTCCCTTTGAGGTCGCTCAGATAATAAGCATCTGGAGCGTATTGAAATAAGAGACTCAAACGCTCCTCTGAACTTCTCAGGTTTCTCTCCATTTTCTTGCGTTCCGTGATGTCAGTCACAATTCCTAGTATAGCGTCTTCACCGCGATATTTTATCAGCTTCGTTGAGATTATGGCCTCTATCTTTCTACCTTCTTTAGTGACAAGTGCGTATTCATATGGAGCAACCTCTTCGCCTTTCATATGCCTCTTGTAGGCTGAAGTCACCAGGCCAATACTCTCTGTTGCAACTAAACTGAAGAAGTTGAAGTCAGAGGAGTAGAACTCCTCTTCAGTATACCCCATGATTTCTATGCATTTCTTATTGACATAGGTTACTCTGCCGTTCTTGTTAATGAAAACCATACTTGGCAACTGCTCTGCAAGATTTCTAAATTTCTCTTCACTCTCTCTCAAGGCTTCAAGCGCTTTCTTGCGTTCCGTGATGTCAAGCACTTCAGCCATCGTTTGCACTCCGCCTTGACCATCTCTTATGAGTGCAACCTTCATTTCAACCGTTCTTCGCTCGCCATCCTTTCTGATCACTTCAAACTCGTATTGAGAAGATATCTCTTCGCCGTTTTGCCTACGTATATATCTGTCCTGAATTAAAGACTTCGCGTCTCCATAGAGAAAATTTCTGAAATCTTGCCCGATCATCTCCTCTCCAGAATAGCCGAGAATGTGAGTGACTTGTTCATTGACATATATGATCCTGAAATCGCTATCCACAATTCCAATACCGCCGTGGGAGTTTTCTACAATGGAACGGAAACGCTCCTCATTTTCTCTAAGCTTTTTCTCCATCTGTTTGCGTTCGGTTATATCCCTCAAAATCGCTTGAAGACCAACGGGAATTCCAAATCTCTTGATAAGTTTGGACTCAGCTTCCACCCATCTCAAGCATCCATCTTTGCGTCTCAATCCTATAGTCATAGGTTGAGATTTTTTTCTCCCCGTCAACCTATTCTTAATTCGGTCAGTTATGAGCTTCAGCTTGTCTTCAGACAACTGAAATGCCTGACTCGCTAAGTTCAAGGCACTTTTGCCTAGGATTTCATCGTTAGAATATCCTGTGATCTGTTCAAATGTTTTGTTGGCGTATGTGATCCTGCCTTTGATGTCTAAGTTACATATTCCGATGGGGGTTTCTTCCAACAACGCCTTATATTTTTCCTCAGATTTCTTCAATCCTTCCTCTGCTTGTTTGCGTTTTGTGATATCCCTGGCAATTACCAAAAGGGCAGTTTCCCCGAGATTTTTCATCAAAGAACCTTGACATTCGAGAGATAATGTTTGACCTCTCCTGTTCCTCATGGTTATGTTAATAACAGCATGTTCTCCTGCGAGACCCTTTACAAAACCTTTCCTAAGCTTTCGCACGTCTTCGGGAGAGAGTATGTTCAGCTTTGTGAAATGCTTTCCTACAAGCTCTTCCTTTGAATCTCCGTATATTGCTATAGCCTTTTGATTAACGTCAAGAATTGTTCCTATCGTGTCTAGATATATCATGGCGTCGCTAGCACTTTCGAATATGTTCCTGAATTTCTCTTCTGATTCTCTGATTCTCTTACTTGCTCTCTTTCTTTCTATTGCCTTGCGTATACCATATGCGAGTTCTAAGTATACTGTTTCAGGTTCACCAACTTTGCTTATGTATTGGTCTGCTCCTAAGTTCAAAGCGTCAACGGCTACTTCTTCTCTTCCTTTTCCTGTAAATACAATAAATGGAATAGTATTTCCGTCAGCTCTTAGTTCTCTGAGAAAATCTAGACCGTTCTTGCCAGGCATCATGTAGTCGGAAACGACGATGTCATAAATCTTCTTTTTCATTATTTTCTTAGCTTCTTCAACAGATACCGCAGTGTCCACTTGGAATTCGCCTTCTATCTCTAAACACTGTTTTACAACTGCCAACAGACTAGATTCATCATCAACACACAGGATGCTTGCAGGTGTCTTCTTATTTAGATCTATGAGAAATTCTGCGGCATGCTGAACATTAGATTTAGACATCTTAGCGCACTCCCACATTTGTCGTATATACGAGCTTTAGTGTCGAACTTTGACTCTGATTATTGTATGACTCGATAAAGAACTTATGAACGTAGAATCAGCTCTGAAAATAAGGAGCACGAAATAAGACCATTGTTGCGTGAAAACATCCTTTTTCAGTAAATAGATGCTCGTTATAGAACGCGCGCTGTCAATGTGAAAATAGTTATAGTCAGAAATATATCAAGTGTGCGCTTTAGTCTCTACAGGAGAAACCTCTCCTACCATGATGTTCATATATTCGGCTGCAAATGATCAGTCAATACTTGACATCTTGGGTATGGAGCTATAAGCAAAGATACGCCATTGCCCAACACTGAGAGGGTTTGTTTTGATTCCCTCTCACGAATATACGTCTTGTAGCTCTTTACCATCCATTCTGCAGCAAAACCAAGTTCCCTCTTATCCGGTTTGGATTCGCTGACCTATCATGAGTCTCCTTTCTCCAAGAACATATGAAGACATCACCTGCATAACTCCCATTTTTTTTGTAGCTTTTCCATGTAGAATAGAAGTTACCTAGTAACGCCCGCGTTTTTCCCTTGACTCCCGTCTGAGAATGCCTGTGAGGCAACCAATCCCTCCAGCTGCTTTATGAAGCTCACTTACCTCAACTGTCTCACACTTGATGTTCATATCTTCATAGAAAGATTGGGTTACGGGATTGCCAGATGGCATCAGAATTTGCTTCGGACCTAACGTGACGAAGTTAAGAGCCATCCCTTCAACTGCTTCCTTTTCATCAGGTACAAAGAATACATTGTATCCGTATTCTTGAAGAGCCTTAACTGCTGCATAGGGAATTCTGGTTTCCCAACAAATGGCAAGGTCTCGGTCGACAAAACGCAAGGTTCCCATTAAATGCATTGTTCCGTAAGGTAGATCAACCCTAATGACTTCGATATTCATCTCGTGAAGAAGGCTTGTTACTTGATCTGCTCCTTCAGGGTTGGTACGTAGTCCTGTCGCTAAAATGACAGTATCAGGATCAATCCAACAAGCATCTGCTCCTTCAAAGACACCTGTTCCTCGTACACAGCGTAGGATTGGAATGCCTAACTCAGCAAGTTTCTGTGCTACGAATCGTTCCTCGCCCGCGCGAACTGTAGATGCTGGTCGCGCTAAGATTGCTCCTTCAGGTGTCATGAAAAAGAGGTCGGCAACAAACATCTGGTTGGGCGGAGGCATAACACATGGTTCAACAAAGAACACGCCCACGTCTGCATCACGAAAAGCTTCAACCAAATTATTATGTTGACGTCTCATTAAATCAGCTTTTGGTATATCAAGCATCAATGCTTCGTTGGCGTCCTTAACCGTTTCTATCTCAGGACCTGGTCGATGCATCAAAACTGCTCTAAGAGGAGTCCATTCCGTTGCCACACCACACATTCCCCAAATCTTGCCAATCTCTTGATGTAGGGAAATGATTCGAGGGGACCAGCCAACACCTCCATGAGCTGCGTCTCTTTCATTATCCCACATGCCAAACTCCAATCTGCATGCTCTACCTGTCAAAATAACTCTTTCGCAAGAAACCCTGTAATCAACTCATACACGTCAACCGATGAATCAGCTACAGTTACGTGCTACGGGACATCTGAATATCGTGGTAAGGTCCAATTGAAATCTGAATGATGAAATCGTCGGTTCCCTGTGGACTATAGATTTTGAAGCATGAGCGTCTCCGACGCCGAGGGTCGATTGAATAGCGCAAACCTAAGACAGCGTGTGTACGTTTTCAGAAATGATCAAGTAAAAGAATAAACAAAGAAGAAAAATGTTCAACCTTCGCAGCGCACGCGGAAGAAAATGTGTGCCATGTTCGGCAGTTGAGTTAATGTTGAACTGATTCTTCCTTCTCTCTTTTTAGAATTGCCATTAACAGGTTCTTGAACAGTTTCATGTCAGAAACGTTGACCAATGGAATTTGAAGACTCTTGTCAATTTCGTAAATCTTTCTGTATTTCGGGAACTCAGCATAGCATATCTGGCTTATTGGAAACTCCTTATTCTTCAGTTCATGATCAAATGACTTTTCATAAACTTCTAGACATAATATGTAACCATCTATCCAATAAAGCCTATTCAATCCGTAAGTGGCGGCACACCACGCAATATCGTTAACGGAACGTTTGTCCAAGCCTAAAATACTGATTTTTCTAGTTGGAGCAATTTTCACCTTCACGCTTTTCACTCCTTGAAAGCACTCGTCAACACTTTTTTGACTTTGCTTCTGATTTTGGGTCCAAGTCCATGCACATTTGTAGGCCACTCATCAACGTTTGTCATGGCGTTCAATGGTGTCTGATATTTCTTAAGGATTGCTACCGCCCTCTCTTTTCCTATGTTTGGTAAACTGGCTACAAAGAATATTTGAGCGTCAGAGGTGGTTTCGCATTTTTTAATTGGATGGATTATTGGAGTTCTTTCGTTTGTCATTTGTTCTTGACGTGCTGCCACGTGAAGGAAATCAATGGTTTCTTTATATGAAGTTGTGTTTATCATAGCTATGCCATTCTTGGCTAGATGGAACATCGCTCCCCAGACAGATGCTGGCTTTATCTTGCTGTACTTATATATTATTGGGAGATAACCTTCCAAGAGAATTATAGCTTTAGGATAAACCTCTCTCAGCTTAAAGAGTTGTTTAAAAAGGTGGCGGCGCGTAAGCGTGTAGACGAAGTCTTGGACGGTTTTCCTCTCCACTGCACACTCATCAGATAATATGTAATCTCCTTTCTGTAATGCTTCGATTCTAAGGTCAATATGTCGTTCTCTTAGTCCCTTAACGATTTTTGCCGCAGTATTTGCTTCACGACTATCAACAATAATCATTAGACCCTGTTCACTCCCAGTTTCTTCCTTCAAATATGGCATTAACGTCTCTTTACCCGACATTTCCTCACCTTTCAATTGGTTAATGTAGCCATGTAGCATTATCTGCTTTCTACTGATAAAAACTTAGGCGAACAACTACCATCCTTCAAAGAAGAGAGGTAGAAAAACATGATAATAAGTAATAAAAATGCGAGGGGAGAATTATGGTCCTTTCTTTGTTATTTCTTTGACAACGCCTGCAGCTACAGTTGTCCCCATGTCTCTGACTGCAAATCTGCCGAGCTCAGGGAAGTCTCCATAGGTTTCAATCGCTATTGGTTGTAAAGGCTCCATCTTTACTATGGCACTGTCTCCAGTTTTTAGGAAACTTGGTTTTTCTTCTACAGCCTCGCCTGAACGTGGGTTGATTTTCTTCAAAAGCTCGGTGAATCTGCATCCAACCTGTCCTGTATGGTAGTGAAGTACTGGTGTGTATCCTGCTGCTACAGCTGTTGGGTGATAAATGACTATTATTTGCCCTATGAATTCTTTTGCTACTGTTGCTGGGTTTGAAACGTGTCCGCAAACATCTCCACGACGTATGTCTGCTCTTGCTATTCCCCTAATGTTGAATCCTATGTTGTCGCCTGGTTCAGCTTTTGTGATGGTTGTGTGGTGCATCTCCATTGATTTCACTTCCCCCGTCTTATTGGATGGCATGAATATGACTTCCTCTCCTGTTTTGAGTATTCCTGTTTCAACTCTACCCACTGGAACTGTGCCTACACCTGTGATACTGTAAACGTCTTGAACTGGGACGCGTAGAGGCTTTTTTGTGGGTTTTGGAGGCACTTCAAATTCGTCCAAAGCGTCGATCAATGCTGGACCTGTATACCATGGCATTTTGTCCGATTTTTTCACCAGATTATCGCCAGTCCAGCCTGAAGTAGGTACAAAATGTATCTTCTCAGCTTTGTAACCTACCATTCTAAGTGTTCTACCAACTTCATTCTTGATCTCATTGTATCTCTCTTCACCCCAGTTGACTGATTGGTCATCCATTTTGTTGATAGCTACAACAAGTTGATGCACACCTAAGGTGAAGGCTAAGAATGCATGCTCTCTTGTCTGGCCTCCTGCGCCTATTCCTGCCTCGAATTCTCCTCTTTTAGCTGAAACGAAGAGTATGGCTCCGTCTGCTTGGCTTGCTCCTGTAATCATGTTTTTAACGAAGTCTCTATGTCCAGGAGCGTCTATAATTGTGAAGTAGTAGTTCTTTGTATCAAATTTTAGGAAGCGGAGGTCAATTGTTAACCCTCTCTCTCGCTCCTCCTTCAAGTTGTCGAGAACCCATGCAAACTTGAAAGTTTCCTTCCCCAGTTTTTTTGCTTCTTCAGCAAATGATTTTATTGTTCTCTCATCGATGGCTCCTGCTAAATATAGCATGTGACCTGTTGTTGTTGATTTTCCATGGTCCACATGCCCCATGATTACTAAGTTCAAATGTGGTTTTTCAGTCTTACTCATTTTTTCCACCTTATTCTTTCTCAGATTATCTCAATTTTAGTGAATTCGTTTACACAACTGTTCATTCAATTATTTTAAGTTTATGATAAGCTTAACCTCCAGAACCTTAAATTAACCTCGGGTTTTCCTGAAAGAATTTATTGAAGCTAATTTTTAGAGTATTCTTAGGATGCGTATTAGTCATGCCTGCTAATTTGCCTGCTGAAGCTAAGCATAAATGGGCTGAGGTTTCTGCGGCAAAACGACCTCAAGATAAACTTCGACTTTTAGAGGAGTTTTTGAGTCTTGTTCCGAAACATAAGGGGACGGCAAAACTTTGTGTTCAAGTCAAGAAACGGATGGCAGCGTTACGAAGAGAGATTAGCGAAAAGAAACATAAAAGCATCGGGAAGAGTAAAGCACAGTTTTTCGTAGAGAAGGAAGGCTCAGCTCAAGTGACTATCATCAGTTTAACGAATGTTGGAAGAAGCAGCTTACTCAAAGCCACTACGAATGCGAAGGTTTCTGTTTCACAGAATCCTTACACCACTAGAAAGTTGGTCCCCGGTATGTTTGCTTATGAAGATATTCAGTTTCAGATGGTGGAGGCTCCTGCATTAATGGAGGGTTCTGCTGACGGCAAAGCATGGGGTCTCCAAACTCTTGCTTCAGCTCGAAACGCTGATGGCTTAGTTTTGATGGTTGATTTGTCCCATGATCCTGTAGGGCAGTTATCGTTAGTTTTAGATGAGATGGAGAAAGGGCGAGTGTTTGTTACTAGACCTAGGGCTCGTATTGAAGTTGAGAAGAAATTTATGGGCGCTGGACTAAGAATAGTTTTGCTTGGACGACTTATAGATTGTACCACTAGAGATGTTGAAAAACTTCTCAGAAGTTACCGCATCATGGATGCTGTTGTAAAGATTCATGGGGAAGCTACACTTGATGAAATTGAAGAATCAATTTTCGAAAGCACAGTGTACAAGCCAGCAGTTATTGTTGCAAACAAAATTGACTTAGAAAAATCTGAAGCGAATCTTGAACTTTTGAAGACTCACGTTGGCAATGAAATGCCTATACTTGCTGTTTCATGTAAAACACGGCAAGGATTAGATAGACTTGGCAAAGTCCTGTTTAAAGCATTAGATATAATACGCGTCTACACGAAGGAACCAAACGAAAAAGGTTTTTCTAAAAGACCTTTCATCCTGAAGAGAAGTGCAACAATATCAGACTTGGCAAGTAGAGTTCACAGTGATTTCAACGAGAAGTTTTCTTTTGCAAAGATTTGGGCTAACCGTCTTGTCTTCAGTCCACAAAAAGTTGGTTCCACATTTACACTTGAAGATGGAGACATCATCGAAATACATGTGAAGTAATCCACTGAATATTGCTATCTTGATGCTTGGGCTATTCTCTCTTGTTCATGGCGTTTTGAAACAGCATGGCTTCTCATGTCATGGTTTGCAGCTAGAACTAGTTCTTCTGCTAAGCATTCCGCTATTGAACGTGGATTATGTATGGCTGCACGTCTTGCCCCTTCACAAATGTATCTTAAAGCAAGGTCAACTCTTCTTTGGGGAGAAACGTCTACAGATAAGTGATATACTATGCCTCCGTAGCTTAATCTCGTCGTGTCTTCGCAGGGTGCAGAGTTTTCAACAGCCCTAACAAGGACATCTACGGGGTTTTTGTCAGTGCGTAAGTGTATTATTTCGAAAGTATGTTTCATAATGTTTAGAGCTTTAGTTTTTTTCCCAGCGTTTTTTCCCGGACGCATAAGATTGTTTAAGAGTCTTTCAACTATGTTGATATTTGCTTTGCGGAAACGTTTGTGTTCATGACGTCCCATACTGTGTGGAACTGTAACTGGATTCAAGGAGACGTATCTCTTCAAACCTAAATCATTCATCTCGATGTCTTTGAAACTCCATTTTTCGAAAAGTTTTATCTCTTTTTCTTCTTTTTCATTTTGTTTCGGATTCAAAATTCTCACCGTATAGGTTTCTCTTTCTTTCCAAGCACAAGTTCCTTCAAGGATACACCGTTAATCATTGAAACTTTCCATCTCACGCCTGGAAGATCTCCCATAGCTCCTCCACGTGAACCACCTATGCCTTCAACCACCACTTCGTCATGCTCGTCAACAACGTTTAAGGCTCCATCACCGGGCAGAAAAGCTGTAATAAGCCTGCCATTCTTTATCAATTGAGTTCTCACACATTTTCTTATAGCGCTGTTTGGCTGCTTACTTTCTACGCCTACTTTTTCAAGCACTATGCCACGAGCCATCGGTGCTCCTTCAAGAGGATCGGCCTTCACATCCAAACGCAGCATCCGCCGTTTATAGTATATATTACTCCATCGGAATCTCTTCCGTTTTTTCCGTAATTTTCTACCAGCAAATTCTCCCATTGGAGATTTTGAACCCATAGTTCTGCTTCCTCTTCGCTACGGTTAATTCAACTTCTAATATTTAAACTGTAACATGAAGGATTGAAGTTTTTTCTTCCGCAAGGCTAGAGACCTGCGGTATTAAATATTTCGATTGTCGCAATGCTGTTACTATGATTGTCGAAAACAGGAATAATATCCAGCATTTCAAGAACCTTTTCATTCAGCGCGTGTAATATCGAAACGGTTATCTCAGTTCTCATATGATTTCAAAAATCGTCCGAATACTTAATTGCTTGTGCGAAAGAAAGGGTGTGATGTGGGATATTCATGTCTGCTTGGAGGCTGCTGACATTTGAAACACATAATGCGTTTATGAATATGGCTATTGATGAGGCGATGTTAAGAGCTAGAATCGAGAATCTTGGTCCAAACACTGTGAGGTTTTATTGTTGGAAACCGTCTGCAGTATCCATTGGAAGATTTCAAAGCATTGATAATGAGGTCTATTTAGCCAACTGCAGGAAGCGTTGTATAGATGTTGTTAGAAGGATAAGTGGTGGAGGCACAGTTTATCATGATGTTAGAAGCGAAATTACATATAGTGTGGTCGCTGACAAGAAAGATTTAGGAGCTTCGGACATATCAACTGTCTATTCAAAAATATATGCTGGATTGGATGAAGCCATCAAAGGTTTAGGGTTAAGAGCCGACTTCAACAAGGGCAACGTGAAAACATGCCCCAGCTTAACGGTTAATGGTATGAAGATTTCAGGAAGTGCACAATCTCACAAAAAAGATGTTGTCTTGCAGCATGGCACACTTCTCGTGGACGTTGACTTGGAAAAAATGTTTAATCTTCTGCGAGTTCCATGGGCAAAAACATGCATGGAAGTTGTTAATGTTGCAAAGAGTAAAATCACTTCAATAAAGAAAGAGCTGGGAAGGGATGTCTCGATATCTGAAGTATACGACGCCTTAGTTGCAGGTTTTCAGAGCGCACTAAACATAAAACTCGTAGAAAGCAAATTAACATGCTACGAGAAGGAGCTTGCAGAAAAACTCTGCTCGGAAAAATATGCTACTGACAATTGGAATTTTCTTGGCAGAACTAATTAGGAATTCTAGACTTGAAAACTAATGGTGTGAATTGCCTAAGGCTTCTCAGTTCTCCATTTCACGCCTTGTGGTGTATCTTCGATTATTATGCCCATATTTCTGATTTGTTCTCTGATTTTGTCCGCTGTTTCCCAATCTTCAATTTTTCTGGCTTGCTCTCTTTTACGGATTAATTCCTCTATTTTCTTGGGCAATTCTTCTTCCTGTTTGATTTCACCTATGACGCCGAGGACTTCGTCAAACTTCATCATCAGCCTGTAAACTTCTTCCGCCTCTTTCTTATCGAGTATATTGTCATCCATGAGTTTATTCACTTCTTTTATGAAGTCAAATAATGCAGCTAACGCAACACTTATGTTCAGATCGTTATCCATAGCTTTTTCGAATCGCATCTGCACGTCACTCATCAGTTCTCGTATTTTTTTTCCACATTCTCTTCCTTCAGCATTAGTCAGTCTATACATGAATGTTGTCAGGTGGTCCACAGCATTTTTGGATGCTTCTAACCTTTCGAAGGTGAAATTCAATTGCTGTCTGTAATGAGTTGATAGAAGCAGATAACGTATTGCCTTGGGATCATAACCCTTAGATGTTAAGTCTCTTAACGTATAGAAATTGCCAAGACTCTTACCCATTCTTCCTCCTTCGACAAGTAAATGCTCATTGTGAAGCCAGTAATTCGCAAATTTCTTACCTGTTCCAGCTTCGCTTTGGGCAATTTCGTTTTCATGATGAGGAAATAGATTATCTACTCCGCCAGTGTGAATGTCTATTGTTTCTCTCAAATATTTCATAGCCATAGCTGAACATTCAATATGCCATCCTGGATACCCTTTTTCGCACCACGGCGATTTCCAATTCATTATATGCCTAGCATCATTTATCCAAAGGGCGAAATCAAACTGGTTTCTTTTGTCTGGATTGAACTTCACTCTTCCCCCTGCTCCTGTCTCTAATTTTTCGATCGTGTTACCAGACAATTTTCCATAATCCTTGAATTTTGCAACATCAAAATAGACGGATCCATTCACAACGTAAGCATAACCACTCTTCACCAGTTTCTGTGTCAACTCTATCATTTCATTGATATGTTCTGTGGCTCTAGGTCTTACCATTGGTTCTCTGAAACTCATGTTTCTAGAGTCTTCCAAGAAAGCTTCAATGTAAAACTCAGCAATTGACCAAGGGTCTTTCTTTTCTCTTATGGCTGCGGTTTCCATTTTGTCTTCGCCTATGTCAACGTCTTCAAACATGTGTCCAACGTCTGTGAAATTCATAACTTGTTTGACCGTGAAGCCCTTGAATTCAAGATATCTCCTCAAGATATCTGCAAACGTGAATGCACGTAAATTTCCTATGTGCGCATAATCATAAACAGTTAAACCACAGTTGTACACCGTTACAATTCCCTTCTTTAGTGGTTTGAATACTTCCTTCTTTTTTGTGAGAGTATTATACAGCTTAAACATGTAGCTACTTCCGTTTCATCTTCTCTTTTCCCATTGAACCATTTCAGTTACATAAAGAATAGCGAGTGCTTATCTAAGTTTTACTTTTCTTTCGGGTTAAATGCTGAAAATCACGTTTTTGTCGGTTTTCTAGTCTTTACATAATTTGTTGAAGTGTATGCCGCCTGTTTTAGAAGTTTATTGTATATTGTAGTTAATCGTATTTTTTCAGTTTAATCATTTCTCTGTAGTTTTTTAGGTCTTCAGCTACGAGTTTTAGAATGTATAGATCCGCCATTGTTTTTTCGAATTTTAGGAATTCTTCACGTATCTTTTGCAGAGCTTCTCTGTGATCTGTCATTGTTCCACCTTTTTGGTAGGTTTTTGTGGAGGGCTTTCATTGTTTTTTGGCTAACCACATAGCTATTCCGTGATCGAGGAGAAAGGAGAAGGCTTCGAAAACGGAAAAAATCGATGGCTGTTGTGGTTTAGCCTTCAACCTTTAGCCCTCCAATACGACATCGTAAGACTTACTATACATGTCTACTATAAAAACATTACTGAATAACCCGAACATACCAGCAAAAAAATATATCCTAACCTATAGCTAAAATTCCTTCCATAACCCTCTTTTCCGGAACACCTAACTTTTTTGAGAGCCATGTCTTCAAAAGAGAAGTCTGCTTAGGAAGCTCTCCACTGTAAGTAATAACCTGATTATTCTTCAATGCGTCCACTTGGAACGTCTTCTCCGCCTCCTTATACAGAAAAGATAACGTTTGAGCCTGACAAGCCAGAGTCTCGAAATCCTCCCACTGCTTACAACGAAGAATCACAGGTGGACCACGCATTTCACTAACTGGTCGCGCTTCAACCTCTTCTTTCTGTACTGTTTGAGGCACTACCACAGTTTCACGGGAAGTCGACATATAGGTAATCAGATTCGTTATTTCATCCTGCAACGTAGCAAGTCCTTCCTCCACCTTCTCTATCTTTCCACTTAACTCGCCAGTATCCCCCAACCTATCAGTTATTGTGCCCAAATCGCTTATCAACCGATCTAAATCCTTCTCATGCTCCTTCAAAACATTTATTATGAAATCTAATGCTTCCAAAGCTTCGTCCTTCGATGGAGGTTTCTCAGGCATGACTTTTCTACCATTCCTTCAATCTAATCCAATAACATTCTCCATAAATAAAGGTAGCGAATCCTCAAAATGTATCCAAACAAACACATAAGCGTATTTATTCATAATTAAAACGTATATGGGAGAATCAAAATGCCTCATCGTAAAAATATGACAAAAGACTTATAGATTTATTTCATCTTGCATTCTTGTCTAAATGCAAATGGGCGGGTAGATCAGCTTGGAATGATCGCCACGT
>Ga0209427_10004901_pt1 | contig 15395 bp, 15 predicted proteins | sample DeeMarSWOR136_30_FD_187465 | JGI IMG/M metagenome (GOLD analysis project Ga0209427, IMG submission 187465) | Marine sediment microbial communities from White Oak River estuary, North Carolina - WOR-1-36_30 (SPAdes) (version 2) | ecosystem: Environmental > Aquatic > Marine > Intertidal zone >...
AAAACGTCGAAAAATGGGAGAACGAACTGTTCTGGGAAAACACAGCCAACTGCAGATTTGATCCCATAGCAACCAACAAATCCCAAAACCCGATAGCCGCCACCATCACAATAGATAACAGAGGGAAAATCCATTTCCTGCCGAAAACAACAAAAATCAGCCGCTCTAAGGCGATGAAGATTCTGATGGGTTTAGCCGACGGAGAAGAGCCAGAGGAGCCTTCATGGTTGGATTCGGTGGAAATTCCTGAATCTACACGACCTCAGGACCAGTGGAACAGCGGTGTAGCCCCTGAAGAATACCGCAACCTGTTTTCGGTAGACATCAGAAGGGTCACTAAGGCGGTTCAGATAATGCTTGAAGATATGGGTATACAGACGCTTCAGAATGCCGAGTTTGGCTTGATAGGTTTAAAGGACAACCTTGTGGTTGAGGTGGCTTCAGCAAAAGGAAAGATTGAAGCTCAACACGCCAAATTCAGCCAGCTGGCAAGATTCATTGAACACCAGAGAAGAAACGAAAAAATCGTGTTTGTGGCTAACACTTACAGTGGATTACCCCTTAACAAACGAGTAGACAAAGAGCATCTTGACCCTTCGGTGAAGCTGTTCTTTGAAACAAACAATGTAGTGTTCTTGACGACCTTGAGCCTGTATAATCTCTGGAAGAAAGTCCTCACTTTTCAAATCAGCGTGCATGAAGCCTCTTTTCTGCTTCATAACGAAAAAGGCGAACTACAAATATGATTAAAGTCTTATTGTCTGTTGAGTGACTTCTTTTTGTAGACTATGATAACCAGAGTTGCGGTCATCAGTAGTGACGAAACGATGAAGGACGGATGCTCTGGAATAAACCCTGTTTCGTTGGTTTTAATTAGCCAAAGCTTAGAGTTTGTAAAACCCAAAGCCCTTGTTTCGCCTGCCACTGCGTAACCTCCATCAGACGTAGCGACAACCGAGTAGGCTACATTCAAATCTGATTCTGTGTATGTTCTGTTCCATTCCATGTTCCCATACGCGTCGGTTTTAATCAACCAAAAACTTCCGTGAGCAAACTCTTCTAATGCATCAATGAATACGTAGTCCGCGTAGTCCCAAACCCCAGCTAATACATATCCTCCATCCGAAGCCACAACCACCGAATAGGCTCGGTCATCGGCTGCTCCGCCGTATGTCTGGTTCCACTCTACATTCCCAAATTCGTCAGTTTTCACCAACCAAGCATCACCAGTGCCTCCAAAACCAAGCGAGTTTGCTGAGCCAGCTAGAACATAACCGCCATCAGAACTCTCAAGCAGCGAGTAGCCATCGTCTCCGTCGGGTCCTCCAATTGTTTGGTTCCACTCCATGTTCCCAATCGAATCTGTCTTAACTAACCAAAAATCAGTGCTTCCAGCACCAAACGACCCTGTGGTTCCAAGTAATGCGTATCCTCCATCGGATGTTTCAATCAGTGCGTTGGCAATGTCCGAGTCTGCTTCTCCCCACCATGTTCTGTTCCATTCCATATTTCCAAACTCGTCTGTTTTAACTAGCCAAAATTCGACGTTACCAAAACTAAAGTTACCTGTGTAGCCTGCTAGTGCATATCCTCCATCAGAGGTAGCAACCAGCGCGTTAGCTCCATCCCAGTATGGTCCGCCATATGTCCTGTTCCACTCCTCATTCCCATACTCGTCAGTTTTAACCAACAAAACATCTTCATAGATGCTTTGACTAATTGAATGTGTGGAGCCTGCTATGGCGTAGCCTCCATCAGCTGTTTCGACTAGTGCGTTGCCATAATCAGAACGGGTTCCTCCATACGTCTGGTTCCATTCCATGTAGCCATACTCGTCGGTTTTAATCAACCAAAAATCGTTGTTATTAACGCCAATTCTGCCTGCTATCGCGTATCCGCCGTCAGATGTTGCAACCATCGCCATAGCGTTGTAGTATGTTGGTCCTCCATAAACTTGGCTCCACATAGTCGCATCCGCTGTAGCAGAACCAACAAAACCAGAACTTAACAGAACAAAGAGAACTAAGCTTGAGAGCAGAAGCTTCCTAAGCAACAGAAACTCCCCACAATATACATCAGAACTTGTACTAAAATGGTTTTTGTGAAACTCTACAAAAGCCTCTCCATCAACCAAAGTTTTCTATCCTAATCTTTTGTAAATTGCCGTGAACAGGAAGATGCCTGCTGCGGTGAAAACTATGACTCCGCTTGTCGCAACGTTGTAGAGGGCTGAGAGCAGTATGCCTGTGGTCATGCTGAGGATTCCGATGCCTATGGCAGCCAATGTTGTTCCCTTAAACGAAAGATTCAGTTGAAGAGCCGAGAGCCCAGGCAAAACTAGGAGGGCGACTACAAGAATCACCCCTATCACTTTGATTGAAAGCACGATTGTGATTGCCACCAGCAGGTTGAAGGCTAGCGACAGCGGACGGACAGGGATGCCCATCAGCCGGGCGTCCTCTTCGTCAAAAGTGATAGAGAGAAGCTCCTTGTAGAAGATTCCCAGAATCAGTATCGTCGAGATTCCCAGAATTGACACTATAACTAGGTCGGTCTGGTCGATGGTTAGTATTGAGCCGAAGAGGAAACTGAACAGCTCAACGTTGAATCCGCCAGCCAAGCTTATTATGATCAGACCCGCAGAAAACCCCACCGCCAACATCACGGCTATGGCAGAGTCGGACTGAGCCAAACCTTTCCGTCTCATGTAAGATATGCCCAAAACAGCTAAAATCGAAACAAGCAGCGAAGTCAAAATCGGGTTGACGCCCAGAAACATCCCCAACGCTATGCCCCCAAAAGCGGTGTGCGCTATCCCATCGCCAATCATAGCCTCCTTCCGCAGTATCAAGAAGAGACCAACCCAAGCGCAAGCCAAAGCCGCTATAGTCCCGCCCAGCAGCGCATGCTGAAAGAACTGGAACTCCAGAAGCCTGAAAACCTCAACGAGCTCATTCATCTTCGAAAACCCGCCTGCATTCATGCCCGTGGAAGACAAAGTGGAAGTGCTCGCCGTAGGCTTTCCTCAGAACCTCTTCGGGCTCCAATGCCTCGGTTATTTCAGCCACGTTCACCCATTTGTTGATGCACATAACTTTGGACATCCGACAGAAAACCGCTGTCAAATCATGAGTCACTATCAGAATGGTGATGCCCCTGGCAATGTTGAGGTCGCTAAGTTTCTTGTAGAACTTCTCCTGAGTCTCCGCATCCACGCCAACCACCGGCTCATCCAAAAAAATGATTTCAGGATTCCTAACCAAAGCTTTAGCCACAAAAACCCGCTGCTTCTGCCCCCCAGAAAGCTGCCCAATCCTCTTAGTCGCAATCTCAGATATCCCCATAAAATCAAGGGCTTCATCTACAGCTTTCCAGTCATTTCGCTTCAACGTTCTTCCCATGTTGCTCCGGTTCACCCTGCCAAGGGACACCAGCTCTCTTACTGCCAAAGGAAAATTTTGATCAAAATTAACTGCGTGCTGCGGCACGTAGGCAACTTTTTCCCAGTCGGAGAATGACTCTATGTTCTGTCCGAAGAGACGGATTGTTCCCTTGGTTCTGGGCAGAATGTTCAGGAGGGCTAAGAGAAGAGTGGTTTTGCCTCCCCCGTTGGGACCCACTATTCCAACGTAGTCTCCTCTGTGGATTGTGAAATCGGCGTGTTCGATAACCGAAGAGTCTGACCTGTTCACGTAGAGGTTTGAAACCTCCAGTATGGGAGTTTCTTTTTTCATGACGCCCGATTGACTATTGTCTGCCATTTCATTTCAACTTTGCCTTATTCCTATGAAGCTTCTAATCCTATCTTTAGGTTTTCCAAATTCTTCTCCTGTTGTCCAAAGTAATCTAGGCCGTCTATGGAGCCGAGCATGAAGTAGAGCTTCAGAATCTGCACATTCTGGTCTGTGCGGGTCTCCAAATCGTTCTTGAGGGTTTGAACAGATTCAGCTGTGTAAACGGGATCCACATACACCACATAGGTTTCATGCTCCATCATCGTGTCGACGAGGTTGGCGTAAACTTGGGCGCTAGGCTGCTGATCCGCGGAGATGCCTATAACCCCATGCTGCTTGAAGCCGTACCTGTCAGCGAGGTATCCGAAGGCAGCGTGGGCAACGAAAACGTCCTCCTTACTTTTGGTTGAGAGTCCAGTCAGGTAGTTGTTGTCCAGTTCTTCGAATCGTGTCTTCAGGTTTTGCCAGCGTTCACTGTAGTAGCCCTCATGATCTGGGTCTTTTTGGATCAGAGCCTCGTATATGCTTTGAGCCTGCTGTTTCGCCAAGAAGGGGCTTACCCATGTGTGGGGGTCATAGAGTCCCTCATGTTCGTGCTCATCAGAATGTTCTGTTTCGGTTTCGATAAGCTGTACTCCCTTGGCGGTCTCCACGATGATTTTGTTGCTTGAATCGATGTTGGAAAGAATTTCCTCTTCGAACCAGTGGTCAAGAGATGCACCATTGTAGATTATCACCTCAGCCTCGTCTACGGCTAGAATGTCAGCGAATGATGGCTGCCAAGTGTGTACCTCCATGTTGTCGGGTATAAGCTGAGTGACGGCTACTTCTTCTCCGCCTATCTGTTGGGCGAAGAAGGCGAGGGGATAGAATGTGGCTACAACTTTCAGTGCATCACTTTCTGTTCTGTTTTGCTGCGAGTAGAAAGCGGAGGCAAACACCGCCGTTAGGACGATTATGGCTGTTGCGGCTACAAAGAGTTTCTGGCGCTGGTTCATGTGCTCATCAAAAATATAATGGGTGCACAGTTTAATATATACACAATTGAAAACTTTTAGTCCAATTGCCCCCTCACCTAAGTTGCTTAATCTGTCATTAGGGAGACTGTGTGCCTTCTTCTCCGTTTTCGGTTTCCTCTGGAATCACAACCTTAATAGATGTAAGAGCATACATACAAAACCCACTTGTATGGCTGGTGTGAGTTGCTGTGAACCGAAAAATTGTTCTGCCGCTGATTCTCATGCTCGTGGTTATGCTTTTTTCAGGCGTAGAATTTGCTTCAGCTGACGTAAACGTTGGTGTCGCTTTTGGGCAGACCGCTGACTACACCTACGCGATCAGCAGAACTGTAAGGGACAGCGACGGCAATTTAACCACGTCCACCCCATTCACTGTCGACTACCTTGAAACCATTACAGTTCAACAGATTTCTGGAACCAACGTTACATTCAGATTCGATAGAGACCTGCTTAATGGAACCACAGAAACAGGCACGTCTTGGGTAGATTTGAGTGACGGGGGCGGCACTGGAGTTTTAGTTGTTATTCCAGCAAACATCTTCGCGGGTGCCCTGATATATCCGGATTGGGTGAATGAGAATGGGACTTCTGAAGGCTCTTTCTCTGTAAACGAAACTGTTCTCCTGAAGTATGGGGACGCAATGATGGAGGCTAATCATCTGAATCTTTCGTACACGCTTGATGGTCAGCCTCGTTCTGAAAATTATTATTGGGAAAGGTCGACGGGTTTACCCGTTAAATGGAGCATTGGCGCCTCAGAAACTGCAGAAAATGGCACGGTAGAAACTTTGAACGTTCATTTTCGGAGAGTTGGTTTAGAGCAGGTGTTCTACCCATATATTGACAGCGACGCCTACCCGGTGACGGTGAACAGCGGCTCCACCATATTAGGGTTCGAGTTCAATCAAGCAGAAAAGCAGCTGAGCCTAGAGGTAACCGGCAAAACCGGAACATTCGGTTCCTGTGATGTTGTAGTTCCGGACAATTTGCTTTGGGGCACTTTCTCCCTGAGAATGGATGGATACGCCTTAGTGGAGGGCGATGACTACAGCCAAACATATAACGAAACACATTACACGTTTCACATCAGCTACATTCACAGCAGTCACACCATCGAAATCGTAGCCTCTGAGTCTGTCCCCGAGTTTCAAGCATGGATGATTCTGCCTCTATTCATGACAGCAACGCTACTGGCAATTATGCTCTACAGAAAACGGCTCCGTCACCCTCCAGCGCTCTGACTTTCGGTTCCTACCGGCTAACCGTGCAAAACTGTGTGCCATGGTTAACTGTTGTGATTCAGTTTTTCTTTCGCTAGTTCGGTCATTCCGCTTTTCCATGTTTGCTCGGTCTTTTCATTGATTGTTTCTTCGTTGTGTTCTGGGAAAATGCCATGCAACAGTTGATGGAGTATGGTGTACATCAGCTCAAGAAGCCCAATTGGCGGAGGCACCTCGTGGTTTAGGGTGTTGTGAAAGAAGTTTTTTGATATGCGAATCTGCCCCTTTCTGTTGATGTGCGCCCCGCACTCTTTTTGGCATTCTTCACATGCGCACAGATTATACGAGAAGTAGAGTGCACGAGTTTTCTGTTCACTGTCCAGTTGTGTTGCTGAATCCAAGACAGCTAAAGTTGAATCGTAAAGTGCATCCAAAACCTCTTCTTCGTTGCGGGCGACATGCGAAGAGTTCAACAGCTGACTTAGAGCCTTAACGTCTTCGTTGACGTCATATTTGTTGGTGTAGCATATCCAGTTTCTGTGGAGGGAATCAGCTGGCTCGAATTCAACTTTTTTCGTTCTTCCACACTCCAGTAAATGTGTGGTTGCCCAGGATATTTAAAGTTAGAAAACACCATAAGCCCGTTTGTTAACGGCGCGCCCTTTTTATCAGCTCTTTTTTGAGACATTCTGGGCAGGTAGGTAAAGGAAACACTTCGCATGAACCGTCCTCAAGTATTATCTTCAAAACGTCCTCATCACCCAAATCGGCACCACAACCCACACACTTACGCTTACCCAAACTCATGAACCCCAGTATAGCCAAGAAGTCTTAAGACAAAACTATAAACTTAACGTAAAAACTTGAGGAAAATATTCCAAAACATATGTAGTGGTAGCCCGGGGGAGATTCGAACTCCCGTCAGAGGGTCCAGAGCCCTCCATGATTGACCGCTACACCACCGGGCTTAATCTTCTGCTATGTTACAGGAAAGTTCGGTTCTCATTAATAAATCTCTCATCACCACCCTTTTCGGGAACCAAAATGGATGGAAAAAAGGGGTTTCTGTACGTATTAGCTCACTTGATACCAAGTACTGGACGACAAATCGTAATGCTTATATATTAAGTCATATCCTCAGGGTATCTACGGCGGGTCCAGATGGACGATTCTGAACCCCAAAAGGAAGACGAATCACGTTAGAAACGGAATTCTCGCCAAAAAAATTGCCGAGAGGCGAAAAGTTACGCAAAAAAAAGATATTTCCCGCAGAGTAACCGAAAAATGCCCTGAATGTGGAAGCCCTAATCTTATCCACGATTATGATACTGGCGAGACCATCTGCGGAGGCTGCGGTCTGGTTGTCCGAGAGCAGATGATGGATAAGGGTCCAGAATGGCGAGCCTTCACTCAAGAAGAAAAGGCGTCCAGGAGCCGCGTTGGAGTGCCCACCTCATACTCTGTTCACGACAAAGGATTATCAACAGCCATAGGACGCGTGGACCGCGATGCATTCGGACGCAAGCTTCCACTATCCACGAGACTGCAGATGTGGAGACTCCGGAAATGGCAGATACGCTCCCGAGTTCACTCCTCCATAGACCGAAATCTTGCCCAAGCCATGGCTGAGCTGGATCGCCTCTCCGACAAATCATACATTCCCGGTCCAGTCAAGGAGAAAGCCGCAATCATCTACCGTAAGGCTTTGGACAAAGGACTGGTGCGAGGCAGATCTATCGCAGCCATAGCCGCTGCATCTCTGTACGCCGCTTGCCGAACCACCGGAACCCCCAGAACCCTTCGGGAGATAGCTGAAGCCAGTTTTGTGGACAAAAAGGACGTGGCTCGCTGCTACCGCCTGCTGCTAAGAGAGCTGAATGTTCAGATGCCGATCGCTGACCCCCTAACATACGTTTCTAAAATCGCTGAGAGAACAGGCATCTCTGGTCAGACGCAGGGTCACGCCATCAAAATTCTTCACGAAGCTAGGAAAAGGCGTGCCGCTGCCGGCAAGGATCCTATGGGGTTGGCTGCTGCTGCGCTGTATATTGCTTGTTTGGTGAAGAATGAGAAGAAGACTCAGAAGGATATTGCTGAGGCTGCGGGTGTAACTGAGGTTACTGTCCGGAACAGGTATAAGAGTCTGAGGAGACAACTGGGTATAGAGCTGCCCGATTAGCCTGTTTCTTTGTCTGTTTTTGTCAGCTCCATAACTATGGGTCCCGTGTACCCACATTCTGCGCATGCATACTGTCTAGGGCTTATTCCGTACAACCATGGATTCGTGTGAAATATTTCTTTGCTTCCACATTTTGGGCAAACGTTGATTGTTGCCTCGCCTACTTTCTTATGTTTCAGCCCTCTCAGTACTTCGCGGAAATCTGCGAGTATACCCATCTTGTTTCTCTCTTCTGTTATTGAAGTTCAACGTTTTCTTCTGGGTAGCCCTGATGTATGAGGTACGTTCTGACTTTGTCTCGGTGGTCGCCTTGCAGGATGATTTCCTCGTTTTTTGCTGTTCCTCCGCAGGCGCAGAAAGCTTTGAGTTTCTGGGCTAGGCGGCTTAGGTTTGCTTCTTTGTTGCTGATGCCGTCGACAATGGTTACTGCTTTTCCCCATTTTCTGGTTTCTAAGCGCACTCGTATTCGTTGTTGTTCTTTGCCGATTTCTTCGCAGACACAAATATCTAAGGGTAGGCCGCAGGTAGGACAAATTTCAGCCATGATACTCAACTGTAAAAGGCAACGTTGACCTATATAAGATTTTCAATGTTCTCAGAGTTGGTTGCCTTTACGTGGTTAGGAATTGAGAGGATGTTGCCTGCCCGTGGATATTACGGATTTTGTTTTATGGCGATTATCAAAATAATGAATATCTTTGGTCAGGTGAGCATAGGGGCACTGGCTAGAGGCAAAAGAAGTGGCTGAACTGAATCGCCTGACCATAAGGAATCGGTTTAGAGTGTCTGCTTTACTGGGAGTTTTGTTTCTGGTAATTGGGGTCAGCCTTTTGGGGCATTCGATTTCTGCGATGCATGATTATGAGGGGCTGTCGATCAGCGCTGATTGGACGCTTGAGCAGATGTGGCATTATGACGGTTCTGTTCGTTGGTGGAGAAGCGCTTATGTTACATTGTTTCTTCCTTTGACAGCGGTCTTCCTGACGATAGGTGGCGTTATTTTGGTTTCCCAGCAGCTTTTGGCAAGGTTGCGTCATAAAAGTTTTCTCTAACCTTAGAAGATACGTTAAAAGCGCTTCCAAAGAAGATTGTGACTGGTCAATTGACTGAAAAAATAAAGATTCTAAGAAAAAGAAGTGTGTTCACTCTGTTTCTTCGACCACTATCATGGTTAAGGTTGACCTGACTTTGTCTAAGCTTCGCAGATTCCAAGTGACAATTTCCCTGAGTTTATCCATTGTTTCTGCCTTAACCGTGGCTATAATGTCATAAACCCCGTAAACCATGAAGGTCTCTTTGACAAAGTCCATCTCTTTCAGGGATTCCAGAACGCTGTCCACTGCACCCGTCTCAGTGGTTATCAAAACGTATGCCATAGGCATGATACCCTCTCCAAACCCATTTTTTTGCCCTTTTAATACCCAACATATCCCACAATCAGGTTAAATAACTTGCCCAACAACGAGCCAAATCTGGCCCGTTGCCGCCAGCGAACACATTCATATTTAGGAGCCTAATAACAAATATTCGTTGAAGACCAACTATTTTTCGTTTTTCTTATTGGATTTCAGATCAATCTAATCTGACGACTCGTCCTCCACTTTCCGATTTTCCCACAATGGATTCCAAGAAGGATTAAATTTAGGTAGCACCCACAAAGCATTTATTTTCTTGGCGGAAACAGTCATACCCTTCAAAAAGGTCGATTTCTTTGGGGGATAAGAAGAAGAGTATAATTGTTGTTGCAGACACCCACTTCGGGTTAAGTACAAAAACTGAAGCTTGTGACCCAAATGCTTTTGCGGATTTCTTGAATTGGATCAAAGAACTGGAAAAAGGCGAGAAAAAGACGCTGAAAATCGGAGACTGGCGTTCAGCGGATGTTGAGGCGCCATTGGAGCTTGAGCCGCCTGAGAAGATAATTCTTCTGGGCGATATACTGGAACTTTGGACTGCTTCAGATGAATCCATTTTTGCGTCAACAATACACATAATCCAATTATTGTCAGAATTGAATTGTGAGAAGATCTATGTATTGGGAAACCATGATCGTGACCTTATAAGCATTAAGGGAAGGTATCCCCTGGGCACCGCAGATATTGAAATCATTGAAGATGAGTATTGGGTTACAAAAGGGGATTATGATTATTGCTTTTTGCATGGCCATCAATTTGACAAGCATTTCGAGTTGCCAACCTGGAAATTAATGGTGCTTTGGCGAAGGCCAGCGCTTGCTTTCGGAAATTGGGCATGGGTTATAGCAGCCCTATTCTTTATTGATTTTGCAACTGTTTTGGCTGGATTGGGGGGGATTGCAAACATGATGTTATGTGCTTTGTTATTCTCTATTTCGCTACCGTTTTTAGCCTTCAAGGTCGCGAGACCTCTGTGGAACAAACTTAGAACCATAAGATATGAACCCATTACCGCTCGCGCGGCTGCGACTGACAGACGCGATAAAGTGTGGGTAAATTTTGAGGATTTACTTGATCCGGAAAGGTTTTTGACTGTTGTATATGGGCATACGCACACGATTGGTATCTGGGAAGAATATAGTCATTTGCCAGAAACATTGTCAAGCTCAGAGGATTATGAACGTCACATTATGGATATTCTGAATCTTCCGTCATGGGTGAGCAATCCATCGGCGGGAAAGAAATCTACGTCGGAGGAAGAGTCGATAGAAAATGAGATTTCCAATGTTTTTCTTTACATCAGTGAAAATTTCGTCCCGCTATTCATTGGATGGAGCGCTAAGAACAAAAAGCCATTCCTGATTCCAGATGATGTCATTTCTGAAAAGCGTGAGAAAGGAAATTTGTCCAACTTCAATGAACAATACGGTGAAGTTCTAATAAACCATCAGAATATAGAAGAAAAATTGAAAGAAATCGATTGGCCCGAGGAACTAATTGAAAAATGGATGAAGGGCTTCAATATATCTTAATCTGTCTGCGTTACCCATCTTGTTGATTCTTTACATCGTGGAAAAACTTTAGGAATACCTACACGGCAGCTATTCTATCAGCAAACTAGGATGACAAGTTTTTCTTTGTTTGCTGTTCAGCAGTTTCTGCGTAGGATTGGTCTATCTCGAAGCCGATGTAGTCGATGCCCAGCCTCAGGCAAGCAATCGCCGTGTTGCCGATTCCCATGAACGGGTCTAAGACAAGCTTGGTCCGTTCTAACCCATGAAACTTGATGCACATCATCGGCAGCTTGGGCGGAAACGCGGACGGATGCGGTCTCTGCCTCTTCCGGGACCAGATTGTCTCATACGGAATAAACCATGTGTCCCCCCGGTCTCTGAGGTCTCGAACCGCCCTTTTCCACCTTCCAATGTTACTCTTATCCTGATATGGCACACCCACAGCCATCTTGTCAACTTTGACTTCGCCGTCTTTGGTGAAATGGAAAACATACTCGTGGCATTTGTTCACGAAACGTTCGCTGTTGACGGGCTTAAAGTGCCCCACCGCGATGTCTCCCCTGACGTTCGGGTAATCGCCAACATCCTCCTGTGGTATCGCAATCGATTTTATCCAGTGAATAACGTTCTGCAACACGAAATGCTTCCTGAACCTAAAAGCCACCTCCCAGGCAACCCACGGGTCCTTCGGCTTATACCCAATGTTCAAAAAGAATGAGCCAGTGTCGCTGAGAACGCGTTTACATTCCTCTGCCACCGTTTCCATCCAGTCAAGATACTGCCCTCTGGAAACCGTGTCGTCATACGAGTTATATTTTATTCCCAAATTGTATGGCGGAGAAGTCACAATCACATCCACTTCCCCATCCTCAAGGAACCGCCTCATCCCCTCAAGGCAATCCATAACAATTATCCTGTTTTTTTCGCATCTCACCAAACTATCGTCATCCTATCCACTTCAAGTGGCCAACAATAAACCATTCATATTAGGAGACTAATAATACTTAATTGTTGAAAAACAGCTTTTTTCAGGAATCAGTCGCCTTCCTGACTTGAAGGTAAAGGAAAACGTCCTCGATGAAGTTGCGATGATAGCCAAGAATTCTTGTTACATAAGGAGAACTATTGTTCCGACCGTCACAAGAAGGGTTCCAAAGAACACTTTCTTGGCAAGGGTTTCTCTCAAATAAAACATAGCAATTATCGCGGAAAAGATGGGGGTTATAGACGAAATAGGAGCCACAATATTGGTATCAGTGAAATCTAAGCCAAAATATAAAAGAGTGTCCCCAATTCCCAAACCAATCAAACCGCTTAGAAGAGCGAGAGATATCCGGGACTTTGCAGATTGTCTGCTCGGAGATTTTTTTCTTGTTGGGATAGCCAACAATATTCCAAGTGTTGGAAAAAGAAAGAGCATCCTAACTGCAGCTAAGACGAAGGGATCATTATTTGCCAAAATAACCTTGAAAAGTACAATACCACACGCCCAACATAAGGAGGTTCCTAAAGCTGCAAGAACGCCAACCTTTGCGAAACCTTGTCTAGAGGCTTGATCTACTGCTTTGCTGGCCACTAGCCAAACTCCCAAGAAAATGGCAATTGTCCCAAAAACTATTGAACCAGTAATTTCTTCCCCTAGAAAAAGAAAACTAAGTAAGACAACAAAGATCGAATAGGAATAAGCTATCGGAACAGTCTTTGTTACACCAACAGTTCTTAATCCAATGAAATAGAATGTGTCTCCAGCAACCAGTACCAGAATAGATGAGGCGCCAATAATAGCTAGAGACATCAAGTCCAGCTCAGAAAGTAGGCCCCATTTCCCTAGAAGAAGTAGCATCAGAAAAGCGAATATCAGAGCAGAAATGCTTCTAAGCAAATTAAACTTTAATGGGTTCATATCAAGGATTGCCTTCTTGTATAAAGAAGCACCCAAAGCCCAGCAAAACGCAGCCACAATAATTGAGATTACACCAAGCACTTTCAGTCCTCACCTCAGACGCGCGCGCATTTAGTATAGATGGCAAGCAACGAAGTGGTTCCTCTCAATTTCCAACATAACAGGTTCTTCAATGGGACACCTGTGAAAAGCTTTTGGGCAACGTGGATGGAAACGGCATCCTGAAGGTATCTTAATCGCCGAGGGAACCTCTCCTTTAAGTTCTATAGTTTTTCGCTTTCGTTCAGTATCAGGAACTGGAATAGCCGAGAGTAAGGCTTGTGTGTATGGATGCAAAGGATTTGAGAAGATGGCTTCTTTTTTACCTAATTCAATAATTTTTCCCAGATACATGATGGCTATTCTATCCGATATGTATTTGGCAACAGCTAGATCGTGAGTAATAAAAAGATATGTTAATCCAAGTTCTTTTCTTAATTCAAGCATAAGATCGATAAGGGTTGTTCTGAGGGAAACATCGATCATGGAGACAGGTTCGTCTGCTACAACAAACTCCGGTTCTGTTATAATTGATCTGGCGAGAGCGATCCGTTGCCGCTGCCCCCCGCTCAGTTGATGTGGATAAAGATTAATGAATTGGTCGGCGGGTGTTAAGCCAACCTTTTCGAGAATTTTCAAGACTTTTTCTTTCTTCTCAATCCCGCTTGCCAAATTATGGATTTCAAGTGGATGACCGATAGCGGTTCCTACTCTCATTCTGGGGTTAAGTGATGCGTAGGGGTCTTGAAAAATAATCTGTATCTTTCTTCTCTGTAACCTGAGTTCTTCACCTTTAAGATGCGTAATATCTTTTCCATCAAAGAATATTTTACCCCCAGTAGGTTCGAGAAGCCTCACAAGAAGCTTTCCAACCGTTGTCTTCCCGCAACCACTTTCACCAGCCAATGAAAATACCTCTCCGCTGTTTATTGAAAAGCTGATACCATCAACTGCTTTGACAAAGTCTCTAGTTCGAGTGAACAGTTTCTCGAAGAAGCTTTTCTGAACCGGAAAATACTTTCTTAATTCTTCAATGGTCATAACTGCGCTCAAGGTTACGTTCCTCCCTAAAGCATCTCACGAAGTGTCCTGGGCTAGACTCAACAATTGAAGGCTCTTCTACCCAGCATTCTTTGCTAGCAATGGAACAGCGAGATGAAAAGCGACAGCCTTTTGGGGGATTAAGCAGATTTGGGGGAACACCGGGAATAGCCTCCAGCTTCTGTTCTGCCAATTCGATATTTGGTATACTTCGTAGAAGCCCCCGCGTATATGGGTGCCTCGGATTTCTGTACAGTTCACCGCTGTCTGCATATTCAACAAGACTGCCAGCATACATCACAAGGATTTTATCACATCTCTCCAAGACAATGCTTAAATCGTGAGTTATGAGGATAAGAGCCATTCCATACATGTCCCGTAAATCATTCAAAAGATCCAATATCTTCGCCTGAACTATAACGTCTAGAGCGGTAGTGGGTTCGTCAGCGATCACTAAATCAGGGTTAAGGGCAATTGCTAAAGCTATCATAATACGTTGCTGCATTCCACCGCTAAATTGATGTGGATAATCATCTATTCGCTCAGACAATATTCCTACATCGTTTAGTGCCTTTTCGGTGCGTTCAAGCGCCTCTTTTTCGCTTGTTTCAGGTTCATGGGCGCGTATCAACTCAACGAAGTGCGCTCCAACTTTCTTAACGGGATTCAGAGAAGTCATGGGATCCTGAAATACCAAACCGATTTTCTTCCCTCGGAGAGAACGCATCTCTTCATCTGAGAGACCCAATATGTCTGTTCCATCAATTCTTATGTGACCGCCAACAATTACGCCTGGACGAGGAACTAGGCGAATTATTGAGAGCCCCAGGGTGGATTTTCCGGAACCAGATTCACCAACTAGTCCCAGTGTTTCGCCTTTTTCCAGAGTGAAGGATAAGTTATTTACGGCTCGAATTGTTCCTCTTTTAGTCCGGTATTCTATTGTCAAGGAGTCAACTTCTAACAATGGCATACAGATCACATCATTTCTCAAGTCTTGGGTTCAGCATTTCGTTTAGTCCTTCTCCGATTAGAGTGAATCCCAGTGCGAGAAGAACGATCATGATGCCAGGAAAAGTTATGACCCACCATGCACCACTTGGCAGAAGCTCAAAACCCTTGGTTAAGTCCCAACCCCAATCTGGAACATCTATTCCTACTCCCAACCCTACAAAGGTTAAGCCTGCTGCCGTTAGAATAGCGTCTGCAAAATTGACTGTGGCCACCACTATTATTGAGGGAACCACGTTTGGCAGAATGTAACGAAGAAGTATTGTGCGCCCTTTTGCGCCTGTTGCTTTTGCAGCTTCAGTGTAAGGCAGTTCCTTTAT
>Ga0209427_10004903_pt1 | contig 15393 bp, 16 predicted proteins | sample DeeMarSWOR136_30_FD_187465 | JGI IMG/M metagenome (GOLD analysis project Ga0209427, IMG submission 187465) | Marine sediment microbial communities from White Oak River estuary, North Carolina - WOR-1-36_30 (SPAdes) (version 2) | ecosystem: Environmental > Aquatic > Marine > Intertidal zone >...
GTTAGGAATAGACTTCCAAATCTCCTATTTTTGCATAATCAGATTTGGTAAGAACAGGACGAACTGAGGCACATAGGTTATAAGAGCGATTTGAATGAACCCGATGATCACGAATGGGAACGAGCCTCGAATAACTTCCGTGAGGGGTGCGCGGGTTGCTCCTGATATCACAAAAAGATTCAAGCCTACTGGTGGCGTGATGCAGCCAACCTCCATGTTTACCGTCAGGATAATGCCGAAATGGATGAGACTGATTCCCATATGCTGTAATACGGGTAACAGGATTGGAATCGTAATTAAGGTAATAGAGATTGCATCCAGGAAGCAGCCGAAAATGAGGAGCAGAATATTGACAAATAAAAGAAACAGTATGGGGGACACATGCATATCACTGATAATGGCAATTAATTTAAATGGTATTTGCGCCTGCGTGATCCAGTGGCCGAATAGAAGAGCGGTGCTGATAATAAACATGATCATCCCTGCGGACATCATGGCCTCTCCCGATATGGAAAGGATGTCTTTCAGTTTCACCTCCCGGTAGATAAACAGGCTAATAATCAGGGAGGCCACGGCAGCGAGGGCTGCTGCTTCAGTTACAGTGACGACCCCAGAATAAATCCCTCCGAGCACAATAACGGGAAGGGAAAGGGCGGGAAGCGCTTTTACTGTGGCATCAAGGGTCTCTTTGCCTGTGGCCCTCTCACCTCCGCGAATTCCCTTTTTTCTGGAGTAAATATAGATCCATGTTATATACAGCGCTCCCTCAAGAAGGCCAGGCATCACACCTGCCAAAAAAAGCCTTGGGATCGATTCACCGGTTAGGACACCGTAAAGAATCAGGCCAAGGCTGGGAGGGATGATAACCCCCATCGTCCCAGAAGCAGCGAGGACACCGGTAGCAAAGTGACGGGGATAACCCCTCCGAATCATTTCAGGAATAATAATCACGCCCATGGCGAGGGCTGTGGCTGTGCTAGATCCGCAGATTGCAGCAAATATCATGCACCCGATGACTGCGACGATGGCGAGCCCCCCCCAGATATGTCTAACGAGGCAATTCGCTGCATTGATGAGGTATTTGGACGTTCCACCTCTGAGCATGAATTGGGCCCCGATAACAAAAAAAGGAATAGCCATCAAGGTGAAAGAATTCAGGGCACTATACATTACGTCGGGAATCATGATGAGCGGTGTGTGAGAAAACAGGACCATCGCAACAAGAGTTGTAATCCCCAATGCAAAGCCGACCGGAAGCCCTGAGAAAAGCATGATCATGAATACACTCAAAAACGTCACGATCATTCGGGGATCTCCTTATTCATTTTTGGGAATGTGTCCATTTTCTTACTTCTCATCAGTAGAGAGGCTCGTTTCACGACTCTCTCTCAACTGAGAAAGATCGAAGCGAAAAAGCAGTCGGTATATCCTCTTAAAATACCGGGCTGTCATCAATGTAAACCCTACGGGAAGAGCCATATAGAAAATCCATAGGGGATATCGCATGCTGGTGAGAGATCTCTCATCGGTAACATAGGTAATGTGAACGAGCTTGTATCCCAAAAACAGAATCAGAAAGCAAAAGCCCAAAGCAAGGAGACTGGTAATCACCTCCACCACGCGGTGCATCTTAGGTGGCAGAAGCTCTACCAGGAAAGTGGCTCCTACATGCCTTCGTTCCTCCACCAAGGTACTGGCAATGATAAAAGCCGCCCAGACAATCAGGTACACGATTATCTCTTCGATCCATTCAGGCGAATAACTGAAACCATACCTGAGTATCGTATTTATAAACGCGAGGACAGTAGTAAAAAGACCCAGCAATCCAGCGAGAAATTTCTCAGTTCCATTCCATGTCCTTATAAACTTTCCCATTGGACTTTTCTTACTCCTTGTCTCTTGCAGAACAACCGCCGTAAGGGGAAATAAGTATTCACCTTACTCCCCCTTACAACCTCACCATTTGCATAAATCGCATTTAGATGCGGTTACATACCCAGCTTCTCTTCTGCCAATTTAATCAATCGCTCGTCATATTTCATCTTCTTTACAAAAGGGTCCTGAGCGGGCATAATATATTTCCGCCATTTGGTACGCTCTTCTTCCGTTGGACGGTAGAATTTCACCCCCCTCTTTTCTAGGTTGATTTCTGCCTCCTCCTGCATCTTCTCGGACATTGCACGCTCTTTGTTAACTACCTCTTCCCATGCCTCCACCATGATTTTTTGGAAATCTCCTGACAGGGAATTCCAGAATTTGTTACTGACAAGGGGCACGTAGTGCACTAACTGGCCATACTCTTTAAGGGCATATTTAATACCTGCCTCATCCAACTTGGTGGCATCTGCATTCTTAAAGTTGGTAATACACCCGTCGACTGTTCCCTGTAATAAGGCCATGGGGAGATCGGGAAGCGGGACCTGCATAGGATTTGCCCCGAAGGCCGTTATCCTCATCGCGAACTCCGGCGAAACAGGGTAGCGGATTTTCAGACCTTTGAAATCCTCAATTTTTTCGATAGGCCTGCCTACAGTTAATATGTGGACATAGCCCAATTCGTAGAAACGCCCCAATACCTTCACACCAATCTTCTTTTCCAAGGATTCGGAGATTGCTTTCCCCCACTCGCCGTCTGCGAGGCTTCTTGTTGCTTCAGGAGATCGACCGTAGAACATGGGCAAGGCGGTAATGTTAGAATTAATATCCCAGGCAGGTAGAACCCCAACCGCCGGCACACCCATCTCCAGAGTCCCTAGTTTCAGGGCTTTTGGAACGTCCCTACTTTTATATAATTGGGCACTGTGAAAGAGCTCGCCTATCAGCCGGCCGCCTGATTTTTTCTTGATGCCTTCCATAAACAACAGTAGCCCCTGGTTCCGTGGGTGGTCCATCACCGTGTCTACGGAAATCTTAAACTTGTAAACCTCTTGCGCCATGACTGGTTGGGCTGCCAGCATTAAAAGAATGACAGCGGGAACAATAAGTTTAAATGTCTTTCTCATGTTTGACCCTCCTTTCATTTTATTGACGTTTAAGAGATTTGGGTGAGTAAAGAAATAATCGCCTTACCGTTTTCTGACGAATTTGACTCGGCGAGCTATTCGGCGTTTTGATTTCTGGCTGATTGAGAATGCTATTCGTTACCGAAAGTTAAGTATCGCTTTACACTGATATTGTCAATAAAAAAATTTTAGTAATGTATACTATTTTGTGTAAATTCTTACGGGGATTAAAAAATAAGGTTAACTAATTAGGAGATTGGATTTTCCTCCTCTACCATTGATCTTCCGCAGGATGTTGAAAGAAAGAATTGAGATGCTTCTTAGGCGATCATTATTCATCTCCAAGGACAATCCGACCATCTTCATAATGAGGCAATTTCTACAAGCATCCTCATCATGGCAGCCCTTTTTTCCATTTTACACATACTTAGTATCAAAAAGGGTGATCGAAGAAACCGGTCAATAGAAATATAAAAACAAGTGTCCGCCTTGCGGTGAAAGGGGATATTCCTAACCCAACTGGCGTGGTATATCATGGAAGATAACAGTATTTCTGAAAAGAATAATTCCTGTGATTTAGGCCGTTCTTCATCCCTAATTTTTAATATCAATTGTTTTAAACAAATATCATTTTTGACAAAAAATATCCCTTGACAGGGTTTCCAAGGAATGATATTTTTTAAAACGTTTGAGTCACTCTTATTCAAATTAGATTTTAGAACCTGGTATATTCGAAAGCAAAATAATCCGCTAAAGAAATAAAATACGCAACCCGTTTTTGAAAAAATAAGAAAACTAGCCCGATATTCTAACCAATCTAACCCCTTCTTCGAGAATTTCTGTTTAATTTGGATGGCAAGGATCGAAAACTCATGGAAAAAATAGGAACAAAGATTAGGATTGAGCCGAAAAAAAAGTGGGTTAACCCTGGAACAATCAGGCAAAAAAGTGAGCATAAGCGCTATAACGCTCCAAAGAATTGAAACAGGGAAGAGCAGTCCTTCTGTCATTCTTCTTTCTGAAATTGCTCACGCTGTTAACAAGCCCATTTTTTTCCTTTTTCGAACAAAAAAGCAATCCTTCCGTGCAGATCAAACGCAAGAACCAACGGTCTATTTCAAGTCCCATGCTAAAGATGAAATTAATAGGGCCCGGCAAGATGATCGCGGACAATATTGTGGTGACCTACGGAGAGCTGAAAAAAGGGAAAAGTATAGATCCTCATACCAACCGGGGAATTGAATTCAATTACAATATCGAAGGAAAGTGCGAGTTGAAACTGAATGGGCAATCCTATTTTTTAGAAGCTGAGGATAGCAGTGTTTCCAATGCTCGATTGGAACATTCAGTTAAGGCACTCAAGGAATTGAAGTTTTTCAGCATTTATATTGAAGGCGAAGAATAATTCGGCGAATAGATAAGATAGTTTGAGCCTTGAATCTTGTATGGAAATGATAAGGTAGATGTTAGATTCCCACTTTGTCAAGCATTTCCATAGAGTATTGTTAGGATAATGATGAAAAGGAAGAAAATGCAGGGGGAGCTAAATTGTATTTACAACTATTTCTATAAAAGTCGAAGTCCGCCGGTTGCGGAGGAGATTAAGAATACTCATTTTTTGCTTACAATAGTTCATAATTCAAAGAGGAGGTGTGAACATGAGAAAAAAAATAATGATAAGTTTAGTGCTGGTTTTTCTATTAGTATTTTCAAGTAACTTCGCAAAGGTCATTCAAGCTCAATCCGCTTCTGGTGAAAAAGTAGAATTAGGTCTGTCGAGCACATTGTCTCCGGGAAGCTGCTTAGAACTAGCCTGTGACCGGTTTAAAAGCTTAGCGGAGAAAAAAAGTAATGGGCGCATTAAAATCGTTCGTTATCCCTCCGGTGAACTATATGGCCCGAAGGCTGAAATTGAAGCGGTTGCAAAAGGGAATATAGCAATGGGTATGCTCCATAACGCTTACGTAGGAGCGCGTTCTCCTGCACTTGAATTTATCAGCTCCTTTGGAGGTCAGGGGTGCTGGGAAGATTATGATCATTACTGGAGGTTCCTTGACTTACCGGAAGTACGTGAGATTGCTTCCAGTGAGGCCAAAACCAAATTAAATGCCAAACTTCTGGCTATCGCTGCGTATGGTAATTCACTGGCGGGTAACCGTAAGAGGCCTGTTCATACCGTGGAAGACTTTAAAGGTCTAAAGATGAGAACTGCGGGGGGTGCTCAGGCGACTATGTATAAGGAACTCGGTGTAGTGCCTACCGAACTAAGTGCGAAAGAAGTATATATGGCTTTACAAAGGGGGACTATCGATGGCGCTAACTCTGGTCCAGGCCGTTTCTATTTCTCGAAGTGGTATGAAGTTACACCTTATCTCACCCAGGACTATACTCTTCCTTATCTGAGTTTCTGGTTATCCATTAACCTTGATATTTGGAATAAATTATCTGATAACGACCGGGGAATTCTAGCAGAGACCGCTCGTGAAATCGAGGATTGGGCACGAATTTATGTTGTTAAAGAGACTTCGGCCATATATGAGAAATTTCAGCGTGGGTTAGTAAAAGAGCTATATTTTTTCCCACAAAGTGAGACAGAAAAAATAGCAAGGATTGTGCGGCCGGTGATGCATGATTTAATTGTCAAAAGGGTTGGCAAGGAGATGGGTGAAAAACTTTGGAGCCTTTTGGAGGCTGCTAAAAAGAAGTAATGATTATTATTTTGGAGTTAATTTTTTGAAAAAATTGAGATTCATTTTATTATCTATTGTCTATAAGTGATTTGGCAAGAGGAATGCCTGGGTTTAAAAAAAGTTTCTGGGGAGAAGGAATTGGCGATATTTTAGAAAGATACTTTTAATGGATGTTTGTTCTCAAAATTATTTGATATAATTGCCAATTTCTTCTCCCCTTTCTGTACTTTTTAGCTACAAAGACTATTTCAAAAATGTCTAATTTTATTCCTTTAGAAATAATATGGAGCAAGAGATAATAATACAGGGAGAAATCTTATTTTGAAATTGAAGTTAAGAGGATTACCAAGAATATTCTCTACTGGAATTGACAAGGCATCCAACTATTCTATTGTTCTCTCCGGGGCCTCCATGTTCATAGTAGCTGTGATTACCACTTACGAAGTTATCCTTCGGCGTTTATTTGACAGTCCAACTACATGGGTTTTTGCAGTGTCTCTTTTTATAATGGTGTGGTTTGTTTTATTGTCAGCCGCCTTTGGTTTGAAAGCGGGAAGGCAGATTACTGTAGATTTCATCATTATTATTTTTTCACAAAGAACTAGAGCAGCTTTAGGTATTTTAACTCATTTGGTTTCTCTGATATTTATTATGACCATTGGCTATTATGGATTAAGAATGTGCATGGAGGCTTACACTAAGGGGATAACAAGCATGGGACTACTGCTATATCCTCAATGGCTTCTTTATCTTTGCTTTCCAGTGACGATGGGTTTATATGGATTACAAGCGATAAGGATCTTAGCCGATGAAATAACAAATTTGCAGAGCGGAGAATTGATAAAAAAAGACGGATGGAAAGATGATCCCCGTTTAGTATTAGCTCTATTCGTTAGTTCCATGATCGTTGGGATCTTATTAATGAAAATAAATAAAGCGGCAGGGCTTATCGTGTTGACTCTAAGCTTAATGTTAGGAGGGGTTCCTGTATTTGCAGCCTTGGGCTGCAGTGGTGTAGCAGGATTATTTTTTATTTTTAGAGGCTTCCAAAGCCTTCCCATTGTGCCAGTCATCATTGAAGAAACGTTACACAATTTTGTGCTATTGGCCATACCGATGTTTATTATGGGAGGAGTCATTCTTTACAAATGCGGAGTGGGTGAGAGGACTTATGATTTCGCAAGTAAGTGGTTAAGCAGTCTCCCCGGCGGGCTTGGTGTCGGCACAGTAATCGCTTGTGGCCTTTTTTCAGCTATGGTAGGAGTCAGTACCGCTGTTGCAGCCGCTATTGGTTTGGTTGCTATTCCATCATTAGTAGCCCGTGGCTATCCTAAAGAGCTTGCTTATGGATGTGTGGCAGGTGGTGCCCTTGGGGTTCTCATCCCTCCCAGTGCAGGGTTGATCGTCTATGGTTTTTTTACCAATACCTCAGTGGGAACCTTATTCGCTGCTGCTTTCATTCCTGGCTTTATGATAGTAACACTATTTTCACTTTACGTGATTTTTTATTGCTTAATAAGTAGGAAATATGAAAAAGCTACAGTAAGCTGGAAGGAAAGGATTCTTTCCTTAAAGGGCGCTATGCCAGGATTATTGACACCATTTTTTGTTCTAGGAGGCATCTACAGCGGCATTTTCACTCCAACAGAGGCAGCAGCGGTTCTAGTTATCTATAGCATGATTGTTGCTTTCCTTTACAAGAAAATGAATTGGGGGACCTTTGTTGATATTTTAAGAGAGAGTGCAACCCTTGGGTCCATGATCATGATGATCATTGTAGGGGCTATGGTGCTAGCAAACGTTATTGGTCATTTGCGGGTTGCAAGAATGCTAGCGGAATGGCTTGGGACTTCCGGTATACCTCACTGGCAGGTTATAGGAGGTTTATTCATATTGTATATCATCTTAGGCATGTTTTTAGATGGACTGGCAATAACGGTGTTAACTATCCCCGTCCTTTATCCATTAATGCCTACTTTGGGTATTGATGTGATTGTCTTTGGAGTCGTACTGATGATGTTTGTTGAGACAGCCCTCTTAACACCACCTGTAGGCTTAAATCTTTTCATGGTTAAGGCAATTACGGGTGATACGTTATGGCCGATCATGAAAGGTAATCTCCCTTTCGCGGCCCTATTACTGCTTGGGGCAATTATTTTATTCCTCTTTCCCGAGGTAGCTTTATGGCTTCCCAAAATATTAGGTGTCTAAGAAAATGATCTAAAGAAGCGATCGATAGAATTCCGAAAGGATAGGGGAGGGGAGAACGGAGACCAAAGGCAGATCTTTTGTATGGTCATAACTATTTTTGGCATTTTGTATGTTTATGGTGCACCTTTAGTCTTTTTGACAAGGGAATAGCAAGGAAAAGAAATTTCGTCAACTCCTATTGATTCATGAGGGAGAGTTAAGACAATAAATGGGTCTTACTATAGCACAGAAAATATTAGGCCGAGCTACTGGAAATCCATCGCCTAAACCAGGAGATATATTAATTGCAACGGTCGATGTGGTTATGATTTCGGAAGCCTTGGGCCCTAAATTGTTTTGACAATGAATTCCAGGCCCTTGGCGGACACGTGTGGGATTCAGATAAGGTAGTTGTCGTTGTAGATCATTATTCTCCTGCAGCTACTATAAAACAGGCAGAATTTAGTCGTTTTACACAAGATTGGGCTTATCGCTATGGGATAAAACATCTTTATATGCATTGTGGCCCAAATGCCCAAGTTATGGCAGAGCAAGGTTTCTGTCAACCAGGAACAGTCGTTGTGGGAAATGACTCCCATACTTGTACAGGAGGAGCTTTTGGTGCGCTAGCTATAATAGGAGTAGGTTCAACTGCGATCGCTTGTGCTGCGGCCACAGGTAAGGTATGGATCAAAGTCCCTGAGACAAATCGAAGAAAAAATTGACATGAAAAGGTATCAATTCCGGGGACTCCATCCAAACATTTTTATTGGGATGGCGAGCGATCGATATGCCGGCTGGATCGGGCAAATTTATTCGGAGGGGCGATATTCTCAGGGAATAACCCGCAGAACTCATAAGGTCGGTGAAAGATCCTTTGTCGAAGAAGTCCTCCCTGTAGAAAGCCTTGGAGAATATTTTGAGCATTTTCCCATCCTGGAAATTGATTATACCTTCTACAGACCGCTTCTGGATAAGAGCGGAAAGCCAACCCCCTACTTTTTCACCCTCAAGCAATATCGGCAATATCTCAAAAAAGATGACCGGCTGATTCTCAAGGTCCCTCAGCTGGTTTTTGCAAGAAGAATTCGGAAGGCCGGCAGGTTCGTTGAGAATGAGGCTTATCTGAATCCTGACATCTTCACCAACCAGTTTTACAAACCGGCTGTTGAGATTTTAGGCCCTTCCTTGGGTGGATTTATCTTCGAACAGGAATATCAGCCAAAAAAAGAGCGGGTTGAAGTGGAAGAGATGGCAGAATCCCTGAATGCCTTTCTTAAGGCGATCCCGAAAGATAAGCGCTACCATATTGAACTTCGCACGGAGGTCTATTTAAGTGAACCTGTATTTAAGATTCTTGAAAAGCACGGGGTAGGGCTGGTTTATTCCCACTGGACCTGGCTCCCACCCCTGTCGAAGCAATTTTCTAAAACCAAGGGGAGGTTTTTTAATCCGGCAGGGGATTGCATTCTTCGTCTGATGACCCCCTTACGGATGAGCTATGAAGATTCGTATGCCAAGGCATTTCCCTTTGATAAGATGGTTGATGGAATGATGAACCCTGAAATGATCGAAGATACCATCCAGATCATTATGGAAGGGATCAAGCGAAGAAAAAGGATGAATCTTATCATTAATAATAGGGCAGGGGGAAATGCACCCATGATCGCCGAACAAATTGCTAAGAGGCTGCAAGAAGTTAAATTCTAGAGGGGAAGGAACAGAAATTTAGGTGCTCGATAAAAAAGTGAGCCATCCATTGAAAAGAAAGATAGGGGGATACGGAGATGGGGTGATAGCGAACAGGTAAAAAGAAGGTGGGGAGAGTATAGAAATGATGAGGAGAACCGGGAATAGGGGATCAGGAGACTATAAAAATGTTGGGAGAAAAAGTAATTCGACGCCCCAATTAGGATGTACATAAAAAGTGGAGAGAGAAGTGGCCGAAGCGGAGTCCATTCTCAAACCGGCTTCTGCAGTGTCCCTGGGGCAGCGCCTCGTTGCCCTGGATGCACACCGAGGGTTCATCATGGTGTTAATGGCGATTGATCACGCCAGCTACTTTGTCGCTCGGGTTCATTCAGGGGAATTCTGGGGTACTGCCTTGCCAGTCTATCCAACTGCGTTTTGGTTTTGGACACGCTGGATCACTCATGTTTGTGCGCCGGGTTTCTTTTTCTTAATGGGTATCGGGATGGTCCTTTTCGCTGACGCCCGCCTCAAGGCAGGATGGGACGAAGGTCGAGTAACCCGCTTCCTTGTCATCCGTGGGCTTTTACTGGTGGTGCTGCAGCTTTTGGTGGAGAATCGGGCCTGGGCCGTGGGCAGCCTGGTCGTGGACCCCGGTGTCATGGTCATCAGAGGTGGCGGGGTGCCCGGCGGGGGCACCGACGGTATGATCTATTTAGGGGTATTATTTGCACTGGGTGGAGTCATGGTTTTTTGGGCTTTTGTGCGGAGAGCGCCATTGTGGTCCATTGGCCTGATCAGCCTGGCATCGGCAGTTGCTACGCAAGCCTTGACGCCAGGCCCCGATCATACTGGTGTTCTTTATTCTCCCCTTGTAAGAATGCTGGTGATTCCTGGGCGTACCAATATCTGGCTCGTATTCTATCCCTTGTTGCCCTGGTTGGGAGCGACTGGGATGGGGCTGGTCTTTGGCAAGCTCTTGGAGAGAGATGTAGAGCGGGCTGGACGAGTCGCTGGCTGGACAGGTCTCGGGTTCCTCGTGCTTTTTGTAATCCTACGGGCCATTGGAGGATTTGGCAATCTCCATGAAGTACCGGCAGGGGCGATGGGGTTCCTGAACGTGACCAAGTATCCCCCCAGTCTTAGTTTTTTGGCGTTTACATTGGGTATGAATCTCATTTTGATAGCGCTCTGGATGCGGATCGAGCCGCGCCTTCAAAACATTTACCATCCTTTGTTGGTATTTGGCCGGGTGGCGCTGTTTTTCTATCTGCTGCATCTGTGGGTGTACGGTCTGCTGGGATTGTTTTTTACGGGCGGCAGCAGTTTGGTAACGATGTACGGTTTCTGGTTGTTGGGGCTGCTGATCTTATATCCATTTTGTTACCAGTACAATCGGTTCAAACACAAAAAGCCGCTCACCTCCCTCTGGCGGTTTTTCTGACTCTGCCGATACCGTCGCCCCTTGGAAACGTGTGGGGTCATTTGTGAAAAGAAAGATGGGGTGACTTGAAAAAATGATGAGGAGATAGGGAGATGGGGTGATGAGGTTTTGGGGAGAAAAACCAATTCGCAATGCGGAGTATAAAACACCATCCAGAATACTCAAAGCGTAGTACATAGGGTAGGGCGCATTGCGTAAAGATTATTACCCACGGTGCATAGCAAAGCGCACAGGGAGAGGGCGAATACTGAAAAAAAGATTTCTCACCCCACACATCTCCCATGAAAGGTAAACCGAGATGCCTAAGAAGAGTGCTGGCTTGCTGATGTATCGACGTCGTCACGGGGTTCTGGAGGTTTTCTTGGTTCACCCGGGCGGACCCTTTTGGCAAAAGAAGGATGCCGGCGCGTGGTCGATTCCAAAAGGAGAGTATACGACCGAGGAAGACCCGCTCGAGGTGGCGAAACGCGAGTTCCAAGAGGAAACGGGGTTCAGGGCCTCTGGAGAATTTGTTGCTCTGTCTTCACGAAAGCAGGCGAGTGGTAAGATCATCACCGCCTGGGCTTTTGAAGGGGACTGCGATGCCTCGACGATCAAAAGTAATACCTTCTCAATGGAATGGCCTCCCCGTTCTGGTAAGAGAGAGGAATTTCCCGAGGTGGATCGAGCCGGTTGGTTCTCCATCCCCGATGCAAAAGTCAAAATAATAAAAGGGCAGTCAGGCTTTGTTGATGAGCTTGTCCGAATCTTAGAGCACTAATTGCTTCTTGAACCTTTCCCTTCCTTAGGATTTCAGATTATTGTATATTACTACCGCTTGAAACACGCCCAGGGCTAATCTTTAGGGCCCAATAAGGCAGATATCACAATAACATTTGGCAGCAGGACAGGGGTCTATCATGAAATGCGATCTCAGCAAGGAGATAAGCCGAAAAGACACCAATTCAGTCAAGTGGGAATTCATTCAGGATGAACAAGATCCGCTCCGTTGGAACCACACCGACGAATGCTTCGGGGAGAATCGCCTCCTTCCAATGTGGGTGGCAGATATGGATTTCTCCTGTCCTGAGCCGGTCGTGCGCGCCTTGATCGCACGCGCTGAACATGGGATTTACGGTTACACGGCCTCAACGGAATCAACCTACCGAGCTATTGTCAATTGGATGAAGAGACGTCAGGGTTGGGAAATTGTGCCTGAATGGGTTTGCACGAGTCCCGGCGTGGTCCCCGCTCTCAATATGCTCGTCCGATCATTAATTTCTCCGGGAGATAGAGTGCTTGTCCAAACGCCAGTTTACTACCCTTTTTTTAGTGCCATCAGAAACAACCTAGGAAAAGTTGTCGCCAACTCTCTCATCTATGAAAACGGGTTCTACCGCATGGATTTGGCCGACCTTGAGAAAAAGGCTAAAGACCCGAGGGTGAAATTGGCCATCTTGTGTAACCCTCATAATCCTGTGGGACGTGTCTGGAACAGAGAGGATCTTTTCCGTTTTGGTGAAATATGCCTAAAGAACAATGTGCTGATCATATCAGATGAGATACATGGCGACCTCATTTACAAAGGGTATGTTTTCACTCCCTTTGCCAGCATCCGTGAAGATTTTGCACAACATTCCATTACCTGCACTGGCCCCAGTAAGACCTTTAATTTGGCCGGCTTGCAAACATCCGTTATCATCATCCCCAACGCCAGGCTTCGTTCCAGATTCGAAAAAACACTCCGGAGCAATGGGCTGTTTGGGATAGGCACGTTTGGTGTTGTCGCACTTGAAGCGGCCTACAACCACGGAGAGGAATGGCTTGAGCAGGTACTGAACTATATAGAGAAGAACCTTCGTTACCTTGAAGCGTATGTGTCTAGCCATATCCCCAAAATGACTGTGGTTCGACCGGAAGGCACCTATTTGGTCTGGCTGGACTGCCGCAGGTTAGGGCTTAATAAGTGGGAATTGAAGCAATTGGTTCTGAACAAGGCGAGAGTCTACCTTGATGAGGGCTTTATCTTTGGCCGGGAGGGCGAGGGCTTTGAGCGCATCAACATTGCCTGCCCGCGATCTGTCCTGGTTGAAGCGCTTGATCGAATCAAAAAGGCCATCGATACATTGTAAAGAAAGCTGTAAAGTCAGGTCTTGACATGGGCGCTGGAAGCAGGGAATGCGGAACAAAAAAAGAGATACCCTTCTTGGTTTCAGCCGTATCCTGTCGTTCTTGTTTGTTGACATTCAATACCGTTTTTTGTACATTCAACTCACCCAAAAGCGAGCTCTGATTCTTATCATTCGTTATGAAATTGGCGTGGCTATCATTAATCGTGTCGGTCTTTTTGGCTGGGAGTTGCGCCTCCGGTCCGAAAGCCAGAATCAATACCATCGATTGGGGGAGCCGGATCGGAACGTATACCTACGAGGAAGCTCTGGCTGAGCTGGGGGAGCCCAACGTCATCGGCGAATCCGGCGAGGCAATGATTGCGGAGTGGGTGGTTCGGCGAAGCCCGATGGTCTCCTTCGGCTTTGGCTTTGGCACCGGAAGCCACGGCCATCACACGGGTACAGGGGTTGGCGTAGGAACTTCAGTGACACCGCCGCCCAGCGGAGAATATCTGCACCTGAGATTTGATAAGGACGGCAAGCTTGCCGAATGGACCAGGGTGAGGTACTGAACGACTTCAAGCCCTAGCGTCGCCGCTAGGACGCGCAAGCTAGACGTTAGCCATTTATATTTGACGAGTTAAACCAGTAAATAAGAGAGGGGAGAAGATATTTATCTTTTCTTCCCCCTCTCTTTCCAGGTCATCCCCGTATTACGAAATGATTTAACTTCCGATAGCTGCTTCTCCAAATTTCTTATTAACAATCATGGCAATGGAGGCATCCCCAGTGATATTTGCTGCCGTTCCAAAAGAGTCCTGAATCATAAATAAGGCAAACATCAATCCCATCGCTTCTTCGGTGAAGCCAAGGACACCTACCAAAACTGGCCATGCGGCCATAATTGATCCGCCTGGGACTCCGATTGCACCCACCTCGATAACACTAAGAAGTAAAAAGAATAGGATTAAAGGGAGTAGCCCTGGGATCGCTTTATAAGTGAGCAAAGAGACGGTAATCGCACTAATTGTAATCGTCATAGCAGACCCTGAGAGATGGGTCTGTGAACATAGAGGAAAAGTGAAATCTGCGATGTCTTCCTTCATAAAAGGAATGGTTTTCCCTCTTGCCAAGGAGACTGGCATGGTGACTGCACTTGACATGGTTCCCCAGGCTGTCATATAGGCAGGGAACATGGTCTTAAATACTGGATAAGGATTCTGTTTGACATAAGCCCCAGCAGCGGTATATTGAACAAAAAGCCATATCCACTGCAGGAGGACAATAATAATCAACATAATTCCGAAAACCTGTATTTTTGGCCAGATGTCTCCCTTGTAAGCCATTTGTGCAAAAACGCATCCCACGTAAATAGGAATGATCGGGATAATGACTCTTCGGATCATTTCACCAGCTATGTCTCTCAGATCTCGAAGAACATTCATCAGTGTTTCGGATTTGACCCAGGTCATTCCAATCCCAAGGACGAATCCGAGGACCATAGACGTGATGAGAGACGCCGAAAAAGGAAACGGTATATGAAGCTTAACAATATCCGGGGGAAGTTTACGAGGTTCGATCTTCTGCATGGCAATATCAGCGATGGAGGGGAAAAGTTTAAAGAAGGCAATAATGACAATGGCCCCCAGCACGCAGGCAATCACGGTGTAGATGTAAGAAAGGCCGACTGTGAATCGCAACATTTTCCCGGCTCGTTTTCCCAGGTCAGCAATCCCGACAGAAAGAAATCCTATCATAATTAAAGGCAGAAAAAATTGAATAACATCTTTCAAAATGGAACGCCCAAAAACGACGACGTACATTAACCACTTAGTTCCTCCCCAATCCCACGAATACGATCCAATAATGAGACCCAAAATGATTCCTACGATGAGTTTGAAAATTAAGGCAAATTGTTTCATGACTGATCCTCCTTTCTTTTGATATTTACTTCTTCGGACTTCCCAACTTTTTAATTGTCTCGAGCACAAAATCGATATCCTCTGTTTGAATATCGTTATGGAGCACCATTCGCAAATTACTTTTGGAACAGACTTTCACCTTAATATTGGCATGGCTCAATTTTTGTGCGAAGGCAGAGGCATTCCAACCTATGGAAGAAACATTCAAATTAATTATGTTCGTTAGAATCCCTCCCCGATCCACTTGAAACCTCAGGGTTTCCAGACCGACTCTCATTTTTTCTGCGTTCTCGTGGTCCTCATGGAGCCTTTGAACCATCTTTGTTAAGGCAATGATTCCAGGTGCAGCAATGACACCCGCCTGTC
>Ga0209427_10004904_pt1 | contig 15392 bp, 15 predicted proteins | sample DeeMarSWOR136_30_FD_187465 | JGI IMG/M metagenome (GOLD analysis project Ga0209427, IMG submission 187465) | Marine sediment microbial communities from White Oak River estuary, North Carolina - WOR-1-36_30 (SPAdes) (version 2) | ecosystem: Environmental > Aquatic > Marine > Intertidal zone >...
AAGAGGGATGCAGGGATAATGGGAACTCGGTCGTGAAACAGGATGTCTTCACTCATCATAGTTACCATCAATGGAATTAAGACTGGATGCTCTGTGTTAAGGCAACCAAGATCTGCTTGAAATCGAGCGAAGTTGTCAGCTAATACTTGTGTACGATGAAGCTGTTCTTCAGCGGCCGTTCGAAGGCTTGACGCTTTCCCTAACCTAACGCCATATTGTTTGCAATCAATGCATAACAGAACTGACTGACGATGTGCAACAATATCGATCTCGAATCGGCGTTTCGTTGAGAATCGAAACCTTTGTAGAACTGTGAAATCGTGAAAGGTCAGAACATGGGCAACAAATTCTTCGAATTCTTGCCAAGTCAATGCGGTAAGTACAGGACGGTTGGGTTCTCCTAATTGCAATGCACGGATGGCAACTCGAATTTTAGCATATCCTGGGAAATTCAAACGGTTTCCATCCTTCTTCAGCAACTGGGCTGATTCAAGGGAACTAAGGAATGTTGCGTCCTGGATACTTTCGGGGAGGTGGTTGAATTGAAATGACGATTCTCCTTTCGTTGCAACCAGAAGGTTGCGGAGCTGAAATCCGTTTGTGAACGAGGAGAGCACCCGCTCTTCATCATTCATTGACATCAGTGAATCACCCCAAACCTTTCATAAAATATGAGAAACCTGTAAGGTTACATTTCCAGCTCGCGTAGGACATCTCGGATTTTTCGTAAGGTGTTGTTAACCTGTCGGATGTAGAATCTGGTATTTCGTGGGACCAGAGCCGCCAAGACCACAGGTCTGCCATCCTCCAATAAAGCGGACTTACACACTAAGGAGCCTCGTTCACATCGAATTGTGATATCACGCATTAATCCTAATTTCAACTCGTCTCTAGCTCTATCGGCGTTATTAAAAACGATGCTTCCCATTACTGCGGCGACTTTTTCATCGACACCACGACCAACCGCTGAAGCGATAACAAATCCTTCCTCATCTGCAACTATGCTTGCACTCACTCGACCCGTTTTATTGAGTTCCTGTAAGATATCTGTTAGCGAATCCAACGTTGAAGGCATACCAATTCCACCGCTGTTGATAATTACTCCGCTGCAATACTTTCTAATTAGCGTAACCGCTTATAAATTCCGCTTGCAGGCTATTTTCCGATTTTCTCTTAGGAAGATTCCCAACACGTAAGCTTTTAGAGCCCTTCCCTCCCAGTGTCCCTACCACGAAGTGATTCATTATGAGCTTGGCTCTCCATCAAACTTGGTTCTATGTTACAACAGCAGTCCTCATCATATGTTCCGTTTTAATGCTTGGCCTTCGTCGTTATCTTCCCTGGGTTTTCAAGTACAATGAATCCTTCCTTTCTCTTTTTGGTGTTGAATCCGAACACGCATCTTGGGTCGTTTATATCTTCAGCTGGATCATTGGAACCTGTATGACCACAGTCGTCTTGACCCTAGTTGTAAATGTCAACGAACACATTCTCCTCCTCATCGGACAAAGGGGAATACCTCTTGATCCAGCAATTATTCCTCTAGCATTTGCCTTCATCATTGTGTCCATAATCCTTATTGCTACCGCACTCATCCCTATCCTTGTAATGCCCTTTGCACCACCTACGGCCTTACTCATCATGCTTCAACTCCACTTGCATGCCATCCCGATAAACACATTTGCCTGGAGACCTGGCCTCATTGCTGCCTTCATCTACTTCGCTGCCGTCGCAATAGGTTTTGTCGGGATCTTTCTCTCTCTATACTTGATCATCCGCACATACATCGCTATTCCTCTCTACCGTCGGATACGGAAAGAAGATACAATATCAACACCTACAAAAAATGAGGAGCATACCCGATAACAGTCCGAAAAAAGAGAAGAGGACAATCCCCCGCAACAAACTCGCCGACGAGATTGTCCCAGTCCTTACTTCAATGATAGGATCGCAGATTTGTTAAAAGTCGTAGGCCATCAAGGTCTTACGCTTGTTGGCTTTGGCTCGGTGTGTAGCCTTGGTGATGATTGCTTCGACAGCATCATCGATTGCTTTGTAAGCGTCTGCAGAAACATTGAAGCCCATTTTGTGGGCTTTCGCAGCAATCGCTTTCTTAACGATTTTATCAACAGCCAATTTTGTATCCTCCAACTTGAAGACACGGCTTCTCCTCCTATTTGAATACGAGAAGAAACGCCGCTAAATTGAGGTTAGGCGACTTTTGCTTTAAAAAGATTTCTGTCGCCTTCTTTGCCCTTATAAAGTATATAAATCGGCTTTTTTTCAGAAAATAAGGTTTACTTAGAAGTGAAAATCCAAACCTTGTTCAGCTAAAGCTTTTTCCAAAATCCGCTGCCTCTCTTCGTAATTTCGTATCGCTTCACCGAGCATTGGCAGAAGGTCTTGATCTTCGCCTTTAAAGCTTCGGTTCAGCGTTTCAAAGGCCGGAATCATATCTGCACCAACCCGTTGAGCACCCAAAGCTGCCATCAGTAGGGCTTCTCGCTCCTTTTTCGTCTGAACAGTCTCACTCTGTGCAAGAAAATAATAGAAAACGCTCTTGATGAGCTTAAAAGCCCAAAGAATACCAAAGAATTGCCACATCTGTGCTTTGGGCTCTTTAGGCATCTCCAGGAGTTGTTGCAGAATCTTACCTACCTCTTCCCGGGCTTCGGTAAATGTCTCTGCAGCTTTCTTAAATTCCCCTTGTTTGGCGAGCGCGCTTCCGTTATTCATCAGATCAAAATACCGTTTAGGGAGAGCATGAATCATTTTGTAGGTATGAGCTTCTCTCTCAATGCGGCTCTTTTCAGCCTCTTCATTTTCGGGCACGTCGCACATAACCTCCTTCTATCGCCAGTTCTTTGAAGATTCGATAATCATCTTTTGCCAATCGAAGGAGCTTAGCAGCCTCATCGTCTGGGATTTTATCCGTCTGTGCAAGAAGTCTAGCTACTCCTCTAATCCTTTCCCGGACGGTGAGAAACGCTGTTTCACTAAGATTCCGCAGTTCCACACCACTTTCTCCTAGCACCTTCTCGGCGTGTGCGACGGTATCAGCTATTCCTAATGATTTGGCTTCAAAGCCCACTGGCAAAACGATGTGTTCTTCGACTAATAGACAGGTGTATGTGAGTCCCATATTGGATGAATCTGCAAAGGTTTCCTCATAAGCGCGATTGGGGAGACTAAGAATGAACGACATGTTCTGTGGTCTATCGCTTAGCACTTGCAACGCTGCACCTGCATCATCGAAATACATTACAGGAATTCGTCGACCACGCATCGTCTGAAGTGCTCGGATCACTGACTGGTTTCTTGATTTCCGTCCTACAGCGAGAATTGGCGTGCCCCGTAGGAGCCCATACAAAAGAATGTCTAATCCCGGACCAAAACGACGCCAAAGCCTAATAATTGCCGGACGGAGCGCCTCAGTTTCCAGAGGTTTTTCGAAAGTTGGAAGATAATCTTGCACAACCTCTCTAGCTACGGGATTGAAATCTCGAAAGGGTGCAATTTCTCCGGTCCAGCGACGTAGCTGCTTTTGATAGCGGTCCAAGAATAAGGCGTTGAGGGTCTTGAGTACTGCCATGATTGAGACGTCATCGTCTTCTCGGTCGGCGAGGGCCACGCTCAAGACGGGATCTGCGAAATCCCAGACGAACTGATAATTACCCGTTTCGATGGTTGTGACATCATCTGCAAGGAGGTCTTGCCCAAACATACGAAGGGCTGAGAGAAATCCTGAGACGAGTTCAGGGCTTACATTCACTGTCATCGGACCAAACCCAATAGAAGTCAGCACCAGTCCGCTTTTATGAAAATGGTATAGTTGGTGTATCATGGCAAGCCCGTTGTCATGTTCGTAAGTTCGTATAAATGGGTTTCCACTGAATTTCAAAACCTAAGAAGAAATTTCCAAAGTACGCAACACAGAAGAGGCTGATTCTGAAGCCGTTATTAATCGGCGCGAAGTCTGCGGCGTAACCATAATGCACGAACGAGTAAGATCACGATGATAACTAGCACAATGGTCGCGATTGCAGCTGCAATGTAAATTGGTAAGGGGTTTGGGGGAGGGATTAACGGGATGTTTGTGGAAAGTATGTGGTAATAATAGGATAGATAAATGAATGAGGAGTCGACGGAAGTAATCCGTGTTTCATTTGCTTGGTAGTAGATGCCAACATCTTGGTCAATGACGTATGTGGTCTCGGTATCTTGATCTTGGCTAGAGCTTTGGTTGAAGAATCGATAACACATTTGTTCGCTATCTCCCAGCGTGAATGTTGAGTGAGTGATGGATTGCCAAAGGCTTCCCCCAACAATCACATTTAATCCAGGAGGAATGGTGCTCAGAGTAGTGTCATCAAGGTAGAATCCAGGAAGTCCCTGGGTTGTGGGGTAGTCAACGAGACCAGAGCTCACCCCCGTTGGAGCCGGAGCAGGAACAGATCCGTTTAAGGTGATCGTGGTTTGCCAGGAACTACTATTCGACACTGTGACGACGTTGCTGAAGACTGTCACTGAGAAATTGTAATAGGCCTGTAAAATAGCACCATTCGGAATAAGTTGGATCACCAGGATAGACAAATTCACGTGTTGATGCCAATGCATGGTATAGTTTCCGGGAACAAGAACGAGCTCCGTCCATTGATTGATCTGGACCGAGGATTGGTTGTAGAGTATGTTAATGTAGCCATAATTATAGGTCGTCAAATGACCTTCACTTGGAACATAGGCGGTCACCTGGGAAGCCTGTAATGAATAGAAATTCCATCCACCGGCCATTATGAAAAGAATGAGGGCTATGCTCAGTGTTTGTCTAGACATCTTGACACAAAATCCTCATACATCGATTTAGTAGGGGCTTTTTAAATTCCTTTAGTGACTTTACGGACTTCCTCTTTTTTCCCTTTATGTTCTATTATACAGGGCTCCATGATTCTTTTATTTGATCCTTCTGCCTATCAGCATACTATTTGTAGAGCATATGTCTAACATCCGTTTCAAAAGGGGATTATGATGAGCGACGAAGAACAACTCCGTCGGGCAATTGAAGAACACCTTGAGAATGCTGAAGATTTCATCCGTGAGGGTAAACGATCACGCGCCTTTTTAGAATTCGAGGAAGCGGCAGGAAAACTAGAAGCAGCAGAGAGAACCAGTCAGCTCGAACAATTATGGGCACATGCGGCAACAGGCTTTACGGCTGCAGAAGCACCTTTCGAGGCAGGTCAAAGCTTTCTACGAGTTGCGGACCTTGAAATCCAAGCCGGACGAAAAAGCGAAGCCCGTGACTCCTATCTTGCGGCAGCCAACTCCTTCTTTGCAGTTCGTAACAAGAATCAAGACCTTTGGGTGTCAATCACACAAGCTGTTGAAAAAGCCATTGATCTGTCAATCGCCCTCCACGAAAATTCGCTTGCTATTGAACTGCTTTACAAAAATGCCACTATTCATCATCGCGAAACTGGCTTCACCTTCGACGCCATCAATACCCTCGAACGCGCTAAAAAACTATTAGCGAAAGAGCCCAATCACCCCCTCTCCCAAGAGATTGACGATTTATTCCAAGAACTCGTCAATCATTAATATCGCTAGTCTTGTACCAAATCCTCGCGCAACCGGACTTTCTGTGCCTGGCAATTTACAGTCTAGCCCAGCTGCGCAAGGGCTTGGCGGCTCTGCTGCACGATCCATTCTTGCTCTTCCTCGGTGAGGGCGGGATGTACAGGAAGGGATAATACCTCCTTAGCTGCTTGCTCGGAAACAGGCTTGAATCCTTCTTTGTACTGAAAGAGTTTACGATAAATTGGAGTAAGATGAAGAGGGACTTCATAATACACTGCTGCACCAATCTTTGCTTCGTGTAGGGCTTTCTGAACAACATCTCGTTTTCGGGGGGAAAGAATCCGAATCGTATACAAGTACCAGTTATGAGTTGCCCATGAAGCCTCATTGGGTAATGCTATCCCCTCAACATCACGAAGGTTTTTCGTTAAATATTCGGCATTCATCTTCCGGGCATTTAGAAACTCAGGGAGACGATTTACCTGAGCTAGACCAATAGCTGCTTGAATCTCAGGCATCCGATAATTGTGCCCTAGCTGCACGTATTCATAAGGTTTGATTTCACCATGGGTACGGATTTGGCGTAATCGTTCAGCTAAATCCTCATCGTTGGTGGTGAGCAATCCGCCTTCACCAGTTGTGATGACTTTACTGGGATAGAGGCTATAACATCCCACATCTCCGATGGTGCCCACATCCTGTCCACGATATTTGGATCCGTGGGCTTGACATGCGTCTTCGATAATTCGGATATCATGCTTTCTAGCCATATCGATGAGGGGATCCATATTGGCTGGGTGCCCATACAAATGAACCGGGATGATGGCCTTTGTGCGGGGGGTAATAGCGGCTTTTACTTTTTCAGGGTCCAAGTTGAAGGTGTCCATTGAAATGTCGGCAAATACCACCTTTGCTCCTGTCAACAGCACCATGTTGGTCGTTGCAATGAAGCTGAATGGGGGAGCTATGACCTCGTCGCCTGGCTTCACATCAAAAGCTAATAGTGCTGCATGAAGTGCAGCGGTTCCAGAGTTTACTGCGATTGCGTGTTTGGCACCAACAAACTTGGCAAAGGCTTCTTCAAATCGAAGAGTGTAAGTCCCCGCTCCTGATTTATGAGTCAGCATGCCTGATTGCAGTACCTCTGTCACCGCTGCTATCTCTTCTGCACCTAAGATAGGACGGTTGGAAGGAATGAAACGATTTGGTGACCAGCTCGACGGTGGTGGCAAAGTCGATGTCTCCACTCAATTACTGTGCACTTCCTCCATTTAAAATTAACTGTTATTACGTAAATTTGAGTTTAAACGGAGGATGAGTGAATTTTTTCACAAATCACAAACCTACAAGGTGAGGACAAATATCGCTAGACGATGTACTGGTGTAAACCCTAGCTCAGAATAGAGTTGAAATGCAGGTTCATTTGAAATATCAAATTCAAGCTGCATCCTGGATAATCCGGATTGCAGGGCACCTCGAAGGCTGAAGGCTATGAGAGATCGGCCCAAACCCTGTCGGCGATGACGAGGACTAACCGCGATAGGTCCCAACATCCCCACATCCTGAATCGGGCGAACAACCGTAAGTCCCACAATCTCCTTGTTCTTGACGAGGACAGTCGTCGCTTCTTCAACAAAGGGACGTATCCGGTCAAACCAATATTGAAAGCATTCCCTTCGCTGTTTTACTGTTTGATCAAGCCAAAACCGGTCTCTACTATCATCAAACATCTCAAAGAAGGGCCCTTCAAGGTCTTCGTTGGAAAAATCTGCCAAGGGACGAAGTTGAAATCGTGGAGGAAAATCGAGTTTAGTTATGGATAGCTGTGTCAGGTCAAGTTCCAAACGTAGTTCCTCTGTTGACATGTGCATTCCTTGTGCTTCATACCACTTCTTGTATACTTCATACAATGCTTCGTTTTGTGTGGTGATTCCAGTGATTTCAGCTTCAAAACGCTCAAAGCCCTGATCTTTTGCATGAGCAATTGCTGTTTTGAGAAGTTGTTCACCAATCTCACTTTGTCTTTGTCCAGGCTCAGTGATTGGATGCCACCGACCGATAGTAGCTGTTGTTGGAATAAAGGAAAAGAACACTAACAAACCCACTATCTCGTCGTCGGAATATGCAATAATCGGAACACTAACCCTGCGGTTCTTCCACCATTCGATAGCATTACGAAACGAGTCGATCGTGGGGGGTTCGGTAATGAGGCTATCTCGTTGTCTAGCCTGATATGAAAACTCAACAATCTTGTCTGAATTGACATCGTCCCAGGATTGAATAGTAATTTTCATTTGACCCGCTGTCAGCGTGGTCTCCTACATAAATGAATTGTAAAATAAATCCAATGTGGGTCTATATCCCTGCAGATTAGTTGCCAGTTGTATTAGAGCCCTTTAATCACTTGCATGAGATAACTGTGGTGACGTTTTTCGTCTTCGAGAATGTGTTCTAAGATTGCCTTGATTGTTGGTTGCTTGACAATTTTGATTTGCTCTTGGACAAGCTCAATCATGTGTTCCTCGATTTTGATGTGTTGCTCCAGGTCACGTTTTGCTACCAACTTGTCAGTCCATTTTTCTTCGTGGAAGTCTTTGAATGAGTAAGGCTGTTTCTTCAGCACCCGTTCGATGGTTTCATACATCTTCGCGTGTTTACTCGAGTCCATACCTAACTCATCAATGATGAGTTTAACCGCCGCGTTATCAATCGTGGCTGCTGTATTCTTATAGAGTTTCACGGCCTGTTTTTCGATATTGATAGCTTTTTGAATGAAATCAAGTAATTCTTTATGGGGACCTTCAGACATGATGTTCACACCAGCAAATACGTTAACACCGAACTGAGATTTCCCAGTAAAAAAGACTTCTCCTCTTCGCATTATAGCATTTTAGAATTTCCAAATCTCTTCTTTGAGTATCCTATGGTGACGTTTTTCGTCCTCAATGATATGTTTGAGGATAGTTTTTAGTGTCTTATCGTCAGTTGCGAGGATCTCATCTTTAATGAGTTCGATCATCTTATTTTCACGTTCGATGTGGTGCTTGATGGCTTCGAGTCCCTGGTTTCGTTGTTTCCAGGTGCTCACATAGGTTTTTTCCTCTGCTTGCTCGTGTGAGGGTTTCTCCTTCTTTAAGGTATCAAGTAGCATCTGAACCATGCTTGCATGTTTCGTCGAATCTGCAGCGCAGATTTCAAACAAGATTTTGATGCCCGGATGATCGATGTCTTTCATTTCTTTCCGGAGTGCGCGTGCCGATTCCTTTTCCAAAGTGAGTTGGGTTTCAAGTAATTCGATTAGCCTTTCATTTGTCACGTTTCTTTCACTTCTCCTTGAGCTTATCTAGAAGAGAACCGTAATATGATTGAACTTGTGTTCCCGTTCGTGTGTCTATTGCCTTAAACTCTTTGGCTAATTCATCCATTTCTGCCTTCGACAATAATTGGTTGGCTTCTGGGAACAATTTGGTATCTTCTAGCTTGATATGGGGCTCAATGAGGTCAGTATATTTATCTAGACAGCTGATGACTCGTTCGCGGGCGGATGGATCACCGGTAAACATTGGACGTGCAAAGCGACGAAGCTCTGCGATATAGGCAAGCAGGTACATATGCTCTTCAACGAGTTTGTCAATGGTCTCCCCAAATTCCATTGGGCCTCCAAGTTCAACAATGACTGGGAATAAGAATTGCTCTTCCTTGGTATGATGCACTATATCGGCGTATGTGCTCCAAAAGTCGATAAGCCACCAATATCGGCGGGGGCGGATTGGACCTTCTGATTCAATTTCATCTCGGAATGACTTTGTGATCGGTACTGCTTTCGCAATCAGCCGATGTTCCTGGGCAAGATGTTCTAGCGGTTGCATATTCACGAACTCCATAGATCTTCAGGATAGTGTTAAGGCAGTTAACCCTGATATAAAAACCTCTGATTTTCGTGTTTTCGTCTTAGTCTGCTTCAGACCATATGAATGAGAAGATCCATTTCTAAAGAAAATTTGGACTCTACACAAATAATAAGAGACTAACCCGAACAATACCTGGTTTGGTTTGAATTTAGGTGTATATAATGGCACGTTTACGCCCCCGCTACCTTGTATTACTTATCAGCATCCTGATGATGGTGAGTGGTATCAGCATGGCTTGGACTGCCCAAAACAACTTCGGAACCGTGCAAGCCACTGAAATCGCTCTAGCGACTTCGGACGGTGTCCCCATTTCTGGCATTCTTCAACGTCCCCTTGCCGCTACAACTGCAACGCCACTCCCCGGTGTAATCGTTATTCACGGGGTCATTCAATCCAAAGAATGGGTCATGGCCTTTGGCATTGAACTAGCCCGGCGCGGATTCGTTGTTCTCACCATCGATGCCATGGGACATGGTAATTCCGGAACTAGTACAGTTCCAAATACTGATCGCGGAGGCCTGGCTGCCCTGGAATACTTGGATAGCCTCACCTACGTAAGCACTCTGGGTATGATTGGTCATTCAATGGGGGCTGGAATAGCCATCCAAACCATCAATGCATCATCCATACAAGTGGATAGTTTAGTGATTGTGGGTGGAGGTAGTAGTAGTATGGCGACATGGGCAAACGCTACCTATCCTCAGAACCTATTCTTTGTGGTGGGGCTCTATGATGAGCTTTTTGACGTTCCAGAGCTTCTGAACACTCTTGCAGGTCCGTTTAACACCACGGCACCTGTAGTTCCGGGACAGCTCTATGGCGATTTTGCTACAGGAACTGCGCGTGGTATTATCCTCCCCCCAACCAATCATCTGTTTGAAACCATTGATGCCACCTGTATTAGCTCAACCACTGAGTGGCTCATGGCAAGCCTCAAAGGGGTTCCGGATGCCTATTGGATTCCAAGCCAAAATCTGCTCTATCCCCTCTGGGTTGCTGGTGGGTTTTTAGCCTGTCTTGGAGCAATCCTTTCGGTCTTTGCCCTGTTTTCAATTCTCATCGGGTTCAGTGTGTTTCGTAAAATCCATCAGTCACCAAACTCATTATATCATGCGAAAAACTCACTCTATCTAGGGATGGGCCTTCTCTATGGGCTCCTTGGCCTTGGGGCTTTATTCACTATGCTTCTTGTTAATCTCCCCTTTACTTATCCACAGAGTCTGGGTCTTCCTGTAATCTTGGGTTTGTTCTTCGGAAGTCTTGTTGCCGTGCTACTGCTCATCGGAATCAAATATATCATGAATCGAAAAAGTGCTACTCCCACCTGGAATGATTTTGGAGGTTTTAATGGAGGTGAACAGAAAGACTATAGGAAGATCGGACAAACCATCAGTATCGGATTTCTTCTTGGTTTCATTGGGATTGCTTGGCTTAACCTTTGGATTCTACCAGTAGATCTGCTCCTCGCCTTGGACTTTCGTGTTTTCCTCCCATTCATGAAAGCCCTTTCACCACAGCGAGCACTCTTTGTTCCTCTCTATTTCATCCTTTTCCTACCCATCACCTTAATTGATGGACTCTGGATAATGGGCTACCTTCGTACGAAACCCATGGAGAATTGGTGGAAAACTCAGACTTCATGGACAACGAAAGCTATCTTCATCAAAGTCCTCGTCATGGCATTCATTCTTCTCATCCAAACCATCGTTAGTCTCGCCATCGGTGGTCCTTTCATCTCAGGATTCACGGGTTTCTATCTACTGTTTCTCTGGATATTCATCCCCATGTACGCGGTTTCCACGTCTTATCTGGCCTGGTCCTACCGTTTGAGCAATCGATTCTATATCTCTGTCGTGTTCAACGCATTCCTCTTCGCATGGCTCATGGCTGCCATCCTTCCCATCATGTGAATCCACCTACAGGCAGTCGTGCAACAGAGATTACGAGCGTAAGGTTAAAGCCAAAGGAGTTCCCCTAACAAATTGGACTGGGTGCACATACTGTGTCGGCGAATTATTACTGGCTATTGGATGCGATCTATTCCGACGCCGACCAAGGAGTCTTACTCACCTTCCTCCAGACTCCCTCGCAAACTCTCACAACAGTAAAAGTAGATTTCAAGCCCTATTATTATGTACAGCCTGCAAGTCTGGGCGAAGCAGTTAAACGAAAAGACCTTATGAAAGACGAGTTCATCAACGTCGCACGTATACAGTTAGAGACTAGCGTTCAAGCGGATCGAGAATGGGAGAAAGACATCAAACCTGGACTTAGTTATATCTACGACCAAGACCAACGGTTTGGGTGCCCCCACATAAAGTCTGGATCAGGATTCAAACTCGATTTACAACTACCGCAAAAACAACTGAAGGAATTTGAATCGCTTTTTGTTGAAACAGCTGAACAAGACCCACTGAAATACGAATTTCTGAAGGAATATTTTCGATATGTGGCCCAGCCAGTTCCCAATATTCCCCAAGAGCTCTTGAACCTGGACTCGACCTATAATGAATCCCAGATGCTATGGGCCTGGATGCTTGCACGGATTGCGAATATCCCCTTCAAGCGAGCACTCACGAGCCGAAGCGTCTCCGAATGGATTCGATCCATGCTAAACACCACATACCGCAAACTAGGACTCCTAATCCCTGATCCTAACGAATTAACCAAAGGTCATACCCCTCATCGTGTGGAAGGGGCGTTGACGATTGCGCCTACACCTGGGGCCTATTACAATATGACCGTGTTGGACTTTGAGTCTCTTTATCCGAGCCTAATTGACACATACAATCTATCTTACGAAACGATGGATTGTGACCATAACGACTGTCGCACATTCAAAGTTCCCAACGAAGCCCACTATGTGTGTAACCATCGACGGGGGATTTTCAGTGCCCTGATTGGAGCTCTTAAGGATTTACGGATTCATTGGTTCAAACCACAAATTCGTCAAAAGAACATCAAGCCAGACCAACGAACCAAAGCCAAAACCATTTCTGATCTACTCAAGTTTCTTTTAGTGAGCAGCGGGGGCGTTACCATCCGAATTCATGGACTCGCAAGCCCTCCATTAGCAGAATCAATGATGGCCTACGGTCGGTGGGCGCTCCAGACAACGTGGGATTTAGCCATTGAACATGGCATGCACCCAATATATGGCGACACCGATTCGATCTTTCTAGATAAACCCAGCCCCCAACAAATCAACTGGCTAATCAAAATTGTACGAGACGAACTGAAACTGAAACTCGCCGTGGATGTAGTCTATTCCCTTTGTGTCTTCAGCTCTGCCAAAAAAGCTTACTTTGGCATCCTTCCCGATGGAACCCCAGATATTAAAGGGATTACGCTTGGTAAATCTAGTACACCTTCGCGATTCCGAGAAATCTTTCTGGAGACGGTCAAACCTCTTGCAGGTATCGACACTCCTAAAAAACTCAGGGAAGCCTTTCCGAAGATTATTGGGATTTTGCAAAAGGAAGTAACTCGGCTAAAGCGACGCAGCTTCAAAGTTGAAGAGTTAGAATACCGAGTCAAGGTTTGGAAAGCTGATAAAGATCGGGACAAGGACGCGGCATTAGCGCAACCCTATCAGGCACTTCAACAACTCACTGATAAGGGATTTAAAGTTAAAAAACGCGCAGAAATCGGATTTGTCAAAGTGAATCCTTTTCGGTATGGACCCAAGACATTCACAGTGAAACCCACACAGATGGCAACGAAGGACGAAATTGACATCAATGATTATATCAGAAAACTAGCAATGGCATTTGAACAGGTTTTAGTTCCCCTAGATATTAAGTTTCCGAGTCAAAAATCCCATCATCTTGATGCTTATCTTTCCGATGAAGTTCGTAAACCATTCAGTGAAGAATTTACGGAACTCGAAGCCCGAAGACAGGTTGATCGACAAAAAAGATTATTCGACTTCACAAACGATGAAGAGGTAGACGATTAATTTACTTCTCGAGCTGTCCGGTTTCTCCATCTTTAACAACCGGATTGCGAAGAATCCCAATGCCTTCTATCTCTGCTTCAACCACATCACCTGGCTGTAAGAAAACTGGTTTCGGTTTGGCGACAAAACCCACGCCTGCTGGAGTACCGGTCGCAATTACATCTCCTGGCTCCAAGGTTAATACCTTCGAAATATCGGCTATCAGTTCAGCTACTGAAAACACCATATTGGCTGTGGAACTATCCTGCCGCTTTTTCCCGTTTAGGCGTAGCTCCAGGTGAAGGTTTTGGGGATCACGGATTTGGTCTGGTAAGGTGAGTACTGGACCCATTGGGGCAAAGGTATCAAAGCTTTTACCGCGGAACCATTGACCATCGCGGTATTGGAAATCGCGGGCGGAAATATCATTGAACACTGTATAACCCCCCACGTGATCCAAGGCCGTCTCCTTCGGAATATTACGACCACTTACTCCGATGACGACGCCTAATTCAACCTCATAATCTATCTTGGACGATTCATTCGGGATAACAATGGAGGCTTCGGGTCCAATCGTTGCCGTGGGGGGTTTTGAAAAAAGCACTGGAGCCTTCGGCATCTCTCTTCCGGTCTCTTCCACATGGTCCTTATAATTCAGCCCAATTGCGATAATCTTTGTTGGACGTGGAAGGGGAGCTAGCAAGTTCACCTCATTAATCGGTTTGGCACCAATACGCCCAATCAAAGCGGCTTCGATGGTGGATTTGAGTGAGGAATCACTCAAGTAATCGAGCATAGATGGAATCCCTGGAGTAGGTATCACCTCTCCGTTATCTAGACAACCTACACGCGGTCCTGCATCCGTTGCGTAGCTGACCAGCTTCACCTGTTGGCTTCTCTCCAATCAAGAACTACCTGCGACTACTCACCAATTCTGGGTAGTTCAGCCCTAAAAAATTGCCCCTATCACGACTATCTGTCGACAAAAATCACTCGCCACACCGGAAGAATAGCCAACCATTTTCGACCTTTTTAAAACGAATCAGGCAATATCTTCCATGTAATCGCTTACCTTTTATTATAACGATGATTTCGTCTTTTTCCCATTTTTCCGTTTCATATTTTCCTGTATCCCAAAGCTCAACAATCCCAGCTCCATATTCACCTTCGGCAATCTCTCCCTGAAATAATCCGTACTCAATCGGATGATCTTCTGTTTGGATTGCCAACCGTCGAATGCCTTTATCCGTTGGCGGTTCCTTGGGTACTGCCCAACTGATGAGTACACCATCTCGCTCTAACCGTAAATCCCAATGTAGGTTGCGGGCTTGGTGACGTTGGATTACATAAATCTGATTTGAGCCCAGCTTTACTTCCGGTTTAGGTTCAGTGGTTTTTGTGAAGTCTCGTTTTTTCTCATATTCTTCCAAACTCATCTTGAACACTTCATGTTACTTGTCTTTCTGAGTTCGAATGGATGAGAGTTAGTCTTGGTGGGTAAATAACCATTCGGCGAGTCCTGTTCCTGTTTTTTGGAGCTCTTCGCATTCATGGGTTACCAATATTTCAAATAATTCGGTCTCTCCGCTAGCGAACGTCCGGGCGTATCTTGCAAACGCGTTGGGATGGATGTATTCGGAAAATAGTGTGAAGGTCCGATTATCTGCGGCGGTAATGTATGTTTTTGACCTAATGGGTTTTCGTATGGTATCTTCCTCGAATTCGGTTTCCACGATGATGTTTGTAATTGGCACATTACCTTCTTGTGAGCTAATAATCCCCGCTGGATGGCTTTTGCCTTTGACTGTATCATACCGCAAACCGATCATGAATTCATCAAATTGGGCATGGAGGGCAAACCATTCTTCAATATGCCAATCGCGGACACCCCAGCTTTTATCGCGTTGACCGTATCCAGTGAAATGGTGTGCCCGACCATCGGGATACTCTAAATATCCGGTTATACGGCC
>Ga0209427_10004906_pt1 | contig 15388 bp, 11 predicted proteins | sample DeeMarSWOR136_30_FD_187465 | JGI IMG/M metagenome (GOLD analysis project Ga0209427, IMG submission 187465) | Marine sediment microbial communities from White Oak River estuary, North Carolina - WOR-1-36_30 (SPAdes) (version 2) | ecosystem: Environmental > Aquatic > Marine > Intertidal zone >...
ATTTTCCGAGCAGTCATACAATTCTATTTATATTCACGCGGATTTGCTTGGAGTCTAGTTCACGACTCTCAGGGTACTTTAGCTATTATCATTGTTGTCCATATTGCTATTTTTTTATTTTGTGTTAAATATCTCCCAGAATGGTATGTCTCAATTTATTACTCGTTTAAACTCATATATAGACAACTCATAAAAGATCGTATTGCAGATATTTTTTACAATTTAAAGCATAGAATCAAAACTAGCCATAGAGGTTTATATAATAAAGTAAAGAAGCAGTTTATAAATGAAGGAATGGATTTGACTTTCATTTTAAAGTATGAAATTGACTCCTGCGTAATTAAATTCCTATATGGAACTAAGCATAAATATACTGCTAAAGCCATCAAAAATCAGTTATTTAGTCAACAAGAAAAAATAACGGAAGATTTAATTGAGAAGATACTACACATCCTTGCAAATGCTGATATGGTGTTTTCAGAAAATTTTGAACAAAAAACATATTACTTCATTCAATAAAAGAATTATTATTCTTCCTTTCAAAAATGAGGAAAAAAAATCTAGTTTTACCCTCATTTTTCGCGAGACTAATTTTAATTTATAGTAGAATCTTATCCAGACTTCTTTATTATTAGATTGTAGATCTTCTCAACAGTGTTTTTAAAATTTAAAGAATCAAAATTTACCCCCAATCTTGGTTTTAAAAGTGGAGGTATATGATCTGGATTTTTGAAAACCGGAATTATTGGCTTTCCCATGATATCAGCCGCAGTCCATTCTTTTTCAACGGGTTCTGATGCTAATGAATTTGGAGAACAAAATAAGATCATTACATCACATTTTCCTAGATTATCGTTCATATATTTGATAATATTGTCTTTCATATCTTCTTGCCAATAGAGAACATCAGAGATTTTTTCATATCTCGTTAAGGTTTCGGCAATGTCGCTAACCTTAAATTCATCAGAATCTTTGGTAGCATAACTCACAAACACATTAATATCACTAATCTCGCCAAAGTCCTCCATGTCTTTTGATTCAATAAGACTTAACGCAGTATCCTTTGAAATATATCTTAAATCCGGCGTTAATTGCCGCAAGTCTTCTACATTTATTGATTGACTAGTTTCTACTGGACAGGATGGAGCTTTAATACCTAATGTGCTCCCAATTATAGAAGGTCTTATAAAAATATTAGAAACTGACATTAAAATTCGCTCTTGCTTTTCTAAAGAGGCTAACCTTGTCATAATTTCATTCTCTTTCTCTTTATAGCCCGCTTTGTGAAATATTTTAACTGCTGATTTGAGTAATTTAGAGCTATTTTCAAGAAATGTTTTTTTATCGTTAACATTTAATTCTTCTTGAGCACTACTTAAGTTCCATATCGCTTCAAACCATAAAGATGTTGCTAAAGCCCAATACTCTTCACTCTTAAAATCTCCTTTCCCATACAACGAAGAAGCTTCACTGAGTAATGCTCTGATTTTTGAATATAACCGGGTTTTAGAATCTTTATTATAAGATTTATCAAATTCATGCCCGAGCTTTAACGCCTTACAAATAACTGAATTACCAGATGCTAATAACTTTAATCTTGAATCCGTAGAAAACTCACTTGCTTTTTGAAATAAACTAGCTGCTGTTTCAAATCTATCGGGGTTTTTATATTCTTCCGCTAGTTGCATAGTTTCCCAAGCTTTACAAAGATGATAAAAAGCTTGAAGATCGTTTCTATCTCGCTCACCTTCGAATAATTTACAGATCTTTTCAAAATGAGAAGCTGCAGAACCAAATTTTTTAGCGGAAAGGAAGAATTTACTTTGTTTCTCTAAAATTTTTCCTTTTTCAAGATCTATTTTTGCAATACAATACTCTATTCTAATTTTCGCTAATTTACCCAACTTTTTAATTCGATCTATGTCTCTTTTCTCCTTCAACAGATCATAAGATTTCTCTAAAGTACTAAATGCATTAGCAAAAGCACTTTTTGTTTTAGTATATGCTTCAATAGATTCTTCCAACCTTTCTTCTTTACTGAATTGCTCTGCTTCTTCTAATAGTACCCAAGCCCCGTAATAGGGCGCCTCATAACTAAAGTTGGGAATGCTTTCTAAGATTTTAAAAGCTTTAATATAATTATCTTTCGCTTTAAGATGATTTTCTATTTTATGGTAGGCTTTAGCTCTTTCAATTAAAATCCAAACATTTATGTAATTTCTCTTTCTTTTAATTTCTTCTCTTGAACCTTCATATGTCCTCATTTTTAACAAGTCCGAGTATAGCTTATTCACTTTTTCGTAGTTTTCTGCTGAAGCTGTAAAATTCCCTAAACGATCCTCTATGCGTGAAATACTATCATAAGCACTAATTCTCGCAGCAGTGTATCCGGTTTTCAATGATTCATTGATAGCTTCAAAAAATATTTCTTTTGCCCTATTTAATTTATTTTGATCTTTAGTTAAAATACTAATCTCTTCATAAAGAGTCCCTAAACTAAGTTTTGATTCTAATGATAACCTCAGATGTTTAATACCGATTGTACTTTTCTCTAAAGCAATTGCTGCTATTTGTAACATTTCAGCTTTTTTACTCAAAACTTCATTGGTATCTGCTAAAGTTTTATAAGCAACATAAAGAGCAGTATAATATGTGAATTGAGGACGTGTAGGTTGAGGATAACCCTCTTGGTAGCTTTTTCCAATATCTTCTGCTTTTTTTGCCAATTCGAGCATATCCTTTGCATATTCGTCTCTTTTCTCCGCTTCTGCAGTAAGATAAGTCAACATCGAGTAGAAATTTGTTAATATTACATATAAATGTACACAAAAAGGCGTAAAAGCAGTTAATTCTAAAGCTTTTAAGGCATATACAATCCCTTTCTCTGCATAAAGCTTTTTATCATCTGTAGATAAAAAATTTTGACTATACATTACGGCATTACTATAATAATTAACCAAAACTAAATTTATTAAAAAATTCCAGAAATTGCTTGAACCTGCGAAAATATCACTAAATTTTTTGAATAGAGAAAAATATTTTACCCTTTTTTTTATTAAATAATCTATTTTTCCTGAAACTGCTATAGCTTGAAAGAATTCATACAAGTTTAATATAATTACCGACTTATCTTTTGATTCTATAGCATAATTCACGCTTAATTTGAGCAATTTGATTGCATCATCAAATTGTTTTCGTTGCTCAATCTCTTCTTCAATATGGTTTATTCCATAATCTATGTAACAACGACCAACCACATTATAAACTCTTGCCAAAACCCTAGGATCGTTCGTCTCTTCAATAAGTTCTAAATGTTTATCACAATTATAATAGGTTCTTTTAGCAATTCTCTTTGGAAATATTGAGAGTATTTGAGATTCTAATCTATATACTGTCATATCAGAGACTATACCAACTTCAGAACTCATAGATTCAGCAAGGTAATCAATATTTCTAATTTCTTCTGATATTCTTCGAGCTTTCTCTGAAATTTCTCTACCTTTTCTCGCAATCTTTAGAACCTCTTCTTGTTCACTACAATACAGAATTAAACTGACTGACATCGCTGCTGCTTTACTTAAAGTTCTTGCAGTCCCCTCTTTATCCCCTCCTTTGGAATAATGTTCACTCGATTGAACAAATAATTCAATTGATTTACTTGCTGCTTCTTTTGCTTTATCAAGAGAAAATTGACTTATACTGTTAACATAAAACGTTAAAGCTTTACATTCTAGTTCCATAGGTATATTTCCAGTTTCTCTTAAGAGATTTGTAGTTTTTTCATAGGCTTCTATAGCCCATTTACATAGTTCGAAATATTCTCCAGTTAATTCAGCAGTTAAAGCCGCCCTTGAGTAAGCATCACCAAGTTTCTTAAATATCAGTGCAGATTCCTCTTTTTTGTTATTCATTAAAAGATTTTCCGCAACCTGTTTATAAATCTTTGCGGCTTCATTCCAATTATTAATTATTTCCTCAGTTTTAGCTTTTTCAAGTAAAGCTTGCTGACTTTCTACCATTAAATACCTAACCAAACAACAAAAAGAAAATTATTTTTAATTTGTAAATTAATAATCTGAGTTTTTTATTTAAATATTTTTTTATTAAATGGTGAGCTGTTAAACTTAAAAGTTTGAGTTTAAAGATATCACTCTTTATGAATCTTAGATTCAATAATATTCAATAGAATTAAATTAAATGAAAAAACCTTTGACTATTATTATTGCTCCAAAATTAATTAAGATTAAAGTGATAATTTCAGTTAATATAAAATTAAATATTCCCCCAACTAGATTAAAAGAAATTCCTACAATGGTAATCAATATTCCGATAAAGAACCATCTAATTCTATTTTTTGCTTCACCCTCTGTTTTTTTAATAATTAACGAGTATTTTATTACTACATAAATGAGCACTACCATTCTACAAATATTTACAAAGATAAACCACACAGGAGGGGTTATTGTGTTAATTACAGCTTGTGCATAAAATTCTGGATCCACCTCTGGAAACCATATGAAATATCCAAAGCTCATAAGGATAAATGCAACCGCCATTATCCCGAGATATTTAAGACTCATAGCAATCTCTGCGAATTTTTCTAATACGAAAACTGTCATTATCAAAGATAAAATCATAAAATTAAAAATAATTTGTGTTACAACAGCCGCAATGGATATAATAATAAATGGACTAAATATTAATAAGTGGTAAATCGCATAAATTAAATAGGCAAGTGAAGCCGAAAAAAAGAATGAAGCAAACCATCGATTTAGCCAGTTTTTTGGATTTAAACGCAACTCAATAAATCCCGCTATAAAAGCTATAACTACTGTGATTAGAGGAGCAAGTATTTTAATAAAATTTAGTGGATCCATATATTCTGTTTCCTTTTTTATTATTTAAAAATTTTAATATTTAATTATTTTAAGAGTAATAAAAATAGTCAAAATTATAAAGTAGCTCTCTTTATAGAAGAAAGATTTTCAATTCCATAGAGTTTGATAGCCCTAATTGTCATAAAAATAAAGAATATACTTATTACAATAGTCGCTATTATTGAAATTTGGTGGGCAGATACAAGATCATAGCAAATGTGCATGATTATTAGCATTAATACACTCCCTTTTGATTGATTAAAGAGAAACGTAAACACCATTGAACCTGCTAACATTAAAGGGAACATCATGACTAAAGCAAAAAATAAGTCAAAACGATAGAAAAAAGCAGGAAAGTGCCAAAACCACCAGATGACTGTTAATATGATGGTGGAAGTGAATGCATTGAATCTACCTTGTAATTTAGGTAAAAAAAAGCCTCGCCAACCAATTTCTTCAAAAAAACCATAACATAGGCTTGGTAAAATAAAAATAATAAAAATGCCCGCGTTAGTGATATAATTCTCTTCTAAAAATGTAGATAATTTAAAGAAACCAAATATAGATTCAAAGAATAAAATGATTAATAGAATAATCAAGGGACTGAAAGCAAACAATAGAAGTTTCCATCCGGCGTAATTCAAAATTCTTTCTTTTAACATTTTTAATCCTTCTTTTCTCTTTAACAGATAAAGTGCTATGATACCCCCTATAGAAGGTCCAATTGAACCAAATGAATGCCAAATTTCTCGTTCAATAATACTCAATTCATTATAAATTACACTTAAAGGAAACAGAATCGACCATGTAATAGAATAAGAAATGAATACAAATAAGATGGAGATCGTCAGTTTATTACCTTGTTTGTTTGCATTTCTTTTTGACATAGTAAATATTTTGTTTTTAAATTTAAAAAATTATACTCCTCATATGAAAATGATAGAATAATTAACTTAAGCCTTTTTAAAATTTTGTAAAATCTCTTGTTTTCTATGCTTCAAACTATCGAAATCATAATTTTGTTCGAAGAAAAAATCGAAAGGGTCGTTTATATCTTCCATTAATGGCTCGGAGTAGAATTTCTCATACATATATTTACCTTTATCGGTTAGTTTTACAAATTGATGTTTTTCCTCTCTCAAAAAACCGTCTTTTATTAGGTTAATAATTACAGAATTAATACCATTTTCTTTAAATATATAAAGACCAATATAAGAAAAACTCGTATAAATTTCTTCACTCTTCTTTAAAGAAACCTGAAATTTCTTGTTAAGCTCATTTAGGGTTAAATTCTCCTCATTATTATCAATAAGAACTGATAAAACGTATTTAATAATGTATTCCTTAATGTTTTCTTCATAGGGCATTTGGAACTTCTCAAATTCAATCTCTTCTTCTTTTCCCGTTATGAATTCAATAATAATCTCAAAAATTTCTCTAAAAATGAACACACTTACCATAATTGCGATAATTGGATCAAAATAAAAAAGAAATGCAATTCCTTGAGTTTTACCAAATTCGGAAAGAAGGGCACCTAAAATGATACCAATAGAAATAATGATATTTATCTTTGAGTCTATTGCACTTGCGACTAATGAAGAGTTTCTATTCTTTTTTCCCACAAAATTTTTCAGGGTACGTAAATAGGTGTTTAAAAATATAGATATCACCGCAATACTGATGACAATTTGAGGTGCTTTAATCGATTCTGGTCCCTCTATTAAAGAGACAATTGATTCAAAAAGGATTACCCCTCCTGCAAACCCCATTAATATTACTAAAATGATGTTAACCATTTTTTCTTTATTGTATCTTATTCCTATTCCAATTAATAAAACTGCTATACAATCAAGGAAGTTCTCAATGCCTTCAGCTTGAAGCGAATCTGAACTAAAGGTTCCAATAAAGATTTTTAATAAACTAAGAGTTAGTAATCCAATAAAAGATCTAATTAACACTCCTCTACTATTTAGAATCTTATTATATCTTTTTAATTGATTTTCTAAAGTTTCATTCCATAATTTGACCCTTTCTTTTCCTTTATTATTTAACGAAACAATACTTTCTTCGTCAATATCTGCCAATCGAATACCACATAAATGGTATATTGAAGAAGCTGCGGTTTCATCATTGAAATAAACTTCTGGTATGAATATGTTTAGCAATCCTTTAATCCTATTTTTTAATGTATCGAATTTCATTGTTTTTTCCTGATTCAAATATTTCATAGCCGCATATTCTACTCTGTTTATTGGAAATAAGTCTGACTTTCTTCTATGAAAAGCAACAGCAACTATTCTGATAAGGTGATTGATCGATATTAAAGTAAGGACTATAATACCTAAAAATACTATAAAACTTGCAACTATCCCAAAACCAATATATTCATGATACGTTAAATAGTGAGAGATGAAAAATATTTGTACATAAAGAAAAATAAGTCCGAATATTATCCAAGGTGTTAATAAATTTCTTACCACTTTTTTGATATGAAACTGTTTAAAGAATTCATTAATTGCTCTTCTCAAATGGTGACCAATGAAAAATGCTCCGATGTAGGTTATTATAAAACTCCATTGAAAACTACCTGTCAATATTATCTCTATAATCGATGATACGAGAGATATTAAAATATAACTGAGAAGTACTTTTTTATAATCTAACTCCCAAAACTTATTAAAACCCATTAATTTCGACTCTCCATAATTAATGTGATAATATAAGAAAAATAATCAAATTATGAATAAATATTCTCTTATCTTTTTCTTTAGATTTTTATGAGTAATTTTTATCTAAATCAAATCTTGATTAAAAAGGGTGAGACAAAAACATCAATGTTAATCCTATTATTTTCCTGGTTAACCTCTCTCAACTTGTTTATGAAAAGGGTGATTAAAAATGCTTAAACTCTAAATAAAAAAAATAAATTTTTTTAAAATCTATGTTGAAGAAGGCACTCGCAATAACAAATAATGCCTCTCCAAATTATGAATGTCGTTTAAAATATCATCCCTCATTTTTAAATCGACTTCATCTAAAAATAACTCGTATAAAAAATCCAACTCTTCATTAATAAATTCAATACTCGCCATTTTACTATTTAATCACCGAACTACATGTTTCTTTTAAGAAATGAATGTATTTAAACATTTTGTCGCAAAAAGGCTTTTTTGAATTGGAACCATGAACATTTTCGAACATCACAAGCTCCAGTCAAAAACATTTATTATTATATATTAATTTTTTTTAACTCTATATTCTTATTAGAAAGTTATAACTGGGATATAAGAGCTTTCTATTCAAATAATTTCTTCATTTTCCAACTCAATTTTATTTATAAAAAATAACCAATTTTTTTAAAAGAAACAAAAGCCTCAATAAAATAAGATATTAAGCAAAATACTGTTCTTTTGAAATGAAAGCGTCGGAATTATTCATTAAGTGTCTAGAAAACGAAGGGGTACAATATATTTTCGGTATTCCCGGTGAAGAGAATCTGGATTTGTTAGAATCAATCAGGACCTCTTCTATTAATTTAATTTTAACTAGACATGAACAAGCGGCTGGTTTTATGGCAGCAACCTATGGACGACTCACTGGAAAATCAGGTGTATGTATCTCAACACTAGGTCCGGGTGCAACTAACTTAGTTACAGCCGCAGCATTCGCTCAATTAGGAGGGATGCCGATGGTTATAATAACTGGACAGAAACCAATCAAGAAGAGCAAGCAAGCGAGATTTCAGATCGTTAATGTTGTAGAAATGATGGAACCTATTACAAAATTTACGAAACAAATCGTAAATGGAAATACCATTCCAGCATTAGTTAGAGAATCGTTTAGATTAGCGGAAGAAGAGAGGCCTGGATCAGTTCACTTAGAACTGCCAGAAGATATAGCTCGCGAAGAAACTAATACGCATCCCATTGAGACTCACCAAATAAGACGCCCAATCGCGGAAATGAAAGCAGTTGCAAGAGCAATAGAGATGATTCAGAATGCTAAAAGACCACTAATATTGATTGGTGCGGCTGCGAATCGAAAACGAACTCAGAAAATGTTGAAGCTATTGATAGATAAAACCGGAATTCCATTTTTTAACACTCAAATGGGTAAGGGTGTGATTGATGAAAGAGATAATCTTTATTTAGGTACTGCTGCTTTGTCTGATAACGATTATATCCACTGTGCGATCAACAGAGCTGATTTAATCATCAATGTGGGACACGATATTGTTGAAAAACCACCCTTCTTTATGTCTGATGACAGTGCTAAGGTGATTCACATTAATTTCTTTTCTGCAAATGTTGATGAAGTATATTTTCCACAACTCGAAGTAATCGGGGATATTGCTAACTCTATTTGGCAAATCTCAGAAAAAATAGAAAAACAGACTACCTGGGATTTTAATTACTTCTTAGATACTATTAAACTTCAATCTGAAACGTTTCTTACGGAATGTTCCAAATATTCTCAATATCCCATCGTTCCACAAAAAATTGTAGCTGATGTGAGGGAGGTAATGCCTCCCGATGGAATAGTAACGCTTGATAATGGAATATATAAGATTTGGTTCGCTCGTAATTATAAAGTTTATCAACAAAACACATTACTCTTAGATAACGCTTTGGCTTCTATGGGGGCAGGTTTACCGTCTGCGATTGCAGCGAAATTGGTTTTTCCTGAAAGAAAAGTTCTAGCTGTATGTGGAGATGGAGGCTTTATGATGAATTCCCAAGAAATTGAAACTGCTTTACGATTAAAATTAGATTTAACTGTGCTCATTTTAAATGATAGTGCATATGGTATGATTAAATGGAAACAAAAAGCGAAAAATTTTGGAGAGTTTGGACTTGATTTTAATAATCCAAACTTTTTAAAGTATGCTGAAAGCTACGGAGCACAAGGACATTTCCTTGCAAACACTGATGATCTAAAACCATTGTTAGAGAAATGTTTGAACGATAAAGGAGTACATATAATCGATGTTCCTGTAGATTATTCTGAAAATGAAAAAGTATTGATAAGAGAATTACAAGAAAAAGTGTGTTTATTATAATTCTAATTAAAAGAATTACAAAATATTTTTAATTTCAATAGGTGGTTTGCAAAAAATGAAATCTATTAACCCATATAATGGAGAAATTATAAAAGAATACCAAGATATGTCTCTTGAAGATATAGATGATATAATTCAACAAGCACACGAAACTTTTTTAAAATGGAGAAAAGTTCCTTTGGAGAATAAATCTGAATTAATGAGAAAAGCCGCTAAGGTATTGCGTGAAAATTCTAAAAAGTATGGAACAATAATGGCTGAAGAAATGGGTAAACCCATTAAGGATGGGATCTCAGAAGCTAATAAATGTGCTTGGGTCTGCGAGTATTACGCAGATAATGCAAAATCTTTTCTTCAAGATGAAATAATTGAAACAGAGGCATCAAAGAGTTATGTTACATATCAGCCTCTTGGAGTTGTGTTGGCCATAATGCCTTGGAACTTTCCATTTTGGCAAGTTTTTCGATTTGCAGCTCCTGGATTAATGGCGGGAAATGTTGGGATATTAAAGCACGCATCAAATGTACCTGGGTCCGCATTAGCAATAGAGGACGTATTTATACAAGCAGGATTTCCAAAAAATACTTTCCGTGCAATATTAGTAGGGAGTAAAGTAGTAGATAGAATTATAGAAAATCCTCTCATTAAAGCTGTTACAATAACAGGGAGCGTTCCTGCGGGTAAATCAGTGGCAAGAAAGGCAGGCTCCGTACTAAAAAAAACAGTCTTAGAATTAGGTGGAAGCGATCCTTACATTATTCTTGAAGATGCGGATCTTGAAAACGCTGCAAAGGTTTGTGCTTTAAGTCGATTGATCAATTCAGGTCAAAGTTGTATTGCTGCTAAGAGATTCATCGTGGTGGAAAGCGTAAGAGAAAAATTCGAATCTCTTTTTGTAAACGAAATGAAAAATTACAAAATGGGAAATCCTTTAGTTGAAACCACTCAAATTGGGCCACAAGCAAGATATGATCTCAGAGATGCGCTTCATAAGCAAGTTACAGAAAGTATTGCAAAAGGTGCAAATTGTATATTAGGTGGTGAAATACCTAACGAAAAAGGTGCTTTCTATCCTCCAACGATATTAACTGATGTAAAAAGTGGAATGCCTGCTTATGATCAGGAGCTTTTTGGTCCTGTTGCATCCATAATTGTGGTTAATAACGAGGAAGAAGCCATCAATACAGCAAATAATTCAATTTTTGGACTAGGAGCCTCAATATTTACTAAAAATATTGAAAAAGGTAATACGATTGCCCGAGAAGAAATTCAAGCAGGATGTTGTTTTGTGAACACTTATGTTCGCTCTGATCCCCGATTACCCTTCGGTGGAATTAAAGAGAGTGGATACGGAAGAGAACTTTCCCATCATGGTATCAAGGAATTCGTAAATATAAAAACTGTGTACATAAAAAATCAATAATTTATTTAAATTGAAGTTTTTAGAAGATTATCCCTTTATTTCCCTTATAATTTGAAATTTAAGTAATTATTGATAAAAAATACTATTTTTTGAACGATAATCAAAACATACTATTAAAATTTGTATTAAAAAAAAATAAAATTAATTAAGATTTTGGAAAAATTGTAGCTATCGCACTCAAAACTAACCCAATAATAATACTTAGAAAGGTGACGAGTAGTAGAATCTCTGTATTTGTAATAATATACCCTCCCACCACCACTAAACTATAACAAACTGCTTGGAATGAAACTATAAGTGTAAATATTAAGCTAACTGTCGTCCCATTATTACTTTTAAATCCATCAAATTTCGCAATCCCCGTTACAAAATATTTTAAAATAAAGGTTGTTATAAATACGGCGATCAATACCACAATGCCATAAACAGGTAAAAATTCACTCGAAATATTTGCGAGATTTTGTTTAATAAATGCCTCACTAAACGCTACAATAATTAAAGCTTCTCCTGGAAGCCCTCTTATCAAATTTTCTAAATAATCCGTCATGCATCCTCATCTTTTTTTTTAATAGTGCAAAGAGAAAGTTCAATAATTAATTGAGTATTTCTTTTATTTAAGAATTTACTTTTATGTCTAAAATAGAATTATTTTCTAGTTATTATATAAAGAGATTCTTTATTATAAGAAAAATTAAATTGTGAATTTTAATTAAAGAACATGTAATAAGTAGGGTCGTTTACTTTTTTAATATTCATCAGAATAACAATAAAGTTTCTAATATTGTGAAATTCAATAATTAAGAACTTAACATCAGCATCAGTTATTTCATTCATCTTTTCTAATACATTTTCAGTAACCCATAGGAAAGTTCTAGCTCTTAAACCGTGAAAAAGACTTCTTCTAATTTCTCCCATTTCAAAGCAACAAAGTGCTTTTCTTAAACTATACTGTGCTAAAGATAATATCCGAATTAACCAATTATTAAATTTGGATTCTAAGTTTGAATTAATATAACATTTTACTCCTTCTAATTTCCATATGACAAATTGGTACATATCACCAATATTAATATCGAACGTGCCATAAATTGAAGAACTTAAACCGTCATTTTCTCTATCATTATCCGCATCATAAGCATGAATTTCTACATTATTCGTACCAGATTCAAATACCCATTGATTTTTTAAAACAAAAATGTATTTGTTCTCAACATTTTCAATATTAATGGGTTCAATTAATACCTCATTTATTAGAATCTGAAATTCATCTATCCCACTATAATCTATAGCAGTTAAGGAGATAATTATAGACTCAAAATCAAAATCTATAATTAAGTTGGATAATTCGGGAGGAGCTATATCGTCATCTATAATAGAAATTAAATCTATTGATGATGCTAATAAAGGATGTTTAGGATCATTATTTATAACTTCTACTTGTATGCTATGGTCACCTAAACTACATGGACAATCATAAATTCCAAAACTATTTCCTATTAATATATCATCAATATATACCTTAAATGTATCATAATTTATTCCAGTCTCGTCATCGTAAGCAAATACGTCCCATGCTCCTGGATTTCCATCTGTGCAATCCCCTAAAGGAAGATAATCAATAATAATAACGGGCGGTGTTTTGTCATATTTATTTGGATCCTCATCTTCTTTACCAGGACCATCTGGTGGTTCTTTTGGATCCTCTGACGGTTTTTGTAAAATTCCTAAACTAAATGAGGGTAAAAGAATACTTAAAACTAAACCTACTATAACTAATCCCGTTATATTTTTTTTCAAAAAAATACCCCCTGCCGTATATGCGACTAAAATCATGTATGATAGAACTTATATTTAAATTTATGGGAAAAAATTGAATTTTCCTATATTTCATTTTCCATGAGCAAGTTAAGAAAGAAAACCTGGCAGTTTTAGATAAATTGGGATTCATTTTCCTTTTTGTCGTGCAAATAACACGAACAAAACTGTTTTTGTATTCATTACACAAAAAAAGTAGTTTTATTCCCTAAAAAAAAACATTTATTCTTGATTTTTTAGAGCATGTTTCTTGAAGGCACTGCAGTCAAAGTGACGAGTGCTTTAGAGATAAATCGTTCTTTATCATTTACTAAATCATATATTTCCGATTCTGCAACTATAATCTTTTTACCCGCGTTAATTACTTTAGATTTACAGACAATTTCTTCACCAATCGCAGGTTTGAAATAGTTAATTTTAAATTCAATGGTTAGGATCCGCATATTATCAGGCACAATTGTATAAGCCGAATAACCTGCTGTGTGATCCGCGAGAGTTGCTAAAACACCCGCATGAATAAATCCATCTTGTTGTTTATGTTCCGGACGAATTTTAATACGGGATTGCATTATTCCATGGGCAATACTATCAACTATAAAACCACAAAAAGCCGGAAATCCTTGAACAAAATCTTTCTTTAAAAGTTCGATTCTATTTTTATTCATAATTAATGATGATTTAAATTGATTAATTAATTTAATTAGCAAACCAAGAGAACCTTTAGATAATATATAGAGGGATAAATTATGACTATCAAAATAACAATCAGCAAATTTGGGATTTTCTATCAACTTAAAAATAAGTATATATACTCAGACAATTTACTAATTCTAGTTAAATTTCATTATATCTTCCTAATTTCTTAACAAATAAACTTTATATCTCTCTTATATTTCTTATGTAAAAAAGATTTAAAATAAAGAGCCCCATAAGCATTATTGAGAGTGTAAAAAATGCTAACTCTAAGTTTATTCCCCCGATCAACCCAGCTGTTATTTGGGTGGCAAAATAAGTAATGCCAGAAAGACTTTCCATTATACTACTATATTTAGAGGTATGTTTAGTTAGATTAAGGATCATAAAAAATTTTATAGCACTTCCATATAAAATACCCGCAAAAAATCCAATTATTACAAACAGTATAATGAAACCAAAATAAATTTCATTAATACCAAAACATATGATTAAGAGAGATACTAGAATTATTGAAATTAACGATACTTCCTTTAATCTTTTAATTGACCACAAACTTGCCTTATAGGTAGAGAATGTTTGAGCAAAAATGGCAAAAAAAGAAAGCAAATATGCACTATAAGGTTGAAATCCTAAAACTTCTGATTTTATTGGATATATAAAATTAGCACTTCCAATTGCAAAAGAGTAACCAAACAAGAATATTATAGGAATAATTACTGGGATATAATATTTAATATCATCTGACTTATTAGAATTATTTAGAACCGAATTTTTTTCGTCAATGTTAGCCGACTCTTTGATACCAATATTATTATTTAATTTTTTAGACTCTTGAAAGAACAATATTACAATAATTGCATTAGCTATTACTAATAATGGTGCAATATAAAAAACTAATATTATATCATTTATGAAAAATAAGAAGAGTGCTCCAAAAAGGAGTCCAATTAAACCTCCTGAATTAAAGGATAGAGTTAGTCTCGATAGATATTTACTATGATCTAACCATGGATTATCTGAAATACTTGCCTGCAAATTTGGAGCAAAGAAACCTAAAAAGAGGCCTTCTGTAAATCGTGCAATTAGAAAAACTAAAGGATATAAAACGAAGTAATAGGTTATTTGAGTAATACTAACTCCGACCATTGCCAATATGACACTCTTCTTCCGTCCGAGTTTATCAGATACTTTGTTGAATAATAACGGTGAAAAACAATATGCTATAATTTGAGCGGCAGATAAAAAACCAATAATTTCTATACTGATTCCCTTCTGAAAGAAAAAAATGGGAATCCCAAGCATTATTAAAGAACTATTAATCGTGTAAAAAGAAGTTAAAAATATAACAGGCCAAAAACGCCACTTTTGGGGGTTTTCTCCATTTGTCATTGGTTTTCCTCTAATTAGGATTCATCTGAAAACTTAGAGCGGCAGAATTACTATTCTAATATAAAGTCATAATGAACATTCTGTATATCATCTTTACCTAATGTCATTACTTTCTTTATCTTATTATGA
>Ga0209427_10004908_pt1 | contig 15387 bp, 15 predicted proteins | sample DeeMarSWOR136_30_FD_187465 | JGI IMG/M metagenome (GOLD analysis project Ga0209427, IMG submission 187465) | Marine sediment microbial communities from White Oak River estuary, North Carolina - WOR-1-36_30 (SPAdes) (version 2) | ecosystem: Environmental > Aquatic > Marine > Intertidal zone >...
GAGTATAGTGAACTCAAATCTCTAGAGCGATTTTCTCCCCAGATGAAGATTAAACAATACGGAAGGGCAAGGTTTGTTCATAGTAAGCCCACAGAAGAGGATTTTGCTGCAGCGAGAGCTGGATATGAGGAGATAAAAAAGATCATTAAGTCGGGTCAGTATGATCTGATTATACTCGATGAGGCGAATATTGCGGTCTATTTCAAACTGCTCTCAGTTGAAGATTTACTGGCACTAATTGATGAGAGGCCTGAGTCGGTAGAGCTGGTTTTTACTGGAAGAAAAGCAGATCCGCGATTAATTGAAAAGGCTGATTTGGTTACTGAGATGAAGGAAATTAAACATTACTATAGAGAAGGACTTGCAGCAAGAGAGGGAATTGAGAAATAAAACATAGTTAAGGGAATATGGATAAGAAAGAATACTTTGATCACATGTCTTAGATCTGGGATGCTCGTTTCTACACACCTGATTTGGTTGAAAGATTGGAATATCTAGTGACTCAATTTGAGTTGAAAAAGGGAACTACACTATTGGATGTGGGAACAGGAATAGGAGAACTACTACCTTTGCTCTTAAAGTGTATTGATAGTGAAGGATCTATTACTGCTATTGATTTTTCAGAAAGGATGATTCAAAGGGCAAGTGATAAGTTTAAGGACAGGGAGAATATAAAGTTTTCCATTACTTCAGTAGAAGATCTACCCTTTAAGACAAAGTGTTTTGACAGTGTCATTTGCTTTGGGGCTTTCCCTCACTTTGAAGATAAGTGAAAGACACTATCTGAAATGCATAGAGTCTTAAAAGAAGGAGGAAAACTTTTGATTGCTCATGCCTTTTGGAGAGCATTGAATTAAAGAATCATCATAAAGGCTCGGCTCATCCCCGGTAGCGTATGATGTGCTGCCAGAAGAGGCTAAAATGGGGGAGATGATAAAAGGAGACGGGATTTATGGACGTGTGTATTATTGATAGAGAGAAGTGTTACCTCTATCGAGGGAGAAAGGAAATGTTACACTCTTTTCACCACGATCTTTCCCTTGGGTTCAGGCATGACTTCACCTATGATGACTGCTTCTTCAACCCCTGCCTTTTTTAATCGATTGAGCAGTTCATCTGCTTTTTCTTGTGTTACAGAAATCAAAAGCCCTCCCGATGTTTGAGGATCAAAGAGTATATCAATCATTTCAGGAGAGAGACCCGGGTCTGTTTCTATTTGGTGAGACCGAAATTTTCTGTTTCGGTGTGTTCCTCCTGGAATCAGTCCTGTTTTTGCATAGTCTTCTGCTTCAGAGAAAAAGGGTATTAAAGAGGCATGAATCACCATTCCCACAGCGCTCTCTTGTAACATTTCACAGGCATGACCTAAAAATCCAAAACCGGTGATATCTGTACAGCTATTAACCCCCACAGCTTGCATGATCTCAGAGGCAACGTTGTTTAAAGTGGTCATCGTTTGTGTGACTTTCGCTATAGACTGTTTTGATGCCATTTTTGCCTTGATCGCCGTATTGATAATTCCTGTACCCAGCGGTTTGGTGAGTATGAGTTTATCACCTGGTTTGGCTCCGCTATTGGTGATGATATGTTCAGGATGAATTGTCCCTGTGACCGAGAGCCCATATTTTAATTCTGCATCTTCAACACTGTGCCCCCCGACCAGGATCACTTTTGCCTCCCTCATTTTATCCAGACCACCCCTTAGTATTTCTTGCAATATCGATATATCCATGGTGTGGATGGGGAAACATACTACGTTCATAGCAGTGAGAGGTTTTCCTCCCATGGCATAAACATCAGAGAGGGCATTTGCCACTGCAATCTGACCGAAGGTATAGGGATCATCTACGATGGGAGTAAAGAAGTCGATGGTGTGAATGAGAGCCAAATCATCAGATAACTTATAAACACCGGCATCATCAACGTGTTCCAAACCCACAATCAAATTTGGATCATATATTACATCTAATCCCTGCAAGGCTTTATCCAGATCCTCTGGACCAAGCTTCGAAGCTCACCCCGAACCCCGTACTTTTTCAGTAAGGCAGGTGGAATTTGATCGATGATTAAAAGTCGTTTTCATAGTATTTCCTTTTTTTTGATTTCTCACATTCTCAAAAGTGTTATTTGATTATAAATTTTGTCATTTAATGGAGTAATTTTCAATAAAAAATATGATTTAAATTGCCTATAGCATAGTAAGGTAGTAATATACAATAGTAATGATTTGTTCAACATCTTATTTATACATTTTGAAGGGAGGGTTGAAATGAAAGTTGTTGCATTTAACGGAAGTCCAAGAAAGGAAGGGAATACCTCTCAATCCCTTCAGGTAGTGCTAGGAGAATTGCAAAAAGAAGGGATTGAAACAGCATTAATTCAGATTGGAGGTAAGAATATTCATGGTTGCACCGCTTGTTATAAATGTTTTGAGAATAAGGATAGGGAATGTGCGATTAAAGATGACGAGTTGAATAATTACCTCAAGGAAATGATTGAGGCTGATGGCATTATTATTGGTTCTCCCGTTTACTTTAGCAATGTTACCAGTGAAGTGAAAGCCTTTATGGACCGTGCCGGTTTGGTAGCCAGGTCTAATGATAGTTTACTCAAAAGGAAGGTTGGTGCTGCGGTAGTAGCAGTAAGAAGGGCAGGGGCAACCTTTGCGTTTTCTGCCATTAATTTTTTCTTTTTTATTCAACAGATGATTGTTCCGGGATCAATCTATTGGAATTTGGCTATAGGTCGAGAACCTGGTGAAGTACAGAAGGATGCTGAAGGGATGATGACCTTTAAAACATTAGGTCAGAATATGGCGTGGTTAATCAAAAAAATAAAAACCTGATTAAATCTAGGTTGTTAGGTATCAACGGTCAGGGAACAGGATGCAGGGATTCACTCCTATTATTATGGTACTGAATACTCACTACTAGCTATTGTCTTCTGACTGCTTAATTCTATTTATCTTGTATACTGCATCGTATAGTGTGAATCTTGAATCATGGATCATTTTTATTATTCAACCATGGTGAGTATTATACTCTATGTCGCTTTTTAAAGTATCGCAGGAAAAAGAAAAGGCTCTCTTAGAGCGAATGTGTCAATTAGGGGTATCTGAAAAGGATCTGGAGGAATCTTTTGTGCGAGCCTCAGGACCCGGTGGACAAAAGGTTAATAAAGCCTCAACCTGTGTATTCATACGTCACATTCCTACGGGTCTATCGGTCAAGTGCCAGCGGGAGCGCTTGCGATCTGTGAATCGTTTTATAGCTAGGCGATTGCTTCTGGATAAGATCGAACGCATGCAGAGAGGGATTGTTAGCAGGGAAAGAGAGCGAATCGAAAAGATAAGACGGCAGAAACGAAAGCGGTCAAAACGAGCAAAAGAGAAGATATTAGTGGCAAAACACCGTCAGTCGGAAAAGAAGAAACTGCGTAAACCAGTCCATATTAGATTAGAATAGTAGTATCATATAAAAGCTAAGGAGAAAAAGAGAGAGATTGAAGAGGTTATTGAGAAAATCGAAAAGTTAATCCTTCAACTCACCAAGAAATTTAACCAGTGCATAAATTATGCTGTGCAGAGTTTGAGAAATAATAATCCGAATGAAGCATTAAGGTGCTTGAAAGTCTCTCTTAAAATAGAGACTATAAAAATCTCATTGAGCAGATGAAAGAACATGAGGGGGATTTGAAAAAGTTGGCTAAGTGTAATTTTAAATTTTTAAAAAAGGGAGAAGAAGAAATTTACTTATTTTTTGGATTGTATACTAGATTTAATAGTGTGTGTAATTTTAGCTCTCTGTTTCTTTAACCATCATGGTAGTAATACAAAGTTTTTGCTGGCTAATCGATACCACAAGATATGGACATTCGCATTATGTCAAGTCTATTAAGATAAAGTCGAGAACTATACCCCAATTCAAATAAGGTATTCTTTTGTCTTAAAGGAGAACAATGTTCTATCGTATATATCCCAAACCTTATAGATTCTCTTCTTCTTGTGTGTTAGCAGTAAAGGATCATAAAAATGGGGAACTGCAGATTTGACATGGTAATGTCAAAAATGTTGGTTGTATTTTTATTATCCTGCCATTTCAATCAATCGGTTTCCCAATGAGCATTTGCAATCCCTTTTTTATTATAGGTGTAGACCATCTTAGTAGGGGTAACCCGGATCATCCTCATCAATCCTTTAGGCATCTCGATAGGAGTACCTATGGCCTTCTCCATATCCTTTAAAATTGGACTGAAAAGTTTCATGCCATGGGCAAACTCAGGAGTGTCTTCAGTAAATACTTCAGCAATACCCCATATATTAACACCCCTAGTTGTCCTTACAGCTCGGGCACCAGTTCCTATCCCAATAGCAACTTTATTATTTTCTTTGATATTTTTGAACTTGGCCCCTCCCTCGCTGAAGATATAAATAGTGAGACCATCATTTATATAATCTACTACTGAGATCCGTGGTACTCCATCTTTACTACAAGTTGCTAGGGAACATGGATGTTTCTTATTGAGATAGTCGATTATCTCTTTCTCAAGTTCTTTCTTAGAGAGGTGTTTCCTCTCTACTTTCATCATTTTGAAAGCCCCATCAAGCATCTGCTCTCTTTCCTCTTCTGTTAATTCATGAACTTCCATCTTATATTCTCCTTATTCATTTTTTGATTTCAGATAGACATATCTTTAGCGCTAATGATACTTTTCCTTTGCTTCCCATATTTGTTTAAAGTGAAATCCTTTTTTGCGAAATTCACCGTTTGAAATCACTATGCGTTCAGGAATAACTTTTGTGACAACCTGGGTCTTTTTTATGTACTCTATTAACTCAAGTGTAATAGGAATATTAACGGTCGCCAAAGAAATATTTAAGGCTTCCATAAACCCTGGATCAGAGGCTTTCAACTGTACTGCCTTTCCTACAATCTGGACACCAAGTGGATCTTTAAAATACTCTCTGTCCTCGCGATGTTTTACATAGACCATCGACACATTCGGATTTGCTGCCATGTGGAACAGTTTCTCAGTCTGTTTTTCTGATGAGGCATAAAAGGCAAGGGTTTTAGTGTCAAGGGTAAATTCAATGCATGTTGCAAGGGGCTTATTGTTAAATGATGTGCTAAGTATATACATCTCCCGATGGTTACCATTTCCTTTTAACGCATTAGTAATAGCGTTCTCTATCTCGGCAGGTGACATCCGTCCAACCTTGCTTTTCTTTAAAGTCATGGTGGCAGAGGTGTACGCATCAACACCGTCATATTTATGGCAATCCATGCATTTTAAGTGTTTATCATAGGGGTAAGAGGCATCGTGGTGAGCTGGTTTCTCTCCCACTTTAGGATAAAGATATTCTGGTCCTCCACCTTTCCATGCGACCTGTTCTGCAGAACAAACACTCATTTTAGATATAAATAGAAGTCCCACAATTAACAAGAGAATCTTTCCCCGCATAATCACCCTCCTTGAATTTAGATTTTATAAAAAGTTACTCAAAAAAATATTGGTAATTAAAATATACTATTGAGTTGAAATGGACTAAAACTACCACCTAGAATCGAGACAGGTAATTTTCACCATTCACTCCCTTCCATTAAAAATTGAACGGGACTAGCAAATTTATAATTCCTATCTACTGACTCAGAAATTTTATAATGATGTCACAGGATTCTTTAAACCTTTCTACCCAAAATGCATGACGCACCCCAGGAATTTCTACCAATGTGTTTTTTGGAATCTTCTCAGCAAGAAAACGCGCATTTTCAACCGGAGCCATTGGATCTAAATCCCCTGTAATAACTAATGTAGGAGCTTTAATATTCTTAACTTGCTCCAGTGTATTATGGTTCATTGCTGCACAAAGTTGCCGGAGAAATGCGTCCTCCCCTTGTTCCTCTTTCTCAATTAGCATTATCTCTTTCAACTTTGCTGCTTGATCAGGGTTCTCTTTAAAAAAGTGTTCCGTAAGAAAAAGCCCCATCATTACTTCAACACTTTTTTCAAGGGGGAGTAGTTGAGACTCCTGCAAGCGTTGCGAGTCTTCCTCTCTGGGAGGCAAATGATAAAAATTAGGCATTGTACAACCAAGAACGAGACGGTCGACCATCTCTGAATACTTTAGGGCGAACTTTTGCGCAATCATACCTCCTACAGAAGCACCAAATATATGGGTTTTTTCTATGCCCAAGATATTTAGCAAAGCACAGGTATCTTCAGCAAATAAATCTGTTGTGTATTCCATATCTGGTTTGCTGGTTCTTCCTACTCCCCGGTTATCAAACGTGATTACCTGAAAGGAACCGGAGAACACCGGTAGCATCCATTGCCATTGACGGGCAGAACACCCCAGTCCCATAATCAGGGTGAGAGGTGGTCCATTACCGCTGGTTTCATAGTATATTTCAATTCCATTTACTTGGACTGTTGACATAAATCTCTCAAATTATGATATGATTTACTAGGTTTTAATGTCGCAATCGACTTAAACTTATAACTTTCATATGTGATATATGACACGACATTTTTTCTTATGCCATAATAACTATCTTATCTTTTTTTGATTTGTACATCTTTTAAAAATAGGCTTTTATGCTCAACTTAGCTACTTCTTCCCCCACAGCCTTTTCCATCATAAATCCGCCAGGATCCTTTTCTCGCAAGTTCTTTCTCATAGCTTCCCTACGGGCAATTAGATGTTTCATATACTCCGGGTCTCGTGGCTCATCTTTTTCCCAGAGGCTGTGGTATACATTGAGGTAACCGGTCATGAGCTCTAAAATACGGTTTTGATCTTCCTTAGTACCAGGGAAAATATCAGCGGCAAGGGCATAAGGAGAGAGCAAAGCACGGTACCAGTTGGGATTTCTTCCTGGCCCTTGATTTGGGTAGTACTCAATACCTTTGTTAAAGATATCCTCAAGTGGTTCCAGATACTTTTCCATATAGGGAATATCACAAATACAATCGGCTATGGGGTAGTAATCCAGCAAAAAGAAGCTTCCCTTGGCACTTTCGGCCCAGAAGGCTGAGTAAATGGGCAAGGCATGTGTATCATCAGGCCAGATAATGGTCCCATAGACCATAAGTTTGTCTTTATAAGACTGTACCGCATGGACTATTTTTTCCAACTTGCGAGCTGCATAAAGGTATTTAAAACTCCAGGCTAAACCTTCTCCTTTCAAGTCCCACAGAGGGGTGACATCTTCACCATTGTATGTCTCCATTCGCTCTCCACCAAATTTTTTCAGAATTTTGCTGATCTCCTCATCATAAGCTGGAAAAGTATACTCTTCTGACATTTTAATCCCTCCCCTTTATTAAAGTATTCTCAATCCTCTTATATCACAAAGGAAATACTACATTAGTGTAGTTCACGATTCAAGTGCATTAACCTATTTCATGCAAGATGAATATGAAGCTATTTTTCAATTTCTCTTACTGCCTTAAAACCTCCCCATACGGCTTCCATAACCGTGCTGGGTTCCTTGCAATCACCGACGCTGATAACATTGCTAGTATTTTCAAGCGACTTACTTAGTTCGTTTTTCGGGAATAGACGACCGGCAAAAACAAGACTGTCCATTTGGATCTTCTTCTCGACACCTTTCTGTTCGGCCACAACACCTCCACTCTCCAACCTCACAGGAATCGTACCCCGATGCACAGTAATATTAGGAGTTTCTTTTATTATTTTAAGAAGCATAAAGCGGTTATTGTGGTCTATGGTATCCATATCCAGATCATCGGCATCTAACCTGGCGCAAAGGTCAATCTGCTTGCCTTGGCGCGCCAGATAAACTGCGGTTTCACAGCCAATAACACCTCCACCCATGATAAGTATCCTTTCCCCCTGTGGCTCCATGCCACTCATCACCTGGATAGCTGTCAGCACATTGTTACCGTTAAAAGTGGGGGGTTCCATTTGCGCACCGGTAGCAAGTATCACATAATCTGCATCAAAGTTCTGGATATCTCCGGCAGTAGCCTTTTTATTAAACACAACATCGATCGGCAAACGCTGTACAAGGTTATTAAGATAATTTATATAGTCTGAAATATCATGTTTGAAATCAGGCTTTGCAGCCAGCCAGAGATTCCCACCCAGCCGGTCAGATGCCTCCCACAGGGTAACCTCAAAACCGCGTTCGGCACCTACCCGAGCTGCTTCAATACCAGCCGGACCACCGCCAACCACTAAGAGTGATCGTTTCTCTTTCAGCGGAGTAAGTGCCCACTCGATTTCGTGACCACAGGTTGGATTCAAGGCACAGCTGGTCGGTTCTCCGGCAATCATTTGCCACAGGCAGCCTTCATGACACCCTATACAAGGACGGATCTCCGCGGTTTTGCCGCTTTTAACTTTATTTACCCATTCCGGCTCTGCCAGCAGCCCTCTGCCGATGACGATAAAGTCGGCCTTGCCCTCCTCCAGCACTTTTTCCGCCACCTCCGGGTATTGCAGACGTCCTACTGTAAGGATCGGAAGCGTGCTGACCTTTTTGACCTTTTCGGCCAGGTCAACCATGCAGCCAGGAGGCTGATACTGGGGAGGATGCGGCCACCAGCCTGTCTCGTAGCATCCGGCGTCAACATGCAGTGCGGCAACCCCCATTTTCTCCAGTTCTCTGGCGATCCAGAGCCCTTCTTCCTCTTCCCTTCCGCCTTCAAGGTAGTGGGTAATACCAAAACGGTAAATAATGGGAAAATCTTCACCGGCTTCACGCTTGATTGCTTCAATTGCTTCACGGGCAAAGGTGAGCCGCTTCTCTCTGGAACTGCCGTAGCGGTCATCACGCCGGTTCCAGAGACCGGTCATAAACTGATCCATAAGATATCCCTCGTGGCCGTGCAACTCAACGCAATTCGCTCCGGCTTCGCGGCAGCGCATCGCAGCGTAGCCGAAAGACTCGGCAAGTGCCTCTGCTTCTTCAGTGGTTACAGCCCTGCTATTCAGATCAGAGTAATCAGGGACATAATAGTTCGTATTTTCCGAGGCCGAAACAGGCTTCACATCATCGGGTACTACGAAGGGAGGGACAACGCGGCCAAACCCGGCGGTTAGTTGAACACTTAACCTGCAATCATATGAATGAAGTATTTCTGCAAGTCGGCGCACCGCAGCCTGATGCTTGTCATTGGCCATGCTAAACAATTCCTTTGCGCAAGGCTCTAATGCTTTGGAAACAAATACCATCTCAGTCGTTATCATGCCGGTTCCACCTGCAGCCCTGGCCTTATAGTAAGCTCGTACACGCTCACCCCAGTAGTCTTCTGTGTTAGGATCACAGGTCCCGCGTATGCCCATTGGTGACATAATAATACGGTTTTTTATCTCAAAGTTTCCGATACGACCTGGTTCTAACAGCTTCATACTGTATCCTCCTTATCTGATTGATAAAATTTCAAGTTTTTAGGAAGCTTCAATATAGAAAAGTTTCTATTGTGTGTCAATAATAATATCCTGAATTGACACGAGATATGGAAGTATTTGATAGCATTACCGCGGTAGTCTTCTGGTAGGTATTTACTATAAGATTCATTCAATTGTGTTGATAATGCTAGCTTTCTGAGCGGTATCCCTGATGGTAGTAGTGTTGAGTCTTGGTGGGCAAATTGGAGGTACAAGATATAAACATTTCAAAGAAAAAGGCAGAGTTGCCCCGCCTTTATTGTGCAAATCATTTTCTGAGTTAATCTATTCTCAGTACCACAACATTTTTAGAAACCCATTTCTACAAGTTCTAGCTCAAAAGGTGTTTCTACTATTATTGTATCGCCGTCGATAGTAATATTTTGCAAACCCTGATAATCTTTTCCATTGGTTGGAATAGGATAGTTCCCACCTTCAACGTAGACCGCTACCATTAGTGTATAATCATCATAGTCCAAACCCAGAATGTTAATCTCTACACTATTGTATTCTGTCACTTTACCTTTCTCGACATTTCCAAGAGGGACATCAGCACTTAATATATATGAAGGAGCTACAGATATGGGCGGCGTTGTATCATATGGATAGAGGACTAACGCTAATTTTTCAGGTGTGCCTTCAAAATCTGATGGGTAGTTAATTTTGAAGCTAATTAAACCCTTACCTAAATTCTCGACATCTCCACTACCTGTTTCGCTTGATGGTGCTACCTCTGGAAGATTCTTAAAAAATTCCCAGAGAGCATCTCCCTCAAAATCAGCCCACTCGTGCCCTCCACTATGCTCACAATACTGTACAGGAAAACCAGAATCGCACCCCTCGTATTCTACACAGATAGGGTCTACCCCTTCGTTAGTTTCTTCTTTATTACAACTGTTTATTGCAATCCAGTAGTCACGACTGGGTTTAATCATTGTAGGCGGAACAACGGTGTCGTTGCTTCCGTGCATTTGAATTACAGCGACTTGACCAACACAATTACCCCAATCTAAAAGAGCACCCGCCGAAGGAGCAATAGCTCTCAATACATTTCCCCTTTGGCATCCAAGATAATGGGTAAAACCACCACCATCACTATGACCCGTCGCAAACACCTTTCTTGTGTCAAAGCAAAGGTTTTCTTCAAGCTCTGCGTAAAGATCATCAAAAAAAACTAGGTCACTCTCATAATCCCATTGAGTTACTTCACCTTCCGCTTTCTCTAAAGCATTAGGGCAAACTAAAATGGCTTCTTCGTTCATAATATTAGGCAGCGTATAATACCCATCAATCCACCTTGTATAGTCTCCCCCTGTTCCATGAAAAGCAAAAATAAGTGGGTAAGTGATAAGAGAGTTATAGTTTTCAGGAAGTTTTACATAGTATACCCTTTTAACACCGTTTGACATAATAGTTCTCTCCCCGGTAATAAATCCGCTATCAGATCCACAGCCAGAGCTTCTGTAAAACAATGCTAAACATGCTGCAAGAGCAACTAAAGCAAGGATTAGTATCAGCACTATTATTTTACTGTTTTTCATATTCTACTCCTTCTTGTTTTGGTTATTAGTGGATAAAAATTCGCTTTTGATTCTAACTATATAAGAAATGCATGTGTACGTCAATTGTGACATACTAATATTATTGTGGATGATCAAACGGAAGCTTTTGGAGTTTCAATAAAATTATGAATATGGTCCAAGAAAGATAAGGATTGTAAATGTAATTGCTTTTTAGTCTGATATTGTGGAATTGATATAGTAGTATTAAATTTACAGCCCATTTAAGGCACCACAATATTTAGTATCTACAACAAAGCAGATGAAATCCCCTAACGCTGGATTTGGGTGTAATATTTCTTACCATGTTTAATTTCTCCCACAAATTAGTGTGCCTCGCCATTCTCTCAATTCTGGGCTCTTATTGTTATTAATGAATGTTTCCAATCTTTTAACACCAAGGTTATATTCTTTTTGAGGTATAAGATGACAAGTCGATACGCACTTATTTTTTTACTCTATCTAAGTATTCTTGATCTATGGCAAAATCCTCAATAAGTACCTCTTGGTGTCTGATATCGTTAAACCCCGATAATTTTAATAGGTAATCTATTTGAGGAATATCTGGAAATCTTTTCTTATCAATATCAATGTAGCTAGGAAAAAATTTTTTGATAAGGGGGTGTTGATACTCTATCTGTTCAAGACTAAATGTTAAAAGAACTAACACACCATCCTACAGGATACGATAACATTCTGAAAATAAGAATCTTACGTAATTGATCTGATGAATGATATAGGCTCCAACTACTGTATCAAAGGAGTTATTAGCAAAAGGGAAGGGGTTATTATCTACATCAGTACATACAACTGTTAAAGCCCTCTCTTTTGCCATCTTCAACATAGAGATGGAAATTTCAACACCAATTATGCTACCGTTTATTAACTCTGATAATTGAAGAGCTACGTTTCCTGTTCCACATCCTATATCTAAAATCTTCATTCCATCTTCAAAGCTCCCAAACTCAATAATTTCCTCGATTAGGCGTTTTGTGTAGCAACGATTTCTATCATAAGTCTTTGAAAGCTCCGTGTAGTCAATATTCATTAATCACCTATTTAGGCAATGTCACATAATGTAACAATTCACGCCATTGGATTAATACTCACTGAGTTAAAGGTTGAATAGCTGAGGTGCTAGTTTTTAATAAAAAGGCTGATGACACAAGATGTCATATACTTTCTGTAAGCATCAGGGTTATCTTATGGAACAGGCGTAGATCTTAATTTTCTTTCTGGTCTTTTCCCATCCTTGAAATATATAGATTTATCTAACGCACCGCTTTTAAAATACCATGTTGATAATCCATCCAATTTTCCATTTTTGTATTCCTTCCTACTTTTCAATTCACCAGTCTTATAATAAAATTGTGCTTCCCCCTCTAATTTACCATTTATATAATTTTTCTCACTTTCCAATATCCCATTTTTAAAATAAGATCTTGAGATCCCTTCCAATCTACTCTCTTTACAACTGTATTCTGACTTTAACTGACCATTTTTATAATATTCTTTACACACCCCCTCTTTTTTAGCACTTTCACAATTACAAACTGTTTTTAATTTTTCATTTTCTTTTTGCACTCCAATTAATGCACAAGCAGTGCATATTGTAATTAGAATTAGACAAATTATAGTTTTCATAATCCCCTCCTTTTTTAAAAAGATCCAACCGTAAATAGAATGCTTTACTTATTAAAATTATGCAACAAAAGTGCCTAAAATGTAAAGTCTATAACTGGCTATATAACTTCAACTCTTGTTATATAGGATCTTTGTTTGTCTTAGAATTGTAACTTTTTGTCAATACTTCTGTGATGAAGCTATTACAAAACAAATGGCGTGGTTTGTAATAATATACGCCATTATAATTCTCAAGTGGGGATATTACGACAAAATGTTGGGGTGCCTATGAGGAGTGAAAAGTGTAAGATACTGCAATAATCTGGGTAACTCCACTACCACAACTTACAACCGGTAGTGTAAATTAGAGGAACATGCGAACAAGTCTGGGAAGAAAATTAAAATCATTGTATTTTCATTGATCTATTCTTAAAGGTTATTACTGCTTTTTTTCCTAGTTTCTTTTTGCCTTGATATTATCCAAAAAATCTAATAAATATTTAAAATAAATATTCACCGCAGAGGACACACATTTACCCTGTTCGATACTTTTAATTACCATATAAATGTGGGGATTAGTAGTTGTTTACCTTGCTAGAATAAATTAACTATTCCACAAGGTTTACCCCGTTAGAAAGAAAGCTCCGCATATATATGCAGTGTGAAAATAGCAATAAATTTGGAGGGTAAAGCACCGTTCAAACTTTCTAATAGGGTATACTATCTAACGGGGGAGCCGCAGAGAAGAAAAATTTCTACAACCCCAGTATGCTTTGTGGTGAAATATAATAAGACTGAATGGTTACTATTCAAAAACGTAAAATAGACAATGAGGAAGAAACTGAACAAAAATCCTTATGAAGGGCACCGTGGACGATTGCGAGAAAGATTTAAGAAAACGGGACTGCAAGGATTTCATGACTATGAGTTCATAGAATTACTCTTAACCTATGCCATTCCCCAGAGGGACGTGAAGCCTATTGCCAAAGAGTTAATTCAGCGTTTCAATGGAATCAAAGGAGTATTCGATGCCTCTATTGAAGAGCTTACCTCTGTTACAGGTATAGGAGAGCGAACAGCCATCCTTATCAAACTGTTGAAGAATGGGGCAACCTTATATCTTAAAACCCGTGTCAAAAGTAAAGAGGTTTTGAGTTCCCCCCAGGATGTCCTCAATTTCTGTCAATACGCTCTCTCTGGAGAAAAAAATGAGAAATTTATGGTTATCTACCTTACAACCAAGAATGAGGTAATTGAGGTGGAGACCTTAGAGGAAGGTACTATAAACCGAACAGCAGTTTATCCCCGCAAAGTGATCGAAGGTGCCTTAAGATACAACGCCTCAGCCTTAATCTTTGTTCACAACCATCCCAGCGGAGATCCCACTCCCTCTAAAACAGATAGACAGCTTACAGAAGATTTGGAAAAGGCAGCTTCAACTGTTGACATCACCATTCACGACCATATCATCATTGGTAAACATTCTCACTTCAGTGGGAGAGAAAATGGCTGGTTATTCAAAAAACGTCCTCCTTCTGCAAGCCAGGTAGCTGAATGGAGAAGTAAGTAATTAGACATCTCAGGACTTCTACACATTATTGAAATCTAAGGGGTTTATTGAAGTTGGAATGATTATCATTCCATCTAACCGTAAAACCTGAATGACGCAGATCTCGGGGATTAAAAACGTTGGAGAAAGATTCCAAAAAAACATTACGTATCGAATCATTCGACTAATCACCGGGAAGTAGTCTTACCCGAAAGTATGAAGTCATTGGTAAACTCGGCTCCGGCTGGGAAGGAGAAGTATATAAGATCAGAGAACGAAATACCGACATTGAGCGAGCGGCAAAGTTATTCTTCCCTCACCGAAATCCCCGTAATAAGACATCAAAATTTTATGCAAAAAAACATCATAAACTTCGCCACTGTTCTATCATAATCCAGTATCATACCGAAGAACAGATTACCTATCGAAAGACTCCCATCACCATACTTGTTTCTGATTATGTGGAGGGAGAACTCTTAAGCGACTTTCTCAAACGCCAGCCAGGCCAAAGCCTAAGCCCTTTCCAGGCTATACATTTGCTTCATGCCCTTGCTGTGGGAATCGAAGAGATTCATCTCCTCCATGAGTATCATGGAGACCTCCATACGGATAATATCATAGTAAGCCGCTACGGTCTTGGCTTTGATCTCAAGCTATTGGATATGTTTCCCTAGTCTGCCCCAAAGAAACAAAATGTTCAGGATGATATATGTGATCTCATTCGCATATTTTATGATGCCATTGGTGGAGTAAAGCACTATGCAAAGCAGCCCCCGGCAGTAAAAACTATCTGCTGCGGTTTAAAACGCTCCCTGATTCTTAAAAGATTCCGAACCACAGCACAGCCTCGTGAACGCTTAGAGACCATAAGATGGCCAGCGAAATAGATACAGATTTTTTAAAATAAAGCTTTCCTTTATTTTACTTTATGTGTATAATAAGTATAATTTATACACATAGGAGATAAAAATGAGAACAAATGTTGTTATTGATGATCAATTAATGAAGTCTGCCCTCAAAATATCTGGATTGCGTACAAAAAAAGATGCCATCGAAGCTGGTTTGAGATTATTAGTAAAGTTTAAGCGCCAAGCAAAGATAAAAAATTTTCGTGGCAAATTAAAATGGGCTGGAGATCTTGATAAAATGCGGATGGACAGATGATATTAGTAGATTCCTCTGTTTGGATTGATTACTTCAATGGAAAAGTTACTCTCAAAACAGATTGGTTAGATTCTGCT
>Ga0209427_10004909_pt1 | contig 15382 bp, 14 predicted proteins | sample DeeMarSWOR136_30_FD_187465 | JGI IMG/M metagenome (GOLD analysis project Ga0209427, IMG submission 187465) | Marine sediment microbial communities from White Oak River estuary, North Carolina - WOR-1-36_30 (SPAdes) (version 2) | ecosystem: Environmental > Aquatic > Marine > Intertidal zone >...
AAGGAGCTACAAAAATTTTAAGAATCTTTCATTAAGAAGAATAAAAAGTGAAGTAAAAAAGATAAAAAAAGATTTTCCTATAGAATCCCAAAGTCTTATTACTTATTCTAAAAACTTTACTCTTTCATTATCTAATTATTGTCAGAATTTTTGTGGATATTGCTTTTATAATAGTAAAATTCCTAAATTAACTGGACCTGGAAACGTTATAATTTTAGGAAATGAAGAAATGATTTCTTTAGTACAGAAAGGGCTCCAATTTAACTGTAAGGAAGCTTTACTAATGTCTGGAGAAAAACCAGATAGTTTTCAAATAGTTAAAGACGAATTAGAAAAAGTAAATTGTAAAGATTTTTTAGATTTTGTTAAAGATGTATGTAATTATTTATTAGATTTCAAATTACTAACTCACACTAATATAGGTTTTCTAACATTTGATCAAATAAAAGAATTAAAAAATTATAGCGCAAGTATGGGGTTAATGCTAGAAAGCACTAGTAAAAAGTTATTTAAAAAAGGAGGCGTACATGAATTATCACCAGGAAAAACCCCTAAAAACAGGATAGAGCATATCCGTAACGCAGGAAAATTAAAGATTCCGTTTACTACTGGTCTATTACTAGGAATAGGCGAGAGCTTTGAAGATAGAGTTAAAGATTTAAAGCTTATTAGAAAAATTCATGAAGAGTTCGGACATATTCAGGAGGTGATAATTCAAAATTATGTAAAAAAAGAAAATATTTTATATCAACCTCAGAAACTAATGCCTATTGAAGAAATGCTCAAGGTAGTAGGAATAGCTAAACTTATTTTTGGAAATGAAATATCCATACAAGTTCCACCAAACCTTATTATTGGTTACGAAGAAGATTTTATCGATGTAGGTATTAACGATTTTGGTGGAATCTCCCCATTTGCGTTAGATTATATAAACCCTGAGAAAGAATGGCCTCAAATTGACTATCTTAAAAGAATATGTAAAGGAAAGGGATATAAGCTTAAAGAAAGGCTTCCCATTTACGATAAATTTATAAATAAAAATGGCTTTTGTCCAGATAACATAAAAAAAATAATAGATTACATATCCATTTATGATCACGACGCAGATATTTAATCAAATTAAACCGGAAATAAAACAGATTTTAAAGAAGGGATTGAATGAGGAAGAGTTATCTACAGCTGAAGCTTTACAATTGTTAAAAGTAGTCGGAAAAGAGTTTTTTGCTTTACAATATGCAGCAGATCAAATTTGTACTAATAAAAAGAAAAAAATAGTTACTTTTATCATCAATCGTAATATAAATTTCACGAATATCTGTTTTCAAGGGTGTAAATTTTGTTCCTTTAGTTTACCTGATAATCATCCTAATGCTTTCGTATTAAAGATAGAGGACCTAAGAAAAAAGGTTATTGAAGCGAAAAATGCAGGTTGTACAGAAGTATGTATTCAAGGAGGAATAAATCCGAATTTAAAATTTGAATATTACATAGAAATCTTACAAACAGTAAAAAATGTAGATGCAAATATGCATATTCATGCTTTTTCTCCTCAAGAAATTTTCTATATAGCTAATGTACATGGAAAATCTATTGAAGACACATTAAAAGAGTTAAAAAGTAAGGGATTAGATTCAATCCCAGGAACAGCGGCTGAAATTTTAGTTGATGGTATAAGACGAGTTATTTGTCCAAATAAAGTCACTACATCTCAATGGATTGATATTATCACTACCGCTCATCAATTATTAATTCCAACAACATCAACTATGATGTATGGCCATATAGAAAAATTAGAAGATAGAATTAAACATTTAGAAATTATAAGACAAATTCAAAAAGAAACCGGAGGTTTCACTGAATTTGTGCCATTGCCCTTTGTTAAAGAAAAACCGATCCTTTCAAAATTAGAGGATTTCCCTTTAAAAACGAGTTATGGTATATCTGATTTAAAGTTATTCTGTGTAGCAAGATTATTTTTTAATAATTTTATTGATAATATTCAATGTTCTTGGGTTAAATTAGGACCAAAACTTGCTCAAGTTTCACTTAATTATGGTGTTAATGATTTTTCAGGCACATTAATGGAAGAGAATATATCTAAAAGTGCAGGAGCTGAATTTGGTGAATATCTATCTCCTGAAGAAATTACTGAGATAATAAAAGCAGCTGGAAAAATCCCAGCTCAACGAGATACGCTCTACAATATTATTGATTACTATTAAAATATTGAAATCCGTTAATGAAAAATCAATCGATTCCTCTTAAATAATTAAATAATGTTTTATTCATGCATCTTGAATATATGGTTTTCCAGTAAATAAACAGGTTTGTGCTTTATTTAGCTCGCGCCCTATATAATTAAGATGATAGATATTATTTGTCAAATTCAATTGAATAACTTTTTTACCTAATGCTTCTGCGTTATCTCCAGTAAGAGTTGATATTAATTGATGTGTAATTGAATAAAATAATAATAAGATCTTTTTTGAATAATGATCAACATATATTTTAAAATAACCTTTTTTATCCGGAGTGTATTTAGAATCTAAATATTCTACCTTAATCATATCAGAGGCATCAATTTCTGGGATCTCTTGACTAACTTTTCCTTTTGCTCTGAAGACTTGAATTCCCATGTTAATAGGTGGTGTTTTTTTAAATTTTGAGAGATAATTCAACTTTATGCTTTCTTTTAATTCTTTTACTCCTCCCATTAGTTTTACGCTATGTTCTACAGTAAATAGAACTCCGACATCTAATTCGATTGCGATGCTTGCTAAAAGACCGTTTATTCCGACTGAATCGATATCCATAAGTTCAACAACATTCGATATTCCAAAAAAGAGAGGTAATTCTAAATCTTTATTATCATCTTTTTTAACTTCCTTTTTATATAAGAAATAAGCTTCTAATGAATTGCTAATTCCTGGAGAAATGGGTGTTTCCAGTAAAGGATCAGCAATTAATTTTTTAAATCCAAATTTTTTTAATTTCTGGGTTAAATCCAATAAATTTTTTACTCTTATTTCAGGCTCTTTAGGAAAATAAGCTTCCTTAATGTTGGTTGGCAATATTACAATCGGAATCTCTTTAGGAATAGTACATAATTCGTTAAAATTACCCATATCGAAACTTAGAATAAGATCAATACCTTCGTCAACCGCAGCTAATATTTCTTTTGGTTCCATTGAATCTATACTAATAAGGACATCGAAATTACTTCTAATTAATTTAATAATTTGTTTTATACGCTTCGGATACATTTTATTAGCTACACATCCAATATCAACAATATCTGCACCCGACTCAATATAATGTCCTACCTTTTTCAGAATATTTTTATCGCTTTTTTCAGGACAATTTACGATTTCTGCAATTATGGGTGGAGGAAGATCACGCCCTATAATAACTTTTGATTTTTGTTCATTTATATAAAAGGTATGATTTGAAATATTCTGTTTTGCATTTTTAAGTTGCATATTTATTATATCTTCATATTCTTTCTTACCTGAAATTTCAAATAACCTATTTGCTGGAATTGTAAAAGATAAATCAATTTTTGTTAAATTTTTCAAGATCATCGGTAAATCTGATGCAAATTCAGGACCTTTTCTTATTTTAATTGAACATCTTTTTTCTAATGAAGATGTATCCCATTGAACAAATCCTGGAATTAAAATTAAATCAAAATCATTAATAGAGATTCTATCTATAACATCTCTTACCATTTTTTCCGTTAAAAAAGCAGAAATTGATATTGGTGCTTTAACTACTTCAATTTCATAATTATCAATTGGTTGAATTACTTCTTTAATAATTGGATAGCTGCTTAAACCAGTAATAATAAGGATTTTTTTAATCTAAATCACGTAATAACTTTTTTTTATCGAATGGAATAAAAATATCATCTAAAATTGAACCGCTTGCTTCCTTTATTTTTAAATTTGACGTGATTGGTTCAAATTGTCCACCTAATAATCCATTAGCTATAAAGGCTGCACCTTGGGCAGCATGTTTTGATAATTGACTATAAGATTTCATATATTGGACGGGAGCAATATCTTTTAAATTTTGAACTATTTTTGTTTCTAAATATTTTAAATCTGCTCTTCGACCTGCTAATAATATCTCTTTTATTTTGTTTCTACTTGAGAATGAAGAAGAAATTGCATAAACAGCTTTTTTAACACTTGAAATATAAGAACTTAAAGCTATGTTTGATTGATCATCCTTTTCTGCCATTATTGCGATTTCTTTGATACTTAAATCCTCATAACCTGCTATAGAAGACACTCCTCCTCTATAGATATTTTTTTTCTTAACATTTTTGATAAGGTAAGCTAATTCTCCATCTAAGCTTCCACAAGCTCTAAAACCCATGATGTTAGAACCACCAATTCCATCAATAATTTGGCCATTTTCTATAGCTAAAACTGCAGTAAACCCATAACCTATCTCAACCATGATAAAATTAGTCTCTTCTGGAACTGTTCCAAAGCGTTCCATTTGGTCTCTTATGCCGGTTACAGCGGTGCATAATTTATCTGCTGTCCCCATATCTACTTTATTAATTTTTCGATATCGCGGGATAGTTGGTAAATGTTTTACGCCTGGTACTATAACTCCCGGAATATTTTCAGATTTAATTAATTTAAGAACTTCTCCTAAACCAATCAATTTATTTTTGTCTTCCTTATCAAATTTTAATAAAGTAAAAAAAAGATCTTCTTCAGTTAAATCTTTGACACTTTTTAATGGTAACCCAAATCCGCTAGGCGCAACCATTAAATCAATATTTTCTACAGACTTTATTATTGATAGGGCTTTTTCAGGGTCTTTAATTAATTCTTTAGATGGGATTGAAGTGTCTAATAGTATATCATTATTTTCTAATCCAAAAAAATCCCACGAAAGAGACCCAGGGTCTACTCCAATAACTCTGTACAAGGAATATCAGAAATAATTTGTTGTTAGTATGTATGAAAGTTCAATAATTCTTGTTATATTTATTAGCTTTTAATTATTGCTTTTGTTATAATGAAGCCTTTTGCATTATAAGAAAAAGGATTTTATTTTTTCAATTTTTTTTCAAAATATTATAAATCAATTAATAAATGTTATAGACTTATAATTCATACAAATTATAAAAATCCTAAAAGGTGAGTCGAAAAATTACAATAGTAAATGTTTATGTATGTAAAATATGTGGAGAGGCATACATTGGTGAGAAAGCACCAGATCGTTGTCCTTTCTGCGGTGCGTATAAAAAGTATTTGGTAGACGCAAAAAATTATGATGATAAAGGATCCTGGGATGTTGAATTAAATGAAAAAGATAAAGCGAATGTTGAGAAAGCTTTAGAAGTAGAAATCTCGAATGCTATATTTTATACATGTGCGAGTAAAAAAACCCCAATCTTAGAAGGACAAAAATTATTCAAAATTTTATCTAAAGTAGAAAGTGAACACGCTTCAGTCTGGAAAAAAATTTTGAAATTAAGTTCCATAGAATTCCCTAAATATGATACGTGTGCAACGGATTATAAACCAAACCTTGAAGAATCTCATAGCAGAGAAGAAAGAGCTATTAAATTTTATGGTCAGGCAGCTTCAGAAGCAAAAAATGATCGCGTAAAGGAAATATTTCAAGCATTTGTGGAGGTAGAAACCGATCATCTTCATCTCTCTGAAAAAAGATTAAAATAAATTTTTTTTTTATTTTTTTAAGACATTTTTTATTTTTCAAAGAATTAAAGAGCATAAAAAATAAAATTTTGAATTAATTTCAAAATTATAGATTTGAAACTTCTATGATTATTGATCCTGAAGATATTGGATTGAGGAAGCATTATTTATATGAAATTTTAGCTACTACTTTTTCAAAAATTCAAGAAAATTTTATTCCAAATACTGCATCGATGGGAATTCGGGTAATAGATTATAACATATTTAGCATTTTACCTTATCCAAGCACGACTACTTTCAATAATTTAAAAAAGAACAGATATCTCACGATCAATTTTGTAGATAATGTATATTTATATGCAATAGCATCCTTAAAAAATCTAGAGAAAAATAAGAATTTAGAGAATTTAACAGCTGAATCTTATAAATTTTATAAAATTAGCGATAATACCGAAAATGATATTATTTTTCCGTATCTAAAAGGAGCTTGGGCAACCATTTTTTGTAAAACTATAGATGAGATTCAAATTAATAAAAAGGATAATTTTGGGAATACTTTTATCTCCGAATTTAAGTTAAAAGTGATTTACATTAAAAAATTTAAAGAATCTTTTAAGCTTTTTAACAGGGCGGAAAATTTAGCTTTAGAAACAATAATTTTAGCTACTAGGTTGATAAAAGCAAATGAAATTAGGGATAAAGTTCTAAGTTTAGAATATAAAAGAAAAATCGAGGATAATATACAACAAATTAGAAGATTCGGAAAAAATCCAAATGCATTAAAAGCTATAGAACGTGTAGAAATATTTATAGGAAAATAAAATTACTCTCTTTTTGTTATCTTTTCTATATACATTAAAGGATATTGAAGATCTTCAATCCATTCTACTTTAGCTATAACTTCAATCGATTCATATTCAATTATAACTTTTGCAGTTATCAATTTACCAGATATTTCGTCATATTTGAATTCCGAAGATTTATCTCCAGTAATTTTGTCCCTATTCAGATTTATCTCTATGGATTTTACAAAAGGTTGACATGAGATTGAAGCTTCTATTCCCCGCTCAATAGCTTCGATAATTTCGGGATTAGAAGAAACTGGGATCCCAGATAAAATATGATAAAGAGCTCCAAGTTTTATTCCTATTTCAAAACAGGCTCTTTCTCTATTGGTTATATCAGAAGTAAAATATGTCTTCTCATTTTTGTTTGTCATTAATTTTCATCTAGTAATTCGATTTTTGCTCCATAATTATTAGGTTTACAAATGTAAATATGGCCTCCACTATTTTTTTGACTTTTTTGTAGTTCTTTTAATAGTGCTTCTGCCTCAGAATCTGATTCTACAATTCCTACAACACTGGGTCCAAAAGAAGACATTCCGTAAGCTTTTAAACCGTGATGTTCAAAAAAATTTAATAGATCTTTTACAACTTTATGTTGAAGACCTATCTCTACCCTTTTAAACCCAATACTCTGGACTCTTTTCAATCCTTCTCCAAAGCACTTTAAGTCATTTTTAACAATTCCTGGAATGATTTTCATTAGAATTTGATGAGATACTTCATTAACTTCTTCCTTAGGAATGGGGGCATGGCTTTGAAAAATACTGACTTCTTCATCACCATAAGCTCCCTTTTTCACATTCGGGATAACAAGTACAAAACGCCAATGTTCGGGTATTGGATATCTTAAAATAGTTAGAGCAGGATCCGCATTTTTAGATGCAGAAGAGGGAAGAAAAGTTTCTTTTTCTTTTCCCTTTCCGAAATCATGACCCGCATCTAAAATAAATCCCCCTCCTTCAAATCCTCTCCAACCAATCCCAGAAGTACCTCCTCTTCCTACTAACTTAGTTAAATCCCTTGTTGTAATTGTCTTAATGTTCTTCAATTGCGTAATTGCAGTTGCAATCGCTAAGGATAATTGTGTCTTTGAACCTAAACCAACATGACTAGGATAATATCTCTTAAGACTAAAATGAAAGTTTTTGTTACTTATATTAAATGCTTTGAAAATTTTTGATGCTTGTTCATTAATTACTTCTATTGATTCTCGATAATATTTGTGGGCTTCAATTTTAAATTCTTCAGCATTATTAGTGGCTTCAAACACTACATTAGGACGATCTAAACACAATCCAAAACCGCCATCTACTCTACCAGTATATCCATTTTCATCTATTAGAGATAAATGAATTCGACAAGGGGTGGTTATTCTGATCTTCATTTTATCAATCAAAAATCAAAATTCGGAACTATGATTATGAATTCTTAAAATAATATAAATATACTTTAAATAATGAATCAATTAAAAAATAGATTTGAATGCGTAATGCATCTTAATTTAGAAAAATATCAATTTTTAAGATAAATAATTAAAAAAAATTTGAATTTGATTTAAATCAAAGATTATTTTTTATGAATCGTTTTATTTTACGTAATCCGTTATTGATTATTGAAGATTTTTTTAACACCATAGGAGTGATTTTTTTTGAGTGATTTAGAAGGTTTGACCAGAAGATTATTACAATCGGGAAAAGATGATGAAGAAATTCTTAGGAGATTAGTTCAAGAATATCTTGATTTTAAGGAAATTGATGAATATTTGGCTTATAATTATGCGAGAGCAATTCTAGAGGAATGTAAAAAAAGTGACATAAACTTAATTTCAGATCCTTTTATTAAAGATCTTTTAGATATCAATAGATCAAAAATTACTGTAGGTAAACAAGGAGTAGGTTGTCGAGGAGCAGGCGACTTCTTTGTGCATAAATTAATTGCTGAATTGTCAGAAACTGGCAATAAAGCTTTTTTAGCTCCTAGTTCCTTAGATGATGCAGGAGCGGTTCGACTGCGAGATATAAAAGGATTTAAAAATGAAGATTTTTCGAGTGAAAAGTTAATAATAGTCTCAAAAATGGAAGGAATTCATTCTCGTTTGAGTGATTTCCCCTTTGTTTGCGGATTTCATGTTACTCGAGCGGCTTTAAGGGATTTATATGTGAAGGGAGCAAAACCTATTTCTATATTAATTGATGCTCATCTAGGAGATGATGCAGATATCGGAAAACTTTTCGACTTTATGGCGGGCGTTTCAACGGTTTCTGAATTAGCTAAAGTCCCAATTACAGCAGGTTCTACTTTAAGAATTGGAGGGGATATGGTAATAGGAAACAGGTTTGTTGGAGGGATCGGAGCAGTTGGATTAACAAATAGAGTATTGGCTAGAAGAAATATAGAACCAGGAGACAAAATCTTAATGACAGAAGGAGCAGGGGGAGGAACAATAACCACAACAGCAATTTATTCTGGAAATCATGAAGTTGTTAAAGAAACCCTCAATATTAAATTTTTAGAAGCGTGTGAAATAATTCTTAATTCCAATTATGTTAACCAGATAAGGGCGATGTGTGATGTTACCAATGGAGGTCTAAGAGGAGATCTTTATGAAATTAATTATGAAGCGAATTGTGGAGTGGTTATATATGAAAAGGAAGTTAGGAAATTAGTTAATCCTGTTGTTCTTAGATTATTAGAGCAAGTTAATGTGGATTATTTAGGTGTTTCATTAGATGCCCTACTTATCTATTGTTCTGATAAAGTTTCAAAAAAAATAATTGCAGATTTAACAAATAATGGAATAAAATGCGCTGTAATTGGCTATGTTGATGATTCAAGGAAGGTATCTATGATATATGGGCACGAGGATAAGAAAAGTATTTTACCAAAATTCCGTGAGTCAGCCTATACTAAAATCAAACAAGAAATTGGTGAAGAAAGTCCTGAGTTGAAACTTCAAATGGAAGAAAAAATTGAAGAAACTGCTAATAAAGCGTTAGAAAAAAGAAGGAAAATGATTGACTACATAAATAATAATTAGCAATCATGTAATTACTTTATTAAGAGAACCAAACCGAAATCCTTTTAAATCGATTTTAACATAGATAAAACCCACCTTCTTCAGTAGGAAGCACGCACAAATAGGTATACGAACCTATGAGGATGTTTATCACGGAATAGGGTATGACTAGGGACAGAAATCTTGGATCCCAAGAAAAAGTTTCTTATAGAGAAATAATTATTTTTTCGAGATGGTAAGTAATACACTACCGTTCTCCACTGCAAGGGGTATTTTTATCTCATCAGGAATATTAAAAATGTCGTCTTTTACGGTATTCATTCCTCGAGAGAGGATTATCTGTTTATAATTCGATAACTCAATAATATGAAATCTGAGTTTCTTATTTTCTGTAAGAAAGACTGCAAGCAGAAAATTCCTATCTACTGATAAATGTGCATTTGTAAAATGTGCCTTGCTGTATTTCTCTTCTAATATGTTTTTTTTGGAATAATCTAACATGGATATTGCAATTATCTTCCAATAACTATATAGAAATAATGTTTTATTATCGGAACTGAAATCCATAATCCGAAACCAGTCATCTATTTCAATCTTTTTTTGTAATTTCCACTGATTCCTTTTATGTGTAAAAATCCATAGAAAGTAATTATAATCCTTGTTCTCATCTTTAAGATTTCGAACAAGTGACATTGCAGCAAAAATTTCTCCCGAAGGACTTGTAGGATAATGAATGGGATTGTCTTTGAAATATTCTCCCTGGCTATCAATTATAGTCCATTGAGTGTCATTGGGATGTTTTAAATGTAATTCTTGATAATTTATTTCAGCCATTGGTGCCTCAAATCCTTTTGCATACACCCATTTTATTGGAAAATCCAAATAAGCCCAATCATCATTTTCGTAATCATCTCGAGCAGTTCCATCTAAGAGTTTGCCGCGTTCGAATAATGAATTTGCGCAACATTGGGTTTCATCCTGGTAATGGCTTCGTTTCAAATATAGTTTCATAATATATTCTCGAAATTTTTTTTTATTTCTTATTGATCACAACGTAATACTACTTTAAGTATCTAGGCATGATAACACCTATCTATGCTTGAGAATTTAATTAATCAAAAAAGAAGTGATATGTGATTAGCCAGATTCAAATAACCTTGCCTAATGACCCCGAAGATTATATCCAAACGATATTAGCAGTATTAAAGAACGAGTTAAAGGTCAAAAATATATTTTTAATAAAAGACGTTGATAATTCACTCATTATAATTAGGGTTGAAAAAACACAGGTTCCGGGAAATGTTTTAGATAAGATTAAATCAGCTTTAAATAAAGTTGATATAAAAAGTTCTGAAATTGGTTATGTAGATAACTTAAAAGAGGTAAAAACAATAACTTTTGATGGAAAAGAGACGTCAGTTCTTCCTCGCTTTAGAGAATCTGCATATATGAAAATAAAGCAAGAAATTGGTGAAGAAAGTCTCGAATGGCAACTTCAAATGGAAGAAAAAATTGAAGAAACTGCCAATAAGGCATTAGAAAAAAGAAAGAAAATGATTGATTACATAAAGTCAGGATAACTTAACTATTATTAAGTGAGAGTACTTCGTTTAAGGATCCAGACCTAAACCCTTCTACATCAATTGTAATGTAGCAAAAACCTAACTCTTTAAATTTATTCTTAATTTTATTTAAATTCTCTTTATTTAAAATACTCAATAAATCTTCTGGTAAAAACTCAATTCGAGCTAATTTTTCATCATGATATCTCACTCGTAATTGTTTCAAATTAAAAGTTTTTCTTAAGAATTTCTCGCTCTCTCTTATCATCTTTAGTTTTTCTTCATCAATTATTTGATTATAAGGAATTCGAGAGGAAAAACACGCCATCGATGGTTTTGATCTGACTTCCAAATTATATAAATTCGCAATCTTTCTAATTTCTTGTTTTGTTATACTAAAATCAATATATGGTGTTATTATTCCTAATTCTTTTAAAGCCCGCATTCCGGGTCGATAATCGGAGAGATCGTCCATATTGGAACCATCAACAATGATATCATAATTCTTTTCATTTTTAATTTTGATAATATCTTCATATAATCCCGTTTTACAAATATAACACCGATTCTTGGGATTTTTCTTAAATTCTTCATTTTCAAGTGGATTTCTTTCAATAATAATGTGAGAAATACCATGAGATTTTGCAAATTCATTTGCTTCCTTAATTTCTTCATCAGGATAAAGTATTGATTTTTCTGTTATAAGAAGCGTTTCCTTTGCATGTTTTTTTGAAAGAAATGCAAGTAGACTACTGTCAACACCTCCTGAGAAAGCAACAATTATGCGTTTATTTTTTAAAAAAGAGATAAGACCTTCAAGTTTATCTTTTATATTCTTAGGCAAATCCATCGTTATTCTAATGTCTAAAAAAGTGTAAGGAATAATAAATTTTTATTTTAAAAAATATAAAGGATATAAATGTTTAAATAATATAGTTTCTATACTATACATAAAATAATATTTACTATACACTATATGATGATGAAATCAAAAAACTTTTGTGAATTTGTAAAAAAACATAGATTAACTATATACCTAATTTTAGTAATTACTATTAGTTGGTCAATATGGATACCAATGACTCTGGATAAGTTCAATATAATTGATTTTAGAATTCCAATAATAATCGGACAGTCAATTGGAGGCTTTTCACCGCTTCTTTCTTTAATTATTCTTGATGTTATTTCGGGTGGTTCATATAATTTAAAGATGATTTTTTCAAGTATTAAATTTAAGAAAGAAGGAGCAATTTGGCTCTTTCTAGCGGCATTCACTTATCCACTATTAGCTATTACAGGCAATATTATCAATTTTTTAGTCGGTAATGAAATTCAACTAAATATTTTTCAGCCAGAAACATTACAACTACTCGGTTTTGGATTAATTGGAATAGTTCCACTGCTCTTTTTTGTAAGTCTATTTTCAAGTCCTCTCCTTGAAGAGCCAGGATGGAGAGGATTTACATTAGGACAATTACAAAGAAAATTTGGAAGACAGTTAGGGAGTTTTTTACTCGGATCTTTTTGGTGGCTTTGGCATCAACCGATAAATATTGTAAATGGTTTAAAAATTAGCATTTATTCCTATATATCAATGGTTGCATATTCCTTTATTATTGATTCTATTTTTAATTTATCAAAGAAAAATTTACTTTGTGCGATGTTTGCGCATAGCTCTTTTGCGATAAGTACAAGATTTTTTATGTTTACTTTTATTTATCAATCAACTAATTGGTTTGTTCCCTTGATGTTCCTTATTGTGATAATTATTTTAAGGATACATGAATGGAAGAAAAATAGCATATCGGAGAGTTTAACAAATGATCAATCATTATATTCAATTGATTCAATTATAAGAAATTAATAATTTTTATGGTAAAAATTAATTGCATTTTTTTTTTTTTAAAAAAACATGTTTTAGGAAACAATAGCATACTATAATTGAATTTTTAATTTTTAATACAAAGACTTAAATACCATGTCATGTATAGTATTCATAAGATACCATAACACATAATAAATACTAATAAAAAAGGTGAAAATATGATAAAAAAAGTAAAAGGAATGGATTCTGAGTTTCAAGAGTATGCATCGAAGGTTGAGTCCGAAATAAATCGCGGAATTTCTACACTTTGCATTTTATCAATAATCAGTCAATACGCTGAAGATGGTATATACGGTTATCAAATATCAAAAGATCTTCATGAACTAACAAATGAGATGTTAATCATTGAAGAAGGGACATTATACCCTATTTTAAGAAAATTAGAGGATGATAATATAATAAAATCGGAAAGAGAAAAAGCGGGAAGAAAAAGGAAATTTTATTATATTACGGAACATGGTGAAAAAGTATACAACTATTTATCGGGATTTTATTCGAAACTCACTGAAGCAATAGCACCATTATTTGATGTAATTGTTGATCTAAAACAAAGTAAATACTTGTATTGTCCCGCATGCGCAAATAAAATTGATATTACAAATTTAGATGCAAAATTTTGCGATGTATGTGGGCACTATATTGAAAAAGATTTAAAAGAAAGAGGTTTAAGAAATGAGTGAAACTAGTATGCAAAATTCTGTAAAGGAGTTTTTAAAAGATGTTAAGAAAGCTCTTCCTGATTGGCTAAAAGATAAGAAAGAACATAAAGGTATTTTAGCTGATCTTGAGGAGCATATTTGGGAAAAAGCAAGAGAATTATCAGAAACAGGACAACCTACTGAAGAATCGGTAAGGAAAGCTATTGACCATATGGGTACACCTCAAAGCATTGCAAAAGAATATAAGCGTAGAGGAACGCCGAAAGTTTATATCACAGCAGAAATGTGGCCACTTTATATAAAAGTACTCACGGTTGTTTTTGCGGTGATAATAGTTCTAAATGCTGTGGGACTTGTATTCAACGTGCTTTCTGGCACTGTCGATCTTGGTCAATTAATTGAAGGTTTAGCTAATGGTATTCAACTAGGTTTACTATTCTCGTTTGTTATAATATCCATTATATTTGTAGTACTTTCTATGGAGGGATATTTTCCCGAAGATTTAAAGTCTAAAAAGAAACTTAAAGAAGAAAAAAAGCGAATTGCAGCGGGTAAGCCTCCTAAAGTATTTATAAAGCCTGTAGGAGAGATAATTGGCGGCGGTATTGGATTAATTGTTGGAATTGTCTTTCTTGTTCAACCATTTCCTACGTATATGTTCGTTGCTGATTTTCTTTTATTATTGCGCTTTTTTGGAATACTTATGATTATAGGAGGATTAGTTGACATAACAAGAGGAGTAATCGGCAATCGTAACCCTGGTACTCATCAAGTAATACATGTTTTTAAGATTCTTTTAAAAATAGCCGCAATACCTTTCTTAGTGGTTTTAATGAATCGACCCGAGATATTTCCATGGTTTTCGACACCATGGGTCTTCGTAGGAATTCCTGCAGAGTTTTACGATGCTTATAGGATAGGAATGATAGTTTTAATTGTAATTGTCGCACTTACAACGATTGATGATATTTATAAGATCATAAAATTAGAGAGCTACAAATTAAAATAACTAATATTTTTTTTTCTTTTTTTTTTATTTGTTAGAATGTATTTTATCCATTTACAATGGATAAATAGATTAATATTAAAATGAACCATTTTATTTATTTTCGATTTAAATGCCTTAATATAAGACCAGTAATATGGAGTAACCATACCAAATTGCTAAAAAGCATCATCCATTCAAGAAATTGTACGCTATATGGTGTAGGAGGGAACACAAATAATACACTTACAGTGGTAGGAACAAAAATCATATATAATCCTAACAAACGGGGAATGTGTGATTTTTTAATTAAGATTGCGAGACCATTAAATAGTGCACCTAAAGCTAAGCCAGAGAAAACAATAATTGAAAAGAGAAAGTGCAAATTTAGCTCCGTAGTACGATCTTCACTAAATAAACCAATACCAAATAGACCTATAGCCCCTACAATAAGCCAAAATAATCCAATTATTGCTATTATATCATTAAAGACATAGAAGATTCTTTTCTTCATATCCACATTTGAGTTAAATATTATTTTACGAGATCCTGATACAAGGATTTTTGTGGAAAAAACCAAAGTTGGAATGAGGAAGATTGCGGTAATCACTGCAATAATGTCGAGAATCCAAGGAGTTGGTGTGAATCGAAATGAACCTAGATCACTAATATAGTTATCCCAGATATGATACCCTTCTGGACCAAAATTAGAAGCAATTATCACTCCAATTAATAGACCTGGT
>Ga0209427_10004910_pt1 | contig 15382 bp, 13 predicted proteins | sample DeeMarSWOR136_30_FD_187465 | JGI IMG/M metagenome (GOLD analysis project Ga0209427, IMG submission 187465) | Marine sediment microbial communities from White Oak River estuary, North Carolina - WOR-1-36_30 (SPAdes) (version 2) | ecosystem: Environmental > Aquatic > Marine > Intertidal zone >...
ATTCTATGTGTGGACCGCGACATAAATCAACAAAATCCTCTCCTGTCTTATAGATGGTAACCTTCTCATCAGCCAGCGCATTAACAAGCTCGAGCTTATAGTTCTCCTTCAGGCTGGTGAATAATTTTTGCGCATCAGACCTAGCCATCTCTTCTCGAATAAATGGTTCGTTCTTGGCAATAATCTTTTTCATACTATCTTCGATGAGAAGCAGGTCCTCTTGGCTAAAGGGTTCGTTCCTGTCAAAATCATAATAAAATCCATCTTCAATAGAGGGCCCGATCCCTAATTTTACCTCGGGCCAGAGCTGTTTAACCGCCCGAGCCATCACATGAGAACAAGAATGCCTTAGGGTATCTAAATTGCTTTTATTTCTCATCGCTGTCATCAGAAATGGGCGCTACAGGATTTGAACCTGTGACCCCTTCCATGTCAAGGAAGTACTCTATCCAACTGAGCTAAGCGCCCGTTACTCGCCTTATGGGCGAGAAGGGAGTCGAACCCTTACGGTCTTGCGACCATTGGATTTTAAGTCCAACGTGTATACCATTCCACCACTCGCCCGGAAATCTCTAAAATCTCAACAGGCGCGGAGCGGATTCGAACCGCTGAATAAAGGTTTTGCAGACCTCTGCCTTACCACTTGGCTACCGCGCCGTTATTTTAAGAACCTCTTGGCTTCCCTTACTATTGCCTCAACCTCTGCCAGATGCCCTATCCCCACATCGCCACAGGCAAGTCTGCCCTTTTTTGGTTCAATAAATTTATACCCCAACCTCTTCAGCTTCTGTATACCCTCCTGGACAATCCTATTTCTATACATATTCTCATTCATTGCCGGAGCAATTAAAACCGGGGCGCGCGTAGCCACCACTGTTGTGCTTAATAAATCGTCGGCGATTCCATTGGCAATCTTGCCAATAATGTTGGCGGTTGCCGGAGCAATTAAGACTAAATCTGCTTTCTTTGCCAAAGAAATATGCTCCATCCCCCAAATAGCCGAGACCTCAAACATATCCCAGTAAACCTGCCCCCCAGCCAGGGCAGATAACACCTTTGGAGATATTAACTGCGCGGCATTCTTGGTCATTACTATACTTAAATCAAAATCTTCCTTAAGCAGCCTGCGGGCGATATCGCAGGCCTTATATATAGCGATGCTTGCCGTCACACCTAAAATTATATTCTTTCTTTTCACGGTTTTCTTCGCGCTATTTCTTTAATGTGACCTTGCCTCGCGCAATCTCCTCCAGCGCGATGCTGGAAGACTTAAGCGAAGAGTTGACATCCACCAACTTGGGCTTTCCTTCGGCAATCTCCAAAGTCCTTTTGGCCGCAAGTATAACCAGCTTATAAATCGAATTATCTGTCTTATCTAAAAGTTGCTCTATCGGGATATAACCCATTGTATTATTCTTATAACCTCCCTAATTGCCTTATCCAAGCTATCATTAACTAAGCAATAATCGTAGCGATTGGCGTACCCTAATTCTTTGCTGGCTAACTGGATACGCCTATTAACCTCCCTAGCTCTGGTTTTAGCACAGCGATTCAAAATCCGCTTCTCGGCGATATCTAACGAAGGCGGCTTAACAAAGATGGTTATTGCCCTCTCGGGATACGCCCCCTTAACAAACAAAGCGCCCTTAATGTCCAGGCAAAGGATTATATGCAGCCCCTTTCTCATCGCCTGTTCTATAAAGTGGCGCGGTGTCCCGTAATCATATCCTAAATAATGTGTGTGTTCAAGAATTTTTTTTGCCTTCAGCAATCTCTGGAATTCTCCGGCTGAGACAAAAAAGTAATCCCGCCCCTGCCTCTCCCCCGGCCGCCTTGGTCGGGTAGTAAAGGAGACTGATTTGATAAGCCTATCTCTTAGCCTTGATTGCTTGAGTATCTTTTTGGCGAGCGTGGTTTTCCCCGAACCCGAAGGACCGGAGATAACAAATACAAACCCTTTATCTTTTTTAATCCGCACTTTGTCCAATGCCCTAGGGCCTATTCCACATTCTGAACCTGCTCGCGCATCTTTTCAATCTCGTCTTTCATACTGATTACCCTGCTTGAGACAATTGAATCTATCGACTTCGCCCCAATTGTATTTGCCTCCCGCTGCATTTCCTGCAGAATAAAATCCAACTCCTTACCTACTGACTTTTTATTTTTGAAACAGCGGATTAAGGTTGTCAGATGGAAGCTCAAGCGAACAACCTCTTCATTTATATCCGAGCTTTTTAAAAACGCGTTCTTTTCCTCTTCGCCGCTGCACAGGCTTAATCTTTGTTTAATAACCTGCCTAGACCTCTGTTTGACTATTGTTAAAATCTTCTCCAATCTCTCTGCCCTTAATTTGAGGTCTTTATAAAGCGCTCGGCCCTCCTGCTGACGTCTTTTAACCAGCATATCCAACGCCTCTCCTATCAAGGGCCTGAGTTTTATCCAGTTAAGAGATAAGGACGGATAAGGCTGTGCAGACCAAACCCCTGGCAATCCTACCAGGGTGTTAATATCAATATCCTGCCTGATTTTCAATTGCTTAGATATCTTCTTAAGAGAAAGATAGTACTCTTTAATTAGGTGCTTATTTAATACCGGCTTTTTAAGCTGAAAGGTATTGATCTCCAGCCGACAGATTATGTGCCCCCGCTTTATCCTCTTGGCAATTGCCTCCTTTAGCCTCTGCTCTAGATGCAGAGACCCCTCGGGCAGATGCAAGGCTATATCTAAAAAACGATGATTAACGCTGCGAATCTCTAAGCCCACCCTGCCCCAGGGCGAGATAAATCGCCTTGCCCTACCAAACCCCGTCATGCTCTTTATCATCTGTTTATACTCCTCGATATTGAAGCTTTAAGCCTGGCCTAATTAAGCCCAGACTTTTAGTTTTTGGTTATTCTTAATCTCCTCTTTAATCGGGAATAAATCAACAATAATCTCGTCCGGCTCAAACCACAATTTAATCTCCCGTTCAGCATCAGCTTTGTTTGCGGAAACATGAATAACATTCTCGTATACCCCGGAGGTGGTAATCCGACCATAAGCTCCCCGGATAGAAGTAGAATCCGCCTCTTCGGGATTGGTGGCGCCGGCTAATTGACGACATTTAACAATGGCCTCCTTCCCCCAATAGCATAGCGCCATTACCTTCCGGCGGTCATGTAATTTGCCTTGAATATACTTAACTAAATCGGGAAAGAATGGCTTATCCTTAAGGTGGGCATAATGGGTCTCGGCTAATTCTTGGGAAACGCGCATAATCTTAGCAGCCACAATCTCTAACTTGGTCTCAGACAGCCGGGTCAATATGTTGCCAGTTAAAGACTTTTTTAATCCATCGGGTTTAATTAAAATGAGAGTCGCCTCATTCATTGAATACTCCTGTCCCTCTTAGTTTATCCACGATTCTTTCCAGTTCTTCTTGCGAATAGAATTCGATTAATATATGCCCCCGCTTCAAGTCTTTGCGGATTTTTACTTTAGTAGCTAAAATGCGCTGCAACTCTTCTTCCCATACATGTAAGCGAGGATCCTGCGCCGCAGTCCTGGGCTGATTTTTTCCTGTGCGCGATCTTAGTCTTTTAATTAAATTTTCTAACTCTCTTACCGACAATCGGTTAGAAATAATTTTTTCTAATAAACGCAGCTGCTGATTGTCATCTTCAACCTCCAATAGCGCTCTGCCGTGCGCAAAAGAAATACGATTTTTTTTGATCTCATCTTGAATCTCTTGGGGTAACTTCAATAGTCGCAATGTATTCGTAACAGAAGCCCTTGCTTTACCTAACACTTCGCTAATCTTATCCTGTGTAACATTAAATTTATCGATGAGATACTTGTAAGCATGTGCTTCCTCAATAGGATTAAGGCCCTGCCTTTGGATATTTTCAATTAAGGATAATTCAAGAGAATCCTGATCATCAGCATCTTTGACTATTATAGGCAACTCTTTTAAATTCAATGAGTTAGCTGCACGAAATCGTCTTTCACCGGCTATTATTTCATAATCTTCTCCTTTGCGCCTAACCAGAATTGGTTGAATCACGCCCTTTTCTCTAATAGATTGGGCCAGCTCTTCTAGTTGTTGGCTATCAAAATCCTCTCGCGGTTGAAAAGGGCTGGGCTTAAGCTGGTCTATTCTGACATACACAATTTTCGTTCCTTTGTCTGCGGGCTCAACCTCTGGAATGAGGGCGCTGATTCCTTTACCCAATGCTTTTCTTTCCATAACATTACTCTCCTTGTTTTTCCTTATCTATATTATTCTGCTCAGTTTGAACGCTAACTGCATCCACTTCATTGTCTAAAGAAACTCTGGATAGTGGCACTCCTAATATTTCCTGCGTCAATTCCTCATATTTCTGGGCACCAACAGAATTCTTATCGTAAAGAGCGATGGGCTTACCAAAACTTGGGGCCTCTGATAGCCGAATACTTCTAGGAATAACTGTGGCATAGACCCTCTCTTTAACATAATTTCTAGTTTCCTGGATAACCTCTTTGGTAAGATTGGTGCGGAAATCTGCCATAGTGAGAATCACGCCTTCAATGGTTAATGCAGGATTGAGATTGTCGCGCACAAGTTGAATAGTTTTAAATAGTTGCGTTAATCCTTCTAAGGCATAGTATTCACATTGAACCGGAATCAAGACCGAATCTGCAGCACACAAGGCATTTATGGTCAATAATCCTAAGGATGGAGGAGAATCAATAAGTATATAATCAAAACTTTCTTTTTCTCTTATTAGTGCTTTTTTTAATCTATGCTCTCTTCCTAGGGCTCCTACCAATTCTACCTCTGCACCTGTTAGGTCTAGATTAGAAGGGGCTAAATAAAGATTTTCAATCACCGTAGCTTGGCATATCTCCCCTATCTCTATTTCTTCCAATAGGATATGATAGGTGCTCCTTTTAATATCGTGTTTGTTTATGCCAACGCCGCTAGTGGCATTTGCCTGGGGGTCAAGATCAACGAGTAAGACCTTTTTGCCTGCCAAGGCTAAATCGGCAGAGAGGTTTATTGCCGAGGTAGTTTTGCCTGTTCCACCCTTCTGATTACAGATAGCAATAATTTTACTCATTGCAATTCAAATAGTTACGATATGTTCCCCGCGGAACAATATCCTATCAGGCACCAAGGATGGGCTTTTTAGGGCTAACCCGTACCTTAGCTGGCTTCCCCCCTGGCATGCCAAAAAGCCCTTTTTCTCCTTCAGATAATATCTCGATCTCCACCTGATTGCGCGGCAGATTTAACTTCCTTAAGGCTATTTCGATAGCTGCCTCAACTGTCTTACCTTCTATTTCAATGCTTGACTGGGCCATGAGTTGATTTTATTTTTAATTGATAAATAAACATTAACGAACTATTAACAAACCAATATAAGACTAATCCTGCCGGCATACGGTAAAATATAAATCCAAATAAAACCGGGAAAAGGAATACCATCAGCCGCTGCTGCTCTCCTGAAGAACCAGTGGTAGGCATCATAGTAAACTTCTGCTGCAGAAACATGGTTATTGCCATTAAAATCGGCAATAAGTTGATTTCAGGGGTGGTGATTAGATGGTCCGGGTGTGATAAATCCTTTATCCACAAGAAATTAGCACCTTTTAATTCTAGCAAGCGCGTCAGGGAAAGATAAAAAGAAAAAAAGACTGGGATTTGTAACAACATAGGCCAACACCCACCAAAAGGATTAATCTTCTCTCTTCGGTATAATTCGAAGGTTTCTTTTTGTGCTTTTTGTGGATCATTTTTGTAAATTCGGCGTAATTCTTCTATTTGAGGCTGTAATTCCTGCATTCTCTTGGCTGAGCGCATCTGTTTCAGGGATAAAGGAAATAAAATAAAAAATATCGCAATGCTCAATATAATTATTGCCCAACCCCAATTATGAACAGTTAAGAATAAGAAGCGCAAGACCTTTAACAATAGCTTGGCAATGAGGTCAAATTTACCATAAAAGATAACATCTTCCGCTCCCTGGTAAAATGACCTTAACAGCTCTGCATGTTGGGGGCCAAGATACATCTTATATTTGAAATGTCCAATTTGCCCAGGCAGAAGGTCTGTTGCTGGATAAGACAAAATTATTTGACTATTTGCGCAACTCCTCCTAAACAGCCCGCTTTTACAATTAGTAGGTATAATCCGCAGTGCTTCTGGAAAAGATTCTGGGATTAGTATAGCACAAAAATAATTATTGCGAAAGCCAAAAAAATCTTCGACTTGTGGAAGTAGGGTTTCTTGGCGCGGATTGAAGCGTCTTATCCCTTCTGGCTGTTTAAGAAAAATCTCTGAAAGCTGGACACCGACCCTTTTGGACTCTGAGGCTGCGGGGTTTAAATCTATTGCTCCCAAGATTAAGCTCGACGGATAAGCTAAGGATTGCGGAGACAGGTTCTCAATCTCAATGTCTAGAGTAACTACAAAAGTTGGGTCAGTAAAATTAAAGTGCTTGGTGATTCTTTTATTCGCATCTTGATGCACGAATATTGCTTCTTCGGAATCCAGCCTCTCTTGAGTAAAAAATAAATCCGGATCAGATAAACAGAATCCTTGCTCTAAATTAAAGGCCTCATCACCATACTGTGAATAGACGATATTCTTAAGACAGGCGGAGGGCAGGCTGAATACCAATTCTCGTTTGTTAGAGACTGCGCTGACCAAGTGCTCCTCTTTTACTTCTCCTGATACAATAGGAAGGGGTTGGGGTTGCGGTGGTATCCGATAGCTTGAATCTATAACCTCTTGTTGTTCAATGGGATAGAATTTTTTTGTTATCCTGGCCCAGGTTATCATTACCAAGAAAGATAGGGCTATTGCCAAGAGAAGATTTTTGTTCATAGCTTATTTTAAAGGGTCGTATCCTTCTTTGCCAGAGAGGGGATGGCAACTCGAAAGCCTCAACAGGGCAATCAGTATTCCCTGCGCAAGGCCATATTTCAAAATTGCCTGCTTAGCATATTCTGAACAAGTCGGATAGAATCGACATGAGGGCGGGAGGCATCTGCCTATATGCTGTTGGTAGCAGTTTATCAGGCCGATAATAAACCTACTAAACAATCTTAAATACAAAGTCTTTTTCTTCCCTTGCGCCGCCGCCGCCTTAAAACCTTCCTTCCCTGAAGAGACCCCATTCTCCGACGGAATCCGTGAGTGCGTTTCCCCTTAATATTGCTTGGAGTCCTTAAATGCTTTTTCATTGTTCAGTCCCTTTTAGTAATGGGAAAGATTATAACATAAAAGATAATACCGTCAAGCAAAATCAGTATCTATTGCTATATTAAACGCTGGTGCATTTTTACAAACAGAATTTTTCTTGCCCTGCTGAAGAATAATGGTATAATAAAAAACTTGCGCAGAAATTTTACTAACAAAGCTTGCAATTCTTAAAACTTCTGTTATAATTTAATTCCATTAATTAAACAGGCCTGAGGATTTCAGAACTACTTGTTCAATTTTTAGAAAAAACCCTGTTCCTTGCGGGCGCCAATACATAATCCTTGTTCAGATAGGCCTGTGAATAAGTTGTGGAAACTGTGGAAAAAGCCTTATTTATTAAAATCTGGGGCGATTGTCTTCCTCGATTAAAAGCCATCTTGGGCGAAACGATTTTTGAAACCTGGATTGTGCCTTTAGCGCTGCAGGAAGAACAATCTGAACGCGCTCAGGAATTAGTGCTAGAAGCGCCTGATCCATTCTTTCAAAATTGGGTACTAAAAAACTATATCGCTGTAATCCAAGAAACGCTCAGGTCGAATTTATCTAATAAAGAGCAGCTCGACCTAAAGGTAAAAATAATCTCCAAAGACCGGGTGGCCAGCAAAGAGGTGAATATCAAGGAATTTCAGACCCATGTGCAGGGCGAGCAGAGAGAAAGTTTTATCTTGAATCCGCGCTTTACGTTCGATAACTTTGTGGTTGGTCCGTGCAACCGCTTTGCCCACGCAGCCTCATTGGCTGTGGCAGAATCACCGGCCCGAGCTTATAATCCATTGTTTATCTACGGCGGGGTAGGGCTAGGAAAAACTCATCTCATGCAGGCTATTTGTCACTACGTAAGGGGCAAGAATGAATCAACGCACATTTGCTATGCCCCTTCGGAGAGGTTTACCAACGAGCTTATTGATGCTATTCAACATCACTCAACCTCGGCCTTCCGACAGCGGTATCGCAACATGGATATCTTGCTTGTAGATGATATTCATTTTATCGCGGGCAAAGAATCCACGCAGGAAGAGTTCTTTCATACATTTAATGCGTTATACGATGCGCATAAACAAATTATTATCTGTTCTGATCGCCCGCCTCGGGAAATCTTAAAATTAGAGGAGCGTCTGGTCTCCCGTTTTAGTTGGGGCTTGATTACTGATATCCAGTCACCAGATTTTGAAACTCGGGTGGCAATACTGAAAAAAAAGATAGAGAAGGAACCTGTTCATATTCCTGATGATGTAATATTTTTAATTGCCGAGATCATCAAGACTAATATCAGGGAGTTAGAGGGTGCCTTAATCAGGGTAGTGGCTTGTTCGCTGTTGGAGGAAAAGCCCATTACCCTGGATTTAGCGAGGGAGGTTTTAAAAGACTGTATTCGGCAGATAAAAAAGCCGCTTCATTTTCAAACAATCCAGGAGTGCGTGGCTGATGAATTTGGTGTTTCTTTAGTGGAACTAAAAACCAAACGTCGCAATAAAAATATTGTTTTGCCGCGACAGATAGCCATGTATCTAAGCCGCCGATTAACCGAGGCATCCTTACCAGAGATCGCGAGGTTTTTTGGTGGTAAAGACCATACAACAGTATTATACGCTTACAATAAAATAAAATCAGAGTTAGAAAACAATACCGATTTAAAACACAGGGTTCATAAAATTATTCAAAACATTAAACAATAACCTCAAGGGTTATTCAAGGGTTTTAAAAATTGTAACCATTAATTCCAATAATCGGTTATGTGTTTATAAACAAAAATTCCAACCACCTATTACTTCTAATACTATTTATATTATATAAATAATCGGAGGAGAAATGAGGTTAGTTGTTAATAAAGATAATTTAGTAAAGGGAATCCAAATTGTACAAAATATAGTTAGCCCAAAATCCAACCTGCCGATATTATCCTACCTTTTACTTGAAACCAACAATAACAACATACATCTTAGCGCAACCGATCTAGATATTGGAATAACCCATGAAATTCCTGCCAATATTGAGGAATCAGGGAATATTATCCTACCGGCAAAAAAATTCGGAGATATTATTAAAGAATTTCCCGAAGACGAAATTAGTATAAATACCAAAAAAAACAACCTCACCCTTATTGAGGCCAAACAATGTCAATTCAAACTTATGGGTTTACCATACGAGGAGTTCCCCAAGTTGCCCAAATTTACCAATCAGGAAATAATCAAAGTCAACCAGGATGATTTAAGGCAAATACTATCTCTGGTCTCCTTCGCCGTTTCGTATGATGAAACCCGTTACATTCTTAATGGAATTCTTTGTCAGGTTAAAAAGGACAACATCGGTTTTATTGCCACTGATGGCAAAAGGCTGGCTTTTTATCAGAAGAAAATTACTCAAGGCGTCAATCAACCCATTCAGATAATCATTCCCATAAAAACCATCCATGAGTTAAATCGCAATCTAGCCGAAGAAGGACAGGTACTCTTGGGCATTGGAACAAATCAGATTTTATTGGACCTGGGCAAGACTCAAATTGTTTCCCGCTTAATCGAGGGAGAATTCCCAGACTATCAACAGGTTATCCCTCAGGCCTCGCCCAATAAAATCAAGATTGATCGCGAGCAATGCTTGCTGGCGATAAGAAGGGCGGCCCTGCTGGCCACCCCAGACTACCAGGCGATGAAGTTGGAGGTATTTAAGAACAGGCTGGTAATTTCCAAATCCACGCCTAATCTGGGGGAATCGCGCGAGGAACTTGCCTGCGAGTATAATGGCAAAGACATGATTATTGGCTTTAACCCCGGCTATCTAATTGATGTTTTGAAAAATTTAACAGACCAAACAGTAGAACTTGAGGTGACCGACAGCGAGAAGCCGGGCGTCATCCGCACCAACGGATACATTTATATTGTTCTGCCCATGAGGCTAACCTAGGATGGAAATCATTGGCAACACTGCCCAAAGATTAATAAGAGATTGGTCAAACCAACGACCAAGCAAAGAGGACGATATTATCAAAGCCGGCTTGAGGCGACTGTTAACCAAGCAGGAAATGAGGCATATAAACAGATATTTTTTCAAGGATGCCCGCATTATCCTGCATGTGGATTCTTCAGCCTGGTTATATCAGCTTAATCTCAAGAAAGAGCAATTAATAAAATGTCTCAATCAGGCCCTAAAATCAGATCAGGCGATTACAGAGATCGTCTTGCGATTAGATAGAAATGAAGCGAAAAGCGCAGTCAAAAATTAAATCTAAAGCCGACATTAAAAAGAGCCAAGAGGCCAGTCCACCTAAAAACAAAGCCTACGACGCAACCACCATACAGGTATTGGAAGGCATTGATGCAGTGAGAATGCGACCAGCAATGTATATTGGTGATACTGCAGTGCGGGGATTGCACCATTTAGTTTACGAGGTGGTAGATAATAGCGTGGACGAAAAGCTGGCAGGCTTTTGTAACAGGATAGATGTGGTTATTCATTCCGACAATAGCCTCAGCGTCGCTGATAATGGCCGGGGCATCCCGGTCGATATCCATAAGACTGAGAAAAAGCCAGCAGTGGAGGTGGTTATGACCACCCTGCACGCGGGAGGTAAATTTGACCACCGCGTATATAAGGTTGCCGGCGGGCTGCACGGAGTAGGCGTAAGCGTAGTCAATGGCCTATCCGAGTGGCTGGATGTGGAAATCAAGAGGGATGGGAAAATTTACCACCAGAGATATAAAAAGGGCAAGACCGCCTCCAAATTGACTATAGTGGGCAAAACAGGTGCTACCGGAACCAAGGTTAGCTTCAAGCCCGACCAAACAATATTTAAATCCATCAACTTTTCCTTTGACATTCTCTCTCAGCGCCTGCGAGAGCTAGCCTTTTTAAATAAAGGGCTTAAGATAGCCCTCAAGGATGATCGCACGGATAAGGAAGCAGTATTTGAGTTCAGCGGCGGAATCGTCTCTTTTGTAGATTATCTGAATAAAAATAAACACCCCCTGCATAATAAGGTTATCTACTTTGAAAGAACCAAAGACAGCCTCATTCTAGAAGTTGCTATACAGTACAACGACGGTTATGCCGAAACCCTGTTTTCCTTCGCAAATAATATCAATACCGTAGATGGCGGAACGCATCTGTCTGGATTTAAATCAGCGCTGACCCGGGCAATTAATCAATATGCCAGAAACAGAAATCTTATTAAAGAAGACAAGCTGGGAATTTCCGGGGATGATGTGCGCGAGGGGCTAACCGCGGTTATCAGCGTGCAGTTGCCCAATCCCCAATTTGAGGGCCAGACTAAGGCGAAGCTGGGCAATTCCGAGATAGAGGGGGTAGTTTCTTCCACCTGCTTGGAGGGACTGGCTTCTTATTTTGAAGAGCACCCTTCAGTAGCCAACAAGATAATCGAGAAGGTTATTCTTGCCAGCCGAGCACGTGAGGCAGCTAGAAAGGCGCGCGAGTTAACCCGGCGCAAGGGTGCCCTGGAAAGCGCATCTCTGCCAGGCAAATTAGCTGATTGCTCTGAGGAGGACCCCTCGCTGTGCGAATTATATATTGTAGAGGGCGATTCTGCTGGAGGTTCGGCAAAAATGGGTCGCGATCGCCGATTCCAGGCAATCCTGCCAATTAAGGGCAAGATTTTAAACGTAGAAAAGGCACGATTGGACAAGGTGTTTAGCAATGAGGAGATACGCACAATTATCACCGCCCTGGGAGCCGGGGTAAGCAATGAATTCGATATTAGCAAATTAAGATACGATAAATTAATTATTATGGCCGATTCAGATATTGACGGATCTCACATCCGCACGCTGCTTTTGACGCTTCTTTATCGCCAGATGCCCAAATTAATCGAAGAGGGGCACGTATATATTGCGCAGGCGCCACTGTTTCGTATAAAGCGCGGCAATCGCCAAGAATATATTCAGACCGAAGAGCAGATGAACGATTTGCTTTTAGATATTGGCTGTCAGGATTTGAGCTTAAAGAAGATAAAGGGCAAGGTCGCCTTTACTGCCAAACAGCTTAAGGAGATTTTAAACCTGTTGGTATCCCTGGAGAAGATAGGGCGTATTATAGAAAAAAAGGGAGTGAATTTAGCAAATTATCTCAATTCTAGGCATCCTAAGACCAAAAAATTGCCTATTTATCAGGTAAAAGTGGAGCAAAAAGCCCATTTTGTTTATTCTGAGCGTGAGTTGGCAAGATTTAGTTCTGGGCTAGGCAAAGATGTTGAACCAGAAATCATGGAACTATTTGAGGAAGTAGAAATTGAGGATATTGGTAAGGGCTTAGCCAAATTGGGCCTAGATTTGGAAGATTATTATTCGGATGACAAGCCCAAATTTAAGATTGACAAAAATACCTTTAAATCCTTAAAAGAGGTGCTTATTTTTGTTATTCAGGAGGCGCGCCACGGGATGACGATTCAGAGGTATAAGGGATTGGGGGAGATGAACCCCGAACAACTCTGGGAGACCACCATGGACCCTAGCCGGCGCACCCTGCTGAGGGTTAGCCTGGAGGACGCTGTAGAAGCAGACAAGACATTTACCATTTTAATGGGGGATGAGGTCGCTCCTCGGCGCGAATTTATTGAAAATTTTGCCCACCTGGTTAAAAACTTAGATATATAACTATGTATACTCAAGACGAGAAAATAATTCCCCGGGATATCGAAGAGGAAATAAAGGATTCTTATCTTAATTATGCTATGAGTGTAATTGTGGGCCGAGCCCTGCCGGATGTAAAGGATGGCCTGAAGCCAGTACACCGCAGGATTCTCTATGCCATGTACGAGGATGGGCTGCTGCATAATCGACCATTCCGCAAGAGCGCTACAGTTGTGGGCAATGTAATCGGCCGCTATCATCCGCACGGAGACTTGGCGGTTTATGATGCATTGGTACGCTTAGCCCAAGACTGGAATATGCGCTACATCTTAATTGATAGCCAGGGTAATTTTGGCTCAATCGACGGAGATCCAGCAGCAGCTTATCGCTATACTGAGGCACGCCTGAATACAATTGCCGAAGAAATGCTGGCCGATATTGATAAGGATACAGTCAAATTCATGCCCAATTTTGACAATGCCCGCTCTGAGCCATGGGTATTGCCTGGCAGGTTCCCCAATCTCCTGGTCAATGGCTCATCAGGCATTGCTGTGGGGATGGCTACCAATATGCCCCCCCACAATCTGGGAGAGGTCTTGGAGGCCACCATTTGTCTTATAGATAACCCTGCTGCAGACATCAAAGAGTTAATGCGCCATATCCGCGGTCCGGACTTTCCTACGGGCGGGCTTATTTGTGGTCGCCAGGGGATTAAGGAGGCTTATGAGGCAGGAAAAGGGAAATTAACCATTAGAGCAGTTGCCTCTATTGAACACCTAAAGCAGGGCAAGGATTCCATAGTAGTTACCGAGATCCCCTACCAGACAAATAAAGCCAGCCTGATTGAGTCTATTGCCTCGCTGGTTGAGGATAACAAGATAGAAGGGATTACCGATATTCGCGATGAGTCCGACAAGGAGGGTATCCGCGTAATCGTGGAATTAAAGCGGGATGTTGAGCCACAGATAATCCTGAACCAGCTATTTAAACATACACAACTTGAGATAACTTTCGGCATCATCAATCTAGCCTTGGTGGATGGCCGCCCGCGTATATTAAATTTAAAACAACTACTTTCGCTTTTTATCAACCACCGCAAGGAGATTATTCGTCGTCGGACCCAGTTTGATTTAGATAAGGCCGAAAAACGCGCGCATATATTAGAAGGCTTAAAGATTGCCCTCAAACACATTGACCGAATAATCAAGGCAATCAAATCATCCAAGAATACGCCCGAGGCAAAACAAAGGCTAATTAAGGATTTTGGCCTAACCGACGTACAGGCCCAGGCCATCCTGGAGATGCAGCTGCAGAGGCTGACGGCGCTTGAACGCGGGAAGATCGAAGCAGAGTATTTGGAGTTGATTAAAAAGATACAGATATATAAATCTATCCTCGCCTCAGAGAAGAAGATCGAGGAGATTATTAAACAGGAGTGCCAACAGCTTAAGAAGCAATACGCGGATGAGCGGCGGACTAAGATTGTGGCTGAGGCAGAGGAGATCGAGCTGGAGGATTTGATTGCTGAAGAGGACATGGTTATTACCATTTCCCACCTGGGTTATATCAAGCGGCTCGCAGTTAGTAGTTATCGCAAGCAGCGAAGGGGCGGCAGGGGCGTAACCGCCATGGAGACCAGGGAGGAGGATTTTGTAAAACACCTATTTATTGCTTCGAGCAAGGACTATCTTTTAATCTTTACTACTAAAGGCAAGGCCTATTGGCTTAAGGTTTATGAGATTCCTGAGGCGTCGCGCGCAGCCAAGGGTAAAGCTGTAGTAAATCTGCTTGCTTTAAGTTCTGGAGAAAGCATTAATTCTGTAGTAGCAGTTAAGGAATTTAGCGAAGACAAGTATCTTATGATGTGTACTAAACAGGGATTGGTGAAGAAAACAAAACTCTCTAATTTTAGCAATCCCAGACGAGGAGGTATTATAGCCATAGGGCTGGGCGAGGATGATTATTTAGTAGAGACCGGACTTACTGATGGCAAGCAGCGCATACTTCTGGCTACGCGTAAGGGTAAATCTGTGCTTTTTAAGGAAGGTCAAATCCGGGATATGGGCAGGACTGCCCGTGGCGTGCGTGGGATAAGATTAGAAAAGAAGGGTGAGATTATGGGGATGGTGGTTCTTCCTTCAGAGGCGGAAAAGATGAAATTGACCCTGCTTACAGTAACCACTGGTGGTTTTGCTAAGCGCACTGCTTTTTCTGAATATCGCCTGCAATCGCGCGGCGGTAAAGGGATTATTAATATAAAGACCACATCCCGCAACGGAGAGGTTGCTGGGGTTGCTGCTGTTAACAATGAGGATGAGATTATGGCAGTGACCCAGAAGGGGATGATTGTGCGCTGTCCAGTTAAGGATATCCGTCAGACTGGTCGCAGCACTCAAGGTGTGCGCCTGATTAGTTTAGATAAGGGCGATACGGTTAGTTCTATTGCCAAGGTTGTAGCTAAAGAAGAATAAGACTTAAGACCCCATCGTCTAGCCTGGTTTAGGACAAGAGCTTTTCAAGCTCTCGGCACGGGTTCAAATCCCGTTGGGGTCGCTTTTTATTAGCCACCAACGGGGAG
>Ga0209427_10004911_pt1 | contig 15377 bp, 11 predicted proteins | sample DeeMarSWOR136_30_FD_187465 | JGI IMG/M metagenome (GOLD analysis project Ga0209427, IMG submission 187465) | Marine sediment microbial communities from White Oak River estuary, North Carolina - WOR-1-36_30 (SPAdes) (version 2) | ecosystem: Environmental > Aquatic > Marine > Intertidal zone >...
GATTCTCCTGTTTGCGTCTGCTCTTTCGCAAGGCATCCATTTTCTTTTCAATTTCTTCCGGTTTCGTATTTTTACTATCGACGTTGATCCCGGGACTGATGTTGAACGTTATGATGTCATGGCTGCCAATGGCACCTTTGATGTCGATGCAAGCCCTGAGGATAAAAGATTTTGCATGCCGACCGGGCCGTTTACATTGAATCCTGGTGACACCGCCAGGGTCGTTGTTGGGATGCTCTGTGCAAAAGACCTGGAATCGCTCCAGGCAGCGTGTGATTTAGCCCAGCAGATGTACGATGAAGGGTGGGTCAGTCCGTCACCTCCGCCAGAACCGAAAATTTCACTCATCCCAAGAGATGGTGAAGTGCTGGTACTTTGGGACGATAAAGCAGAAACAACACTTGATCCAGTAACCAAAGAACAAGACTTTGAGGGTTATCGGCTTTACAAGAGCCGCACAGGCGTTGGCCCTTTGGGCAACTGGAATCCGGCTGATCCAACTACAGAATGGCAGCTAGTTGCCCAATGGGATATTGAAAATGGTATTGTAAATGGGGCGCCGATAAATCCTGATGATGCGTATGATGAATATCATCCGGATGATAAATACCTGGGAGACGATTCTGGATTAGTCCATTTATTCAGGGATAGCGATGTTATCAACGGTGTGGAATATCATTATGCCATTACTTCTTACGATCGGGGAACACCGGGATTGAGGAGTTTGGAATGTGGTATCATTCTTGATCAAAATCGAGCATCGGTTCGACCCGGATTTTATAAACTGGGCTATGAGAGACCAAAAGCATTAATAGCAGAACATGTAGCAGGAAATGCAACCTGTGAATTACCAAGGATATCAATCTCGCCGATTACTGGTGATGTGCTTGATGCAGAATATGAAATCAGTTTTCAGGTTGTTGAAGGAGACAAAACCTTTTCGGTGACTGACCTGACAAATAATGAAATGGTTGTATCGAATTCCGCCAATTTAAATGGGGAAGAAACTTATTTTAATGGAGTTTATTTGACTCTTCTTGATGAACCTTCCAATGGCACGCTGTTGTCCAGTGAATGGTTGAGTGATTCAGGAACCAATTGGTCGTTTGAGAATTTTTCTCCCATATTAAATTTTCCAGTTGATTACGAAATTCGATTTACAGGTCAGGAATCTATAACCACCTATCCTGCTAATTTTACCCTTCCTTTTGAAGTGTGGCGAATTGAATCGGATACCAGTTATCAGGCAAAAAGCTATTTTCTGTTCAATAGTGCCAGCGACAGCACCCAGGAAATGCGGGATAATTTCACCAATGGCGACCAGGTTAAAATTATGGAAGATTATTTTGATACGAGGTCAGCAACCTGGAAGTCCGGTTTTACGATTCAGTTCGAGGTAGCGAAGCCAGAAACCGGTGAGATAGCACCCCAGGTGGGTGACATTTATAAACTGACGCTCACGAAGCAATTTTCAGTGAATGACAAATATGCTTTCCAAACATTTGCTGAAAAGGTTGCTCCAACTGAAAAGATGCTTGAAGAAATAAAGGTTGTACCCAATCCATATATCGTTCGAAATACTTGGGAGCGCAGCAAAGATTACGCTCGTTTGCAATTCATAAATCTTCCTGAAATGTGTACCATTCGAGTCTACACCTTAGCCGGCGACCATGTGCTAACGATTGAACATAACGAGCAAACTGAAAGCGATAAACCCGGCTGGGAATGGTGGGATCTGTTAACTCACAATAACCAGAAAATAGCAGCAGGTATTTATATCTACCATATTGAAGCACCAGGCATGGGTGACCACGTTGGTAAATTTGCCGTTGTCAGATGATTGGATTGAAAGACAGGATAACAGGATTAATTGGATCAACAGGATAAAAAAATTTTACCCTAACACAAAAAGTAATCCTGTTTTATCATGTTAATCCTGTCAAAAAAAATTTTCCTGAATTTATGGAATAACTTAAGATGCTATCAATTGAAAATCTATTCACTCGATTTATCAGGAGGAAATGATAAAATGAAAAGAATAATCTGTTTAACAATAATTATCGCATACGTTTTTTCAGGAATGGCATTGGCTCAGTTCTCAAAACGTGGAACTTCGGGCGCCCAGTTCCTGAAAATTGGTGTTGGCGCCCGGGCGCAAGGTATGGCAGGTGCCTTTACCGCGATAGCCAACGATGCTTCCGCTCTCTATTGGAATCCAGCCGGTGTGGCACGAATTTCGAGCAATGAACTTATCTTTTCTTACACAGATTGGTTCGCGGATATCAATCATACTTATGTCGGATTTGTCTATAATACCGGCACATTGGGAAATTTTGGTATCAGTCTAACCGCTGTTACAATGGGTGAGATGGAAGTCACGACCCCCGAAGAACCCCAGGGAACAGGCAATTTTTTCAATGCTTCTGATTTTGCTGTGGGCTTAACCTACGCAAAAAATATGACCGATCGCTTTTCGTTTGGGATTAAGCTGAAAATCATCCGTGAATCCATCTGGGATATGAGCGCCACTGCTGTTGCTGTTGATCTCGGGACGATTTATGATATTGGTTTTAATGGTCTAAAATTGGCGATGAACATGGCAAATTTCGGCAATGAGATGAAATTTTCAGGTGCTGGTTTGCTTACTCAATATAATGCCTTTCCTGAGGCGGGTAATGTCGCGCCAATAGATGCGAATATGAAAACAACACCTTATCCGCTGCCGATGACCTTCCGATTCGGCTTGAGCTATGGCTGGGATCCATTTGGCGAATCGGTAAACATTACTGAATGTGTTGAATTTGTGAAAACTAATGATCGAGTTGAAGCCCTGATCATTGGGGCAGAAACGGCTGTTATGGACATATTTTTCATCCGGGCTGGTTTCAATACGGTTCAGCAGGAACAACAGGAAGAAAGCTTTTCCGCAGGAGTCGGATTGAATTTCAGTTTCAATAACTATAAAGGCACTTTCGATTATGCTTTTACCGATTTTGGTAGACTCCAGAGCATTCATCGTTTTTCATTTGGCTTTTCATTCTAATGTAAGACAAGATGGCATGTTGTCCTACAGATAATAAAATTTCCAGGGGAGAACTAAATAATTAATCAAATGTTCATCACAACCCGTTTTCAAAAAAAAAGATGAATAATCTCCCCTGGTTACTTTTTTCAGGCTATGTGAAAATACTCAAGTTTGCTATCATTCCCAATCCGTTCTGTTGGATTCGGAATGATAGCATTCAAGTTAAATTTTACATTTTTACACAATCTGATTTAACCTGGTCTTATAGAAAAATCAGTCTGAAAGCTAACCGCAAAGAAAACAAAGATGGTCTACGGGTTATTAAGATATGTATTATCTTAGTATCGCTGGTGCCCACCTTATTGACTTTGCGGTTATTTTTTGTAATTAAGCTGTGTATTATTTTTGTAATCAATGGTCAATTTTCGTCCATTCATTGCTGTATTAAACTAAAACCATGTAAGAGAAGCAAAATTATTTTTGAATATCAATAAATAACATTTAGTAATTTTTATATGTTATGAAAAGCGAATGAATAATATAGCTAAAAAATATAGAGTAATACATATTTAAATCATCTTCATAACTATAATATTTTAATATTGATATGGTATGTTATTTGCAATAGCAAAGGTGAACTGAATTGACATAAGTTCTAAGTGTCTAAAATTGGATATGACTAAACTCTAAAAAATGAATTCCAAAGAAAGTGAGGTGGGATTTTGGGATGATTAAATTATTTATTTCTCATTCGACTAAAGATATTTCTTTGGCAAAATTCCTTGTTCATTTGTTTGATTTTTATTCTATTAAAACCCGGTGTAGTTTCTCCGATTTAGAAATTGATTCTGATTTCGAACAAAATAATGATAAGGCACTGCTGACCAGTGATACATTATTAGTTTTGATTACAGAAAATGCTCGATCTTCGAGCTGGATTACAGAAGATATTTCAATATTTCGAAAGTTTAAACCACATGCTGAGATCATTCCATTACTTTTTGAAAAAATGAATTTAAATGAAGATTTTCCGGGATCAGATCAATTTCAATTTATTGATTTTACCCAGGATCTCACTTCCGGCTTTAAGGAGTTATTTACTAAGTTTGGGATGAAGTTTCTCGATCCTGGTGAAAGACGTAGAGGTTATGATCGCAGAAATGGTGTGGATCGTAGAACAACTGCAGATCGCAGGTCTAAAAATGTCACTCTACGACTTTATAAAACATTTTGTAAAATGTATTCAGAAATAAGTCAAAATAATGAAGATACTTTTATCGATATAGATGATCCCCATGATTTTGAGATTTTTCTGGAATCCGTGAAGGTAGGAGCCAGAAAGTTTATGTGTTTAGATGAAAGTGGGAATCTATATAATACCAATGATGCAATTAACTATTGCCTCAATCAAATCTGTTTGTCGCTTCACAATGCTGCAACGAATAATGAAATAAAACATATCAAGGCAAAAGAGTTGACATTTATATTAGCTAAAGAAATGACAAATAACTATATTATTAGATGGAAGGATAGAAGAAAAGCCACGGAGAGACGATCGGGATGTGATCGGCGAGAAATTTGTGAAACATTAACTCCAGTGTGGAGTTTGAATTGATAATTTCAGGTAAAATTCTTTTTCCTCAATTAATTTTGTCTTGGATAAGATTAACAAATGTTTCGTCCAGCTAATTTGTGTCACCTGCGAGTAAATCCTTAAATTGGTTTTGTAGTTTTATAATTTAATCCACTTAACTTTTTTTAAGAAATGAAAGATTAATAATCATTTGTATCTTAAATATTAATTCAACTCTCATTTGAACAAATTTTCTAATACTCCCGCAATCTATTACCCACTACTCCATTCGATTCGCTACCATTTTCGCCGCATATTTGATTGCCAGAATTAAACTATCAGGATTGGCAATCCCTTTCCCTGCAATCTCAAATGCCGTACCATGATCAACCGAGACCCGGACAATGGGAATTCCCAAAGTAATATTGACTCCTTTGATCGTTTTCATTTTCCCTTGCTCATTATCCCAAATAAATCCTTCAAATTTAAATGGGATATGACCCTGGTCGTGGTACATAGCAACGCAGCCGTCGTAGCAGCCCCCTTTGGCTTTGGGGAATAAAATGTCAGCTGGAAGCGGTCCTTCAACATCAAATGCCATTGCTTTAGCTGCTTCAATTGCAGGGATAATTTCCTTCTCTTCCTCCCATCCAAATAGTCCACCATCACTGGCGTGTGGATTGAGTCCCGCTACACCTATTTTTGGAGATTCTATGCCAAATTGTTTGCAGGCATTATCAAGTAATTGAATTACCTTTAAAATCCGATCTTTCTTGACCAGATCACAGGCTTGTCTTAAAGAAACATGGGTGGAAACATGAATCACTCGTAAGCTTTCAGAAACGAGCAGCATGGCGTAATCGCTGGATTTGGTAAAATGAGCGTAGATTTCTGTATGACCCGAAAAATGATGTCCTGCCAAATTGATAGACTCTTTATGAATGGGACCGGTCACAGTACCATAGACCTGTTTCTTCATCGCTAGTTCAATGACTTCTTTCACAGCTTCATAAGCAGCATTGCCTGCCATGGCTGAAATCTTACCATGTTCCAGTTGATCCATATCCACATTTTTAAGATCGAACACATCTATTGTGCCATATTCAAATTTTGCATCGGTTACTTTTGAAACTGATCGCACCTTCAGATTAACGCTTGCAATTTGAACAGCCTGATTCATCACATTTGCATCCCCTATAATTAAGGGCTTGCTTATATCAAAAATCTCCTTTGTTGCCAGTGTCTTTGCAGCGACCTCGGGTCCAATACCAGCAGGATCACCCATAGTGATACCTAAAATTGGTCTTGTCTTTTCCATACTCAATATACCAAATAATGTTGATTATATTTGAGTTAAGAAATATGAAACGGGATAACTATTTAATTCACCCCTCTAAAATTTGACTTTTTATTTGTCACAGATAGTTCTGCCCTTAATTTCATAACTATTTGTTATTAAAACTTCAACAGCTTCAGCAAATCCTGCAGGTCCGATTCCATCTGTAATAACAATATTTTGAATAACAGCATCCATCTCAAAAGAGCCATCATATTTTCTCACCAAAAATGGATATTCCACCTGTTCAAACATGGGTATATCATTTTTAGCATCTCCAATAGCAGCCGTAATTATTGAACCATATTCTTGTTGATATAATTCTTTAAATGTTTTAACGGCTCGACCTTTATTATAGTCACCGATAATGTGATGATACTTTCCTCCTCGTGTATAGCGCAATCCTTGCTTTTCAATTTGTTGAATTAATAGCGGAATTTTACTCTCACTTTCTTCCGCAACCAGAAAAGGTTCATCGTATTCCCGGATTTTAGTGAGTTTAGCCTGCTCTAACGGTAATCCAGCCAACTCAGCCACCTGCCTTGTGTCGAGTTGGTGAAAAGCAGTGATTTTAATTTCTAATCTTTCTGAAATTTTGTTTAGAGCCTCACAGATATCGGAGTAACTCACGCCAAATTCAATCTTCCAGAAACATCCGTCCCTTAATAAACTTTTTATTGTTTTCTTTAATGGTTTTTCTTCAGGAATATAAATAGCTCCTCCATTTTCTGAAATAAATGGAAAATTCCATCCGAATTCTTTTTGAAGGAATTCAATTTCTGCCCTGGTTTTGCTGGAAACAATAACGAAATCTATACCATGTTTGGTTGCTAAATCTACTGCGCTAAGGGATGGGCCTGGTGAATAATCGACTGATGATAATATTGTACCATCAAGGTCGCTGAATATTAGAATTTGTTTTTTTGAAAATAAAGCCATAATACCTATAGTTATCCGATCACAAGTTATTTAAAACTGTTGAAAAAGTTTACAAGTCTACTGTGTAATCAGTTAACACCATGATAAATCATGATGTTTTTAAAAATACCGAAATGTATTATTGATTATCCTTTCGAACCGTATTTAACAACCGCGGCATAAAATCAGGGATGGCAGCAGAAACTCGATACCATGCAGGAATGAGCGGTGGTCCTAATGGATCATTAAGAATGATTTCACCCGCTTTATTTATGGCACCGGTGAAAATTTCAACAGCAGTCCCTTCGGTATGGGGATCGTACTCCAAATCATTAATTAATGCATCCCCATGATAACGGGCAATAGTATCCTGGGCTTCACGTAAATAGGCTGCACGTAGTGTATTAAAAAAAGAATTACTAAAAACCACACCTTCGGCTGCCAGGGTTCGAAATATCGACTTTGCAATGTCGATCACCATCTTATGAAGCCCTTTTTCAGCATCGTTTGGAGACAACTCCTGATGCTTATGCTCATAATTATCACACAATTCAGACTGGCTAATTCGATTTAATGATGTGTTCCGATAAATCTCAGCTAAGACCCCAACTTCTAATCCCCAATCAGAAGGAATCCGGATAATATTCGCCATGTCAGTTACCATAGAAAATTCTCCCGCGAGTGAATAACGAAAGCTATCATAATATTTCAGAATGGGAAGATCACCTACAATTCTCATTAGAGATCGAATTAAAGGAGTTACAAAAAGGCGAGTGACACGACCATGCATTTTAGTCGTGACCCGACTATAGTACCCTTTACAAAATGCATAATCTAAGTTTTTTGAAGCCACGGGATATACAAGTCGAGCCAGCATTTCTTTCGAATATGTCAGAATATCGCAATCATGCAAAGCAATAACGTTGCTTTTTCCTTCGGCAATAACATAGCCATAAGCCATCCATGCACTTCTGCCTTTACCATCAGGCCCAGCATCGAGATTTGTTTCCCTTAGTTCTTTGTATAATGCTTTTAACCCGGGACCTGTATTCCAGATTAATGTAGTAGGCTGTGGTAAAACTGAAAAGAATTTTTTCATTTCAAGAAACTGTTTATGAGTTGCGGTACCCATTGTAACAACTATCTGATTCAAATACTCCACACTTTTCAATTCACTTATTATGATTTTCAATGCTTCACCATGGATTTCAGTATATAGTGATGGCAGGATCAACGTGATTCCTCGCATTGCCCAAACTTCACTCAAATCTTTTTCAAGGATAGGACATGAATTAGCATTAAGTCTATGAAAATTTGCAACAACTCCGGTTTGATAAAAATCACCCATATAATTCTCCTTCTTTTAAATAATAAATCTTTCAGGCATATTATATTCAATATTTCGTTCTAAAAAACGCTCAAACGCACCCTTGCAAAGGTTCCAAACCTTTAAAAGCGTCTCTTCCAGAGATAATTACTATATTTGTGAGGAGGAGCTTCCGATGTGGTTGTATCAAAATATACAAATTATTTTCTTTTATTCAAAGGATATTTTAACACTTGACGTTACTAATACGTAAATCTTATTGAAGTGTGCATAAATTATCTACTCATTTTTGACTTGACTTTTATATAAGATATTTCTATATTTATTAAAATTGAAACAAAAAGTGACAGGGGCAATCTTCATTCTGTAACTATATTTTCTTCCAATTCCTCTAGTATGCCCTTGCCCATCATCAATTATGACTAGTCATCCATAGATTGTTCTCCTGAGAGAAATTTTAAATGTAAACCGCATCTTATGATGAGTTTTCTAATTCTTTTTTCTTTGTCAATTAAAGCTCTGCTTTCAATGAGTTGTTCCTAAGCGTGGAAATTTCATTAAAATATTAACTACTTATTTAAGGAGATTTATCATGCGATTTGTTTATTTATTAATGAAGTTGACCATAATTTTGTTAGTATTTATTCCAATTTCTTCTGTTTCACAATCTCTTTACCCATCAGCATCGAACCAGAATTATAATAAAATTGTAGCCCAGGTCGATTCAGTAACAAAACTCCAACAACAGACAACTAAGACCTTACATAAGGCAGAGGAAGAATTAAAAGAATTAAAGATACGAGTTAATTCCGAAATGACTGCAAATTATGAACGTATCGAATCTTTTAAGGAAACCACTAACCAATTATTTTGGCTTTTCGTTTCTATTGGAGCAATTAGCAGCGTTTTGGGTGCAGTTACAATGTATCGCACAAGAAAGCGGGAGGCTCAACTGCGTGCTGATTACCAGAAAGAGCGTCAGTTCTACGAAGATCGTGCAAAAAGCTATGAAAGTCAACAAATAGCCCTGCATAGTCGCGTATTGCGTATTTACGAAAATCAGGCTGAAATAGGAGAAAAGTATCGGATGCATTCAGGAGAAATTTTTAGCCAACAAGAGATTTATTCTCGCGGAATGGCAGAAGTGACTACCGCATTTAAGGACATCTTGGATAATATTAAGGGTGTTTTAGAATTTAAAGTAGAAGAGAGCGAGCTTGCATTAAAGGCTATGGAAAAACAAGCTGAAGCAGCGGAACTATTGCCCAAAATTCAAGAAGAATTTGATGCGCTTAAACGAGAGCGGGACGAACGAATGGATGACCTCTTAAAGGACACAAAGAGCCTTATACGATCTCGTCATGAATATACTGAACCTGACCGTGAATTACAATCTGCCATTTTCCAATTCCGAATCAAAATGGATGGAATGTCCAAGATGTTCCTTGAGAAATATTCCAATCAACCCAAATATAGTCTTATCTTTTATTACCGCGGACTTATTGCTTTTCTTGACGGTGACATTTCAACAGCTAATAAGATGCTAAAAATATCAGAACAACAGTTGCCATCCGCTGAAACAGATTTTGCAACAATGCCACAAGAAATCAGGTTTCCTACTGCTTTTACTCAATTTTATTTGGCGCTAATCGAAAAGAATTATGGCAATATTCGTTCAGCTCAAGATCATATTGAAAAATCTTATCTTATGTATGGTATGAAGGAAAAGAAAGAGTTGTTGACTTTGGTGACGCTGGCTGAAATTCTTTCATATACAGCAGATGGTATAGATCGCGCACGAAATATCCTGGAAGATCTTTTCGAACGTGTGGAAAAGATTGTTAAAGCAGGAGCACTAACTAAAGCAGAAACTCAATACATCCAACGGGCACACTTAATTTACGGCAATACATCTTATATCATCAAAGAGTGGGAAGAAGCGCGTGTTGCATATCAAAAGGTTATTGAAATTAATGAAAAAAATTACTATGCCCATCACTCGTTAGGACAAATTTTACGAGTAGAAAAGAAACCTAAACAAGCCCAAGATAACTTTGATAAGGCTTTAGAACATCTATTAGATTCCAACCATTTGGAGACTAAGCCAGAACGCAGCACATTGATTACACTCAATGCTCTTGCTCATTATTGCCTTCATCAAAAAGACCAGATAGCCGCAAAAAAATATCTTGATGCGATAAAAGAACACATGACTAAAATCAGAGAGATGGACGGTTTTGAGTTAAAGCTTTTCTCATTAAAGAAAAAAAGATTAATTACAAAAGACGAATTTTGGGATGAATTGCTTGAAGAAGTCTGATAAAGAATATAGATATATAATTTAGAACTAAAAATTCCGCCTTTATTTCGATTGAAAAAAATCCGAGACAATTATATTTAACGCTTGAATGATCTAAAAAATGTCTCTATTTCAGATTCTGTACTGGACCAGTTATTGGAAGGGATAGTTAAAAACCTCAGAAGTTTTTAGACGTTATATTTTTATAAATTCTTTAATTTGTATATATTGCAATTTCTTTGTCTACGAACTAAAACAAACCTCTGAGGTTTAACCACCAATGACTGAGGGATTACAAGATTCTCAAAAATTTACTTGACATTTTCATCAAATAAAATTATATTGAAAACTTAATAAATTTTTGCAATTAACAATATCATTATCGGTACAAATTAACATAAGGGGCAAAATTAGCTATGGATATCGTTGTCATCTCCTCTATTATCGGAATCGGAAGTCTGGGATTATTCTTTGGCGCCAGTTTAGCTTATGCTTCAAAAAAATTTGCAGTAGAAGTTGATCCAAAAATTGAAGAGATTTTAGACAAACTGCCGGGTGCAAATTGTGGCGGTTGTGGATATCCTGGCTGTAGTGGATATGCCGAAGCAGTGGTAAAAAGTGGAGCAGATATGACTCTTTGCTCCCCGGGTGGAGAAGCCGTCATTCAAGATATTGCGGATATTTTAGGAGTTGAAGCTGTAGATGTGGGCGAAAGAATGGTGGCTGTGGTGCAATGTCAGGGAGATAACGAAAAAGCTCCGAAGAGATTTCATTATGCCGGGATTACCGACTGCAATGCTGCTCAAATTCTAATGGGTGGCGATAAAGCTTGTGTCTATGGCTGTCTTGGATTGGGAACGTGTGTCGAGTCCTGTCCTTTTGGTGCGATGCGGATGGGAAACGATGGTCTTCCGGTTGTGATTGAAGAAAAATGTACCGCCTGTGGGAATTGCGTTTCTGCCTGTCCACGAGGAATTATGAAATTAATTCCTGTTTCGCAAAAAGTATTTCTCGGCTGTGTTTCCCTGGATAAAGGGAAAGCAGTCAAACAGGTTTGTAAGGTCGGTTGTATCGGTTGTAAATTGTGTGCAAATCCGAAAACAACACCTTCAGGCTCGATTCAAATGAACGGCAATCTCCCTGAAATTATTGATTTGAAAGCAGATGATTTAATGACTGCGGTGGAAAAATGTCCGACTAAAAGTTTTGTTGTCAGAGACTAGGGAAGCTTCACCTCAAACAGACAAGAAAAATTGTTTTTAATGTAATGCTATTAACGCTTGCCATGTTATTGCCCAGCTCGGCGAAGCCACAGACTAATAACTCACCCCAAAGACACGAAGCGGACAAAGTCCACAAAAATAAATAATAATTATTTTAATCTTTAATAAGGAAAATCATTATGATCGAACGTGTAAAAAAAGTATTAGACAAAATACGACCTGCCTTGCAGGCAGATGGTGGCGATGTGAAATTAATTGGTGTGGAGGATGATGTTGTCAAGGTCCAGCTTACTGGTGCCTGTGGCGGCTGTCCCTTTTCACAAATGACGTTGAAAATGGGCATTGAACGCACATTAAAAGAAGAAATTCCTGAAATTAAAGAAGTCGTATCAATTTGAGCTCAATATCAATATGCCAAAAGATAGGAAATTAGGTGACGAATGGATCGGATGGGATGGCGATCTCATCAACACCGAAATGAATGTGGAAACTGGAAAGAGGTTATTCTTAGGTCTTTCCATATTAACCATTTTTTTGTTGACAATTGGAATGTTATTCATCTGGTATTTAATTGAACCTCGCATAAGTCAACTCAATTATAATGTTGCCCGCTATTCTAAATTCATAATCTTGGGTCTAATCAGCATCTTCTTCGTTATTTTTCTGCAAACAGTTCTTTCAATTATCTTCCACCGAAATTTATTAATTCGAATCAAAAATAAAAATTTCTCGATCACATTTCTCACGCCCTTCATTTTAGCCCTGGGAAAAAAAATTGGAATTTCGTATGATCGGATAGGTAATTCATTCATAAAAGTCAGTAATTCCCTGATATTAACTACTCGATGGAAGATAAGCCGCAGCAAAATACTAATCTTACTGCCGAGATGTTTAAGACGTCCTATTCAGAAACAGATCATCTCCATCGCTGAAAAATATCGATGTCTGATTTTCACGGTTCCGGGAGGAGAGTTAGCTCGGAAAATTATAGCTGAACAAAAACCTTCTGCCGTGATTGGTGTCGCCTGTGAGCGAGATCTGCTAAGTGGAATACGAGATGTTCAACACATCCCGGTTATCGGTATACCGAACCAGCGTCCCGAAGGCCCGTGTAAAAATACAACGGTGGATTATCAAAAAATCGAAGATGCAGTGAAATTCTTTTTAGGCATTGAGTGGCAATTCCCATCCAAACAGGTCCACCCTGCTCATTGAGCTAAGCCTTACCCATAAGTATAGTAATGAGCTAAATTGTTAATCAATTAACAGCCTGTTCGGAGTCTTTGTGGCGGATGGGCAATTAACAATTAAACCAAGCCAACGAAGTGTGATAAAAGTTTGCACAGAGACATTACCAATAATTTTTCTCCGTGTTTTCTCTACGTTCTCTGCTACTCCTTGTAAAAAATTAACTTCATCCAACACACCTTTCACCAGACGCTCTCAACAATTAGTTTCGTTAAATGTAGAAAAAATCCTTTCAAAGATTGGCAAACTTGGCATATCTTCTCATTAAAATTTAACATAAAAAATTCATTGCATTTTTAAAATAAAATTTTTATTTTATGATATAAAAATTCCAAAATAACAATTCAATGAAAGAATATTTTCTACATGAAACTATTTGATCAGGATGAATTAGTCGAATTAATCCTCAAAATCTTATCTATTCGCGGCGAATCAAGAAATGAAAGAAAAATAGCTGACTTTGTAATTTCCTATTGTCAAAATCTTGGATTGGAAGTGCAGGAGGATGGAACCGCACAACACACGGGTGGAAATGCCGGTAATATCCTTTGCCAGGCTCCACAAAATTTCTCGTCAAAAAACTTTTACTTGCTCAATTGCCACCTGGATACAGTTGTCCCCACACATAAAGCTATCATTATAAAAAACGAGGAAAGAATCTTTAGTGGCAATGAGTATCCGTTAGGTCTGGATAATCGAGCAGGCGTTGCCATCCTTCTCACTCTTTTAAAAATAATTTCGAGGCATAAGGTAAAGCATCATAATTTTTACGTTGCCTTTACTGTGTGTGAGGACTCTGGATTAGAGGGTTCTCCTCATTTAAAGATTCCAGATGAGGTACAAATCGGCTTCACCTTCGATGCTTCTAAGCGACCAGGCACTTTTATTGCTTCCGGTTCCGGTTGCTATTATTTTTCTGTTGAAGTGACAGGTAAGGCTGCTCATGCCGGCGTCTCTCCTGAAAAGGGAATTAATGCCATTGAGATCGCCTCTCATGCTATTGCCAAAATTGAACAAGGATGGATAAATGATCAAACGACTGTAAATATTGGAACTATTAACGGTGGAAAGGCGACAAATATTATTTCGGAAAAAGTCATTATTCGAGGAGAAATTAGAAGTCAAACGAAATCAGAAATATTCACTCACCTGGAAAATATTGAACAAATTTTTAAACAAGAAGCAAACATTCGTGGGGGAAATATCAAATTTGATAAACAGCTTGCTTTTGCCCCCTATCAGCATAATAGCGATCTTCAAGCCTACCAGATTTTGGAATCAGCAATCAAAAACGCTGGATTAATCCCGAATCCAATTCATTACACTGGCGGCAGCGATGCCAATGTTTTTAATGAAAAAGGATTGCCAACCATCAACCTTGGGATCGGCGCCCAAAATCCCCATTCATCAGAAGAATTTATCCTTATTGAAGATTTAGTTAAATCTGCAGAAATTGCTTTAGAAATTGTTAAATCAGATTAATCTAAACAGAAAGTTTAAAATGGCTAAAATGCCTAAAGTGAACTAACGTGGAATAACTTCAGGTATTCTAACTTTAATCACTTCAAACTTTAGACACTTTAGCTTATTTTTACTTTGTTGATTATTGCAGCTTTGCCGCGCTAGTCTGTAAAGAGCTGAATTCTTGTTTTTTTTGCAAAAAAGTTTTAATCATAGAATTTGGTATTTGAGATTTATTTGGAATTTGGCCATTTTGAAATTTGGAATTTATTTGGAATTTGGTCAATTGGAACTTGGAATTTGCAGCCTTGCCGCGCCAGGCTTTTCCGATTTTTTTTCAAATCATTAAAAAGTATTTGCTTTTTCCATCAAAATTGTGTATTATTTCTAATGAAAGAACGATTTTTAATATAAAGTAATGGCTCAGTTACAGGAGGAAAAGCAACCAAATTTCTTGAAGAAATCTGGTTGCTACACCTAAGACTGAGGCATTTCGATATAAATGATTATTTAATTATTTATTCTTCTTCCAATGAAACTTCATCCTGCTTCCGGAACTGTTAACGACAAAAATTCTATCGCGCGTAATTTCTTGATGCTTTTTTATAATGACCGCATTGGCAGCAGCGAATATATCTGCCAGATACGAGTTGGAGATTTTGTTGCTGTCAGGAAGGTAGTTTTGATTCGGTAAATTTGAATGTATAAAACTAACCAATAATTCACATATTAACCAATTAAAATAAGGAGGCTTATCATGAGAAGCTATGTCTTAACGCTGGTGTTTGTATTGTCAATCATTCCATTGGCATTCTCACAAACAATTATTTTCCAGGATGATTTTGAAAGCTATGTTACGGGAACACACCCAACAGCCAATTGGGTAACTCGTTTCAACGGTCACTCGGCTCAAGTAAGTGAAACAGTCGCACATTCTGGTATTAAATCATTTAAATTGGTTTCAAAT
>Ga0209427_10004912_pt1 | contig 15375 bp, 12 predicted proteins | sample DeeMarSWOR136_30_FD_187465 | JGI IMG/M metagenome (GOLD analysis project Ga0209427, IMG submission 187465) | Marine sediment microbial communities from White Oak River estuary, North Carolina - WOR-1-36_30 (SPAdes) (version 2) | ecosystem: Environmental > Aquatic > Marine > Intertidal zone >...
TAGCCTCAAGTCCGCTGCAGGCGGACGCTCATCCAACCTCTATCAGGGCAATACCTATCCATGAACCCATCATTCCATGCCGATAGCATAAGTCGATCATGAAAAAAATCATCTTCGACGGGTACCCCACTTCTCCAGCAGATAACGCTCAGGCACAACGGAATTCCCCAAAGGATCCGGGGACTCCAGGAGCCAGTTTGTTGAAATATCTTACTGGGTCGTGATATCATTGGTTGTCAATGCCTATGGGACCATAGATGCGCGTTCTCTTTATCTATCCCAATCTGAACGCCCAAATTGGATTCAATTACGGCGTTGCTTTTCTCTCAGCTGTCCTTCGTCGTCACGGCCATATCACGCGGCTCCTTAACGTTAACGAAGACCTGGGTTATCCGCTGGACCTTGAAAGAATCGCCGGCGATGTCAAGGCATTCTCCCCGGATCTGGTTGGCTTCTCCGTAGTGAGCAATCAATTTCGGTGCGCACTAGAGATAGGAAGGGCCATCCGGGACCACACCGATGCCCCCTTCGTGTGCGGAGGGGTTCATGTGACCATGGCTCCCCATGAGGTTCTAGAAACGGGTATCTTCGACTACGCCTGTTTGGGAGAAGGAGAAGAGGCACTTCTGGAACTGGCCAATGCGCTGGAGGTACACGGAGACACGACCAAGATTCCGAACATCTGGATGAAGAGGGATGGGATGGTTATAAAGAACAGAGTGCGCCCCTTTACCCCCCTCGAAAGTCTGCCTCCCAAGGACTACGAGATATTCGATTTCCAAAAGATGATTGACGCCAAAAACGGATGGGTGGGCGCCATGGTATCCAGGGGGTGCCCCTTCCGCTGCAATTACTGCTTCAACCACAGGCTGGTTGATATCTATCGCAAGGACACCGGCATTCCCCGCTCTCGCTTAGGATACCTTCGGCGTCACTCGGTCAAGGAAGTGATCGGTGAGCTGGAATACCTCCTTGGTCAATACACGGGCATCAAAGTGTTTATCTTTGATGACGATCTGTTTACCCTTGAGAGGGATTACCTTCAAGAGTTCTGCCAAGCATATGAGAGACGGATTGCCGTTCCCTTTGTGTGTAACGCCCACGTTAAGGTCTTTGACCACGCCATCGCCCGGAGCCTCAAGAGGGCCAACTGTCGCATCGTCAAATTTGGGCTTGAAAGCGGCAGCGAAAGGATTCGAAGGGAGGTCCTCAATCGACCCATGACCAACCATGCCATTATGAACGCATTCAGGGCAGCCCATGACCATCAGCTTCATACCTCGGCCTTTGTGATGATTGGACTTCCCGATGAGACTACAGAGGACGTGTTTGCCACGATAGATTTGCTGGCGGCCATACGTCCTGGGCGGTTTCGATGGTCGATCTTTTTCCCTTATCCGGGAACGGTAGCTTATGAGATGGCCGAAGAGAGAGATCTTATCGATTTCCAAAAGATGCGGACCCTCACCAACTTCACCGAGGAGTCGTGCTTGGATTTTGGGGAGGCCCACAATCTTCTGATAGATAAGCTGGCTCGGGCGTTTCCCTGGTTTGTCAATGCTCGCAGCAATCCGTCATCTTCGACTATGTACCGGGGATTGGTAGGGGAGATTGAGGGCATGGATCGGACGGGGTGGGAAAAGGTCAAGGGCACGATCCGTTCCAGGGATCAGGAGATTTCGAGCTCTCTGGCCAAGGCTGGCAAAGAACACTACGCCATTAGGTACAATAACTTCATGGGGGTCCGGAGCGATTGGTTCGATCTATGAGTGATGGCTATCCACACAAGATTCTCATCCGATGTCCCAACTGGGTGGGTGACCTGGTAATGGCCACCCCCGCCATTAAGGCGATCCGAAAGCGATTTCATCAATCTCACGTCGTGCTTTTGGTAAAGTCATATGGCAAAAAGGTAATTGAGGATTTTCCTTACTGCGACGAAATTCTTGAGTATGACGATAAGGATAAAGATCAGGGAGTGGTGGGGCTCTTTTCGTGGGGGATGCGCCTGAGGCGAGAGAACTTTGATTTAGCAGTCATTTTTCCCAATTCCTTTCGCTCGGCGTTGATTGCCTTTCTGGCGGGTGTCAAGCGCCGTGTCGGATACAGCCGGGAAGGGAGATCCTGGATGTTGACTGATCCTATAAAGCCCGTGCGGGAAGGTCTCACAATCGTCCCCATGCCCATGGTGGAATACTATCTGAGGATCACCGATTGGCTGGAATGCCCCCGGTTGAGCCTGACTCCTGAGCTCTTCGTGTCAGTGGCCACAAGGCAGAAGGCCGAGAATATTCTCAAGCAATGTGGCGTTAATGGAAAACGCATGACCATCGTCATGATTCCGGGTGCTGCCTACGGTTCTTCAAAATGCTGGAAGCCAGAGTATTTCTCCCAGGTGGCAGATCATTTGATTGAGGGCTATGGGTGTAATTTGGTGATCGTTCCGGGCCCGGAAGAAATGCAGATCGCCAGGATAATCGAGGCTAAAATGTTCAAGAGGCCTATTGTCTTGGCCGACCCGATCGTTCCCCTGGACGTCCTGATGGCCATTATCCAATCCAGTTCCTTGGTCATCACCAATGACACGGGCCCTCGACATTTTGCCGTAGCCTTTGACAAGCCCGTAGTTGTCATCATGGGCCCCACGGACCCTCGTTACACCAATCTCAATCTTGAAAAGACGATCGTTCTAAGGGAAGATCTTGATTGCAGCCCCTGCCATCTGAAGGTCTGTCCCCGCGATCACCGTTGCATGACGGCAATTACGCCCGAAAGGGTCGTTCAGGCCACCGAGCGGCTGTTTAATCAATTCGTGAAGCCTCGGGCACGGAATTAGACGTGTAGTTTTTCCACGGCAGGTTACAATGGAAGTATCCATCAAAAGATTTAAGGAGATAATCGACCGTTACAATGAGGTAAAGATTGCCGTCATTGGGGATATCGTAGCGGACATCTATATCTATGGGAAACCCTTCAAGCTCTCCCGGGAGGCCCCCGTTTTGGTTGTGCGACATGACGGGGAAAAAGTTCTCCCCGGAAGTGCCGGGAACACCATTCACAATCTCTCTCGGTTGGGCGTCCGGGTCTTCCCCCTCGTCGTCGTTGGCGATGATGAAGCAGGGAGATTGCTGTCGAGTCGGCTGTCCGCGATGAATATCGATAGGGAGGGCATTATCGTTGTGGAGGGCCGCAGCACTACTACGAAAACCCGCATCATGGCTGGGGATGATCACACTTCCAAGCAGCAGGTGATTCGTATTGATCGAGAGATAAGAGAGTCCCTTCCCGAAAAGGTTGGAAAGCGGATGATGGGATATCTGGACCGTATCGCAACCCAGGTCGACGCACTCATTGTCTCCGATTATGGATATAACCTGATCACTCCGACCCTGCTCGAGAGGATCAAGGCAATTTCAGCGAATAAAGCCGTGGTAGTGGATTCCAGATACCGGCTCCACCTCTTTTCAGGCTTCACGGCCATTACTCCCAATGAGTCTGAGGCCGAAGCCATTTCGCAATCGAGCATTGCAAACGGCAAGGATGCTATCAGGGTAGGGAAGAGGCTCGTTGAAGAGCTCGACCTGAAGGCCGTGCTGATCACCAGGGGAAACAGTGGAATGGTTCTGGTGGAACGATCAGGGGGTACATCCGAAATTCCCATTTGCGGCAGTGACGATATCACCGATGTGACGGGGGCAGGCGATACCGTAACTGCGGTCTTCACCTTATCCCTAGCCGCAGGGGCCTCTTTTTATGAGGCGGCGCGGCTATCCAACTATGCTGGAGCAGTGGTGGTCATGAAAAGTGGCACGGCAACGGCTTCACCAGAGGAATTGATTCACGTGATTGAACAGGAGTACAAAACCAGGAGTTGACCGGCAAGCTTCCTTCGGGCGCTCCCAAGATGCCATGAGCAGAAGCGGAAAATTTATCAGGGATCCAGAAGCGTTGTTGCATATCGTCGATCAACTAAAATCTCAGGGGAAGCGTGTCGTCATGACCAATGGATGTTTTGATGTGCTTCATGTAGGCCACATCCGTTGTCTCAAGGGGGCCAAGGAGCAGGGGGATATCCTGATTGTTGCCGTCAATGACGACGCATCCATGAAAAGGCTAAAACGAGCAGGACGTCCAATTATGCCCGAGTCGGAACGTATAGAGATTCTCGAAGCCCTGGAGTATGTGGATTTCATCACCCTTTTTTCCGAAGAGAGGGTGGATCGTCTCCTGCTGACGCTCAAGCCTCACGTTCATGCTAAGGGGACAGATTATACCGAAGAAACAGTGCCTGAGAGGGAAACCGTCCTCTCCTACGGGGGACGTATTGCCATAGTAGGGGATACCAAGGCTCACTCGTCAACCGATCTGATTCGCGCTATTGCCCGCTTTGAAAAGGGGAACCCTCCGGATTGAAATTCTCGGCAACGAGAACCCATTCGAAGCTCAGTTTGCCTTGGATCACCTACACACGGGTGCCAAGCCCGAGGATTCAGCCTTGGCCTCCCCATCCCGAGGCCATGGGCAAAGCCCGCCACGAATAGCACCACTGTCGGTGGAATTTATTCAAGAAAATGAAGATTAGAAGGACCTAATCCCTTCACCGCTACATCGGAGTATGGGGTTAGGCACTTTGATGTGTTATGAGCTCATCAGACGACAATATATCTGGAAACCACCTCCTCGTTACCCCATATCTTCTTCCCTCGAAATCTGATCGTTGCCTTTCCCCTCTGTCTTTTTGCTCCTCTCCCTAAGCTCTCTTTTCAAAACCTTTCCCGATGGATTCCTGGGAAGGACGTCGATGAACTCCACCTCTCTGGGGACCTTAAATTTGGCCAGTTTCTGAGAACAGAGTTCCGTAACTTCTTCAGGGGTCATCCGCTCTCCCTTTTTCAGAACTACATAGGCCTTGGGCACTTCCAACCATTTGGGATGAGGGATCCCAACTACGGCGGCTTCCAAGACCTTTGGATTTTCATAGATAACCCGCTCTACTTCCTGGGAAGATACGTTCTCCCCACCGCTGATGATGATGTCCTTCTTCCGGTCCTCAATATAGAGATAGCCCTCGTCATCCAGCCGGCCGATATCCCCTGTATGGAACCAGCCGTTTTTCAGGGCTTCAGCCGTAGCCTCGGGGTTCTTCCAGTATCCCTTGAAGACCTTGGGACCCCGAAGGACGATTTCCCCCAACTTGCCAGGGGGGAGGTCCTGTCCCTCATCGTCAACAATCCGGACCCTCAACTGAACGACGGGCTTGCCCACGGAGCCGATCTTTTCAACCATCCTGTCTTTGCTCAAAAACGTATCTCCTGATACCGTCTCCGTCAGCCCGTAAGCATCCGCAAACCACGTGTTGGGGAACTTTTCGATGATCTGTTTGATGAGCGGCATGGGCATCTTTTCACCACCATCGATGATGAACCGTACGGAGGATACGTCATAATCTCCGAAGGTAGGCTCCTGGAAGAGCACGTTCACCATGGCTGGCGCTAGCCACAGGTTGGTTACCTTCTCGCGATCAATAGTCTCGAGCACCTTTACGGGATCAAATCTTCTGAGGATAACGAGACTGCCTCCCGCATATAGGGTTCCGGTGGCGGGAAGGTCCATGCCCCCGACATGATACAGAGGCCCTACAACCAAGGTCTTGTCCTCATGGGTTATGTTGAACGTGAGGATATGGCCAATGTTCTTCCAATACAAGTTTCCATAAGTAAGCATTACACCCTTTGGGTATGCCGTGGTCCCCGACGTGTACATCAGTCTGTGGAGGTCATCCAATTCCACTACGGCATGGTCCACATCAGCCCCCAAATTTTCCCCAATTAACTCGTCATAGCTCTGCCAACCCTTGGGGATTTCCCCGCCAACAGCAATGTAGTGAGCCACATTTGGTATCTCTCTTCTTATCTTTTCGATCGTTTCACCGAAATCCTTCTCTGAGATGAGCATCTTGGCCTCGGCGTTGTTGAGAATATAGGCTAGTTCTGGACCTGCTAACCTGAAATTCAGGGGTAACCACACAGCCCCGATTTTGTTTACTGTAAAAGTGGCCTCAATGTATTCGGAGCAGTTATACAGCAATATGGCAACGATATCCCCTTTTCCAATGCCCAGATTTAGAAGGCCCTTGGCCAACCCATTAACCCGATCTGTGAGCTCCCGGTAGGTAATCCTTCTATCCTCATAGACGAGGGCCTCTTTGTCTGGAAATTTCTCGGCATTGGTTTCCAAGACATGGCTCCAATTCATTCCTTAATCCCCCCATAATTATTTGGCAACTTTCGATCCTTCGTGGATGGCTTCCAAAGGAGTCCGTGGGTGTAAAGAATCTCCGATAATAATCACATCCAATGCCCTGTCAGGCTGTTGCCCAAACCCCGTTCCGCTCTCTGAAAAGAATTTCTGGCCATTCTAGCGTTCGCTTCACTGCAAACCCAAAACTCGCCCTTCGGTCTCAAACATTGGGTTTGCGGCCGTTTCGCTTCACTAAGAATGGTTACCAGAGATTCTTTAATGTTCGCTCCAGGGGATTCGAGCAACAGCCCCTCTGTATATTGACACCTCCATTTTAGTTGTCTCGTAAAGGGCTGCCCTCTTAAGGGCGGAAGCTCAGTGTTTTGATCAGTTCCTCCACGGTGGGAGCCTTTTCAAGCCCTTTTACAGTGCGGATCATCTTATCAACCTTATCTTGGGGCACGCCCGTCTCCTCCGTCACCCGCTTCACCAACTCGATATCCCGCTCCATATCGAAGTTGTAGTAATCGGGCGTAACCTTCATTTCCTTCTCATGGACCTTCCCGTCGTCCATTTCGACAAAAACGCTGCATGAGAACCTCGGCATTTCATCGTCGGGGATATGCTCTATCTTTTCAATGAGTCTTACTATTTCGGGGCTTTCAAATTGGTGGATTCCCGCTAGGGTAACATCCCTGTCCACGCAGGCGACGGCCAAACAGAATGGGGTGCTCATCAGGGTTGCCCCCACCGTTCTGAAGGGACCCCTGTAATTCATCCCGGCATAGTGATATTCATAGGGGTTCACCTTGATCTCGATCTTCTTTATGTTCCGGTGGTCGATATCATTTTCATTGACCATATTCAGCATAGCGATGACGGGTGTTTGATTGAAGGCACAAACAGGGTAGGGTTTGAAGCCAGCGTTCATGATTTCCCATCTCTTCCCCAAGTGCTTGACAATCTCCTGTGCATTCTCTGTAGTGTTTGCAAATGCGTTTAAGTATCCTGTTTTCCCCTCCATAGCGGTGGGAGCTGACTTCCCCCCATTTTTGGCGATTAGTGCCGCTAGGATACCATCCCGTGAGACAACCCCAACTTCGAATCTCCATTCCATGGTCCCCGCGGCAAAGCATTCCAAGGTCCCGCTGGCAAAGGCAGCTGCGAAGCCAATGGCATTGATGGTCTCTTCCTCCGTGAGATTCAACAACTTACTGGCAGCCGAGGTACTACCGAAGATACCGAAGGCCGGACTTGCCCGAAAACCCCGAGGGGTGGTGAAGGCGGAAACCTCCCGGTCCAAGGCCCCAACGACCTCGTAGCCCGCGATGATAGCCGTTAATACGTTTTTTCCACTATTTCTATTCCTTTCGGCGATGGCCAGTGCAGCGGGGGTGATGACGGTCCCCGTATGAGAACTGCCAAGGGTGTCTTCCTGCCCTCTTCCGTGAAAGAGAACGCTGTTGGCAAAGGCCGCCCCCATGACCGAGACTTTTGCGCCATCGGAGAAGATAGTGGAACTTTTCCCTTGGGATATCCCGCTTTCCTCAGCCGTGATGAGCTCTCGGGCGATTTTCGGAAATTCCAAGTCGTAGCAGGAGATCCCAATACCTATCCCGTTGATCATACAGGTCTTTGCTTTTGCAATGATCTCTTCGGGGAGCTTTTCATAAGAGAGGTTATACACGAACGTCCCCATCGACTCAGCTACGGTTTTTTTCATACTCATTCCTCCCTTTCATTTTTTTCGCGCCCGCCTCCCATGAGCGTCTGGCTGAAGCCACTTACTAGAACACGCGTCTGATTTTTAACATCCCAAAAGTCTGGCAATGACGATGTGCTGAATCTCGTTAGTTCCCTCCCCGATTTCCAGTATCTTGGCGTCCTGAAAAAACCTGGAGATAACATATTCTTCGGTGAATCCATATCCGCCGTGGATTTGCAGTCCCTCGTTAGCTGCCCTCATGGCAACAGCAGAAGCCGCCATTTTTGCCATCGCCGCCTCCAAAGCATAGGGATTACCGTGGTCTCTTAGCCATGCGGCCTTAAAATTGATGAGCCGCGCCATCTCGATTTCAGTGGCCATATCGGCAAGCTTGAATTGAATAGCTTGGAATTTACAGATAGGCCGACCAAATTGAACCCTTGTCTTGGCATACTCCAAAGATACCTCCAGACAGGCCTGGGCTAATCCTAGCCCCAGTGCGGCCACACTGATTCTGCCCACATCGAGGGTTTCCATGAAATGCCTGAGCCCCTTTCCCTCTTCCCCAATAAGGTTATCCTTGGGGACCCGGCAGTCCTGGAAGATCTGCTCTCGGCTGTCCAGCCCCCTCCAGCCTATGGTCTTGAATCGTTTCCCAACAGTGTATCCAGGGGTTCCTTTCGGTACCATTATGGCGCTGAATCTCTTCTTCCCGTCTTCGGTTTTCCCCGTTACAACCAATACAACGACGCCCTGGCTCATGTCCGTGCCGGTGTTGCTGATGAACTGCTTAGTGCCGTTGATTACCCATTCATCGCCATCCGATTCAGCCCTGGTTTCTACCCCCGCGGCATCGGAGCCGGCATTGGGTTCGGTGAGGCCGAAAGCCCCCAACTTTTCCCCCTTAGCCAGAGGAATAAGCCATTTCTGTTTCTGCTCTCCCGTACCGTATAAAAGGAAGGGGATGGACCCAATGGTCAGATGGGCATTCAGGGGAGCAGCCACGGATTGGTCAGCCCGCGCGATTTCCTCCAATGCAGCGGCGAAGCCCACCGTTGTGGCCTCACTGCCGCCGTATTCTTCCGGGATAAGCAACCCCATGAGTCCCAGTTTGGCCATCTTTTGGAAAATCTCAATGGGGAAACGCCTATTCTCGTTCCACTCATCCCGATTCGGAATGATCTCCTTTTCCGCGAAGTTACGGGCCATATCCTTTAACATCTGTTCTTCCTGTGTCAGTGCGAAATCCATGGCTCGCCCTCCTTCTCGGTTATCTTCCGTCCATACATGCACCTAGGGAAGATGAATAGCTCCTCCGCTCAGAATCTGAGCCGCTTCTCCCAAAGCCTCGGATAACGTTGGATGCGGATGGATCACATGGGCCAGCTCTTCAGCGGTGGCCTCCATCTCCATGGCAAAAACCGCTTCGCTGATTAAATCCGTCGCATGGGGACTATAGATATGAACCCCCAAGATATCGCCTTCTTCCTCTTCGGCAATGATTTTTACCATCCCATGGGTTTCACCCAAAATGTTTGCCTTGCTGTTGGCATGGAGGGGAAACCTGCTGACTTTGACGTTATATCTCTCCCGAGCCTCTCCTTCCGTCATCCCCACGGCCCCGATTTCAGGAAAGCTATAGATACACCTGGGTACGGCTGCGTAATCAATCTCAGAACTGATTCCCATTGCGTTTCTCGCCGCGTATTCTCCCTCAGCCATAGCCACGTGGGCCAGCATAATTCCCCCAATCGAATCCCCAATAGCATAGATTCCGGGAATATTGGTCTCCATGCGGTTGTTGACAATAATCCCATCCTTATCAACCCTCACGCCTATCTTCTCGAGCCCAAGTCCCTCGGCATAGGGCCGCCTCCCTGAGGCCAGAATGACCTTTTCAACCCGGACCGTCTTCTTCCCCTCCGGTGTTGCATAGGTTACCGTGGCTATCTTCTTTCCCGGTTCGATCTTTTCCACGGTCGAATTGGTATAGATATCGATTCCTTCCTCCTGCAATCGTTTTTTCAAAGCTTCGCCCACATCTTCATCCTCTCTGGGCACCGTATGGGATAGGATCTCGACGATGGTCACCCGAACGCCCAAGCGACTCAATAATTGACCCAGTTCAACCCCAATATATCCTCCACCGATAATCAGGACACCTTTAGGGAGGGATTTCGTGGACAAGATATCATCGCTGGTCATTATGTTGGGTCCGTCGATACCCGGAATATCCGGCTTTGTAGGTACTGATCCGGTGGCAATGATCACCTTGTCCCCCTGAATGATTTTTCCGGTTTCCATGATCTTGATGGTCTTTTGGTCGGAAAAGGTGGCGGTTCCTCGGATTATCTCCACCTTTTTGTCCTTCAGGAGTTTTTCAACCCCTGAGGTCAATTGGCGAATGACCCCTTCCTTTCGCCTCATCATGGCGGCAAAATCGATGGATATACTTTCGACTTTGACTCCAAAAGAGGGGGCCCTCTTCACAGTTGAATAGATCTCGGCGGATTGCAGGAGGGTTTTGGTAGGAACACATCCCCAATTGAGGCATACGCCCCCCAGTTTATCCCTTTCAATGAGGACGACCTGGGCGCCCAATCTCGCGGCCCTGAGGGCAGCAGGGTAGCCCCCGATACCTCCCCCAATCACGATAATCTTCTTTTCATTTATCCCCACAATTCCCCCTTTTTTACCGAGAATGTATTCTGATCTCCTTAAGCCAATATGCTGATAGGATTTTCTATAAATTCCTTTAGCGTCATCATAAATTGGCCCGCCTTCGCACCATCGATCACCCGGTGGTCGTAAGATAAGGTGATCTTCATTATGGGTCTGATAATGATTTCCTTGTTGACCACCACGGGCTTATCGATGATGGCCCCAACCCCGAGGATAGCGCTTTCCGGCTGATTGATGATGGCCAAAAATTCCTCCAATCCGTACATTCCCATGGCGGAAAGGGTAAAGGTGCTTCCCTTCATGTCATCGGGGGTTAATTGTCCGTTTCGGCCCTTCTGGACGAGTTCTACTCTCATTTTGGCTACTTCCGAAAGCTTTTTATGGTTGATATTCCAGATGACGGGAACAATCAATCCCTCATCAAGGGCTAAAGCCATGCCCATGTGGATATCCTCAATCCACAATATCCCCTCATCCGTCCATTGCGTATTCATGATGGGGTGAATCTCTATGGCAGCAGTGGTGATTTTCATCATGAGGTCGGTAATGGTTAAGCGAACACCCGCTTCTCTCTCAACAATGGGAAGCCAGATTTTCCGACTCTCCAGTATCTTGGAGGCATCCACCGCATGGCCCATATACGCCTGGGCCGCTTGGGTTTTGCTTTGGAGCATTTTCTGGGCAATAATTTTCCTCATGCCCGTGAATTTCACCAGTTTCCCCGCTGGTGGCTTTGCAAGGGCTGCAAGGCCCTTTTCCCTTTCCTCTTTAGCCCTTTCCACATCAATCCTGTGGATTCGTCCCCCCAGTCCCGATCCCCTTACCAGCTTAAGGTCAATATTGTATTTTTTGGCCAACTTCCTGGCCTTGGGTGTGGCTTTCAACCTCGTTCGATGCTGATGAACAACGGAAGTCCTTCCCATCGCCGTTATTCCCTCCCTGGCCTCAGCTATTGCCTCAGGAGGACCAGGGGGAACCGCGACTTCTGGAATCTTTTCTCCAGGCTGAATGATATAGGCTACGATGGCACCTACAGAAGCGGTTTCATCCGCCCTCATGAGTATCTTTCCCAAGATTCCCGATTCAGTGGCTTCGGCTTCGTAGGTTACCTTTTCCGTTTCAAAAATGAAGAGAATATCCCCTTTTTTAACCTCATCTCCCTGCTTCTTTCGCCATTCGACAATCTTACCCTCGGTCATGGTTAAACCAAATTTGGGCATCAAAACGCTCGTCGCCATTACAGTCCCTCATCCCGAAGATTAATCACCAAATGGTCCTATGAAACCCAAACTGAGCTACCAAGGGCTGAAAAAATCCTTATTATTTCCCCTTGAATCTGGCCTCTCTCTTTTCCAAAAATGCAGCTGTCCCTTCCTTCATGTCCTCCGTTGCAAAGCAGGCAATACAATTTTTCTGGGCATACTGGATGGCCGCATCAAGGGGTAGGTCTTTCCCCACCTCAATGGCATCCTTCGCCAGGGAAATTGCAATGGGCCCATTGGCCATAATCTTTTTGGCGAGTTCTTCGGAAGTCTTCATGAGCTCATCTGGAGGCACTACCTTGTTAACTAATCCGATTCGGCAAGCTTCCTGGGAGTCGATCATATCTCCCGTTAAAATGATCTCCGCCGCTATCCCTTTACCCACTAACCGGGGAAGCCTCTGAGTCCCTCCGGCCCCCGGAAGAATGCCGAGCTTTACCTCCGGAAGCCCCATCCTTGCCTTTTCCGAAGCCACCCTTATGGTGCAAGCGAGGGCAAGCTCTAATCCGCCACCCAATGCGAACCCATTGATGGCTGCGATTACGGGCTGCCTCATCTTTTCTAGGGCGTCGAAATTTTCTACCACGCCCTGATTCCATCTCAGTATTTCGATTGGGTTCATCCGGCTGAGCTCTTCTATGTCCGCACCTGACTGAAAGGCCTTCCCAGCTCCCGTGATGATCACCACTTTTGTTGCTTCATCCCTATGAAGCTCAGCGATGGCCTGACCGAATTCGGATATCATCTGTTCATTAATAGCGTTGAACACCTCTGGGCGGTTTAGGGTGAGGCAAGCAATCCCATCCCTTTTTTCCAAGATTATCGTCTCATATTCCACCTAGCATCCCTCCTCCTTCGTTAAATCCATCCCTAAAACGCAGACACTCAACCCCTAAATTATGCCCTTACTGCATACCCGCTGATTTACCAGAGAAGTTGTCCTCCGTCGATTACGATGGCCGAACCGGTCATGAAGTCAGTGGCCGGAGAGGCAAGGTAAATGGCCGTCCCCTTCAGCTCCTCCGGGCTTCCAAGCCTGCCCATGGGGATGTTCTTCTTTATGATCTTCTGACCTACTTCCGATTCGAAAAACGTACGGTTCAAGGGGGTTAGGAAGTAACCCGGGCAGAGGGCATTGACCTGGATGTTGTATCGAATACATTCCAGTGCCATGACCTTTGTCAGTTGAAGGAGTCCCCCTTTACTGGCACAATATGCGGACATATTGGCCATTGCGATAAAACCCGCAATGGAAGAGACATTGATTATTTTTCCGCCTCCTTGTTTGATCATTTCTTTGGTAGCTTCCCTTGCGCAAAGAAACGCCCCTCGCAGATCGATGTTCACGGCATGATCCCAATCTTCGTCGGACATCTCAATCACGGGCTTTTCACTCCCCCCGACCCCGGCGTTATTGACCAAGATGTTAATTTTGCCCATCTCTTTGACTGTTTCCGAGACAAGGCTTTTTACCTCTTCAGTCTTGCTGATATCGCACCGTATGGGAAGGGTTTTGACCCCCAGCTTTTCGATATCTGAACAGGCATCAACGCATCGGTCATAATTCCTCGCACAAATGACCACATCCGAACCGGCCTCTGCCAGTCCTTCTGCGATGCCCCGCCCTATACCTTGGTAACCACCGGTGACGATAGCCACCCTTCCTGTTAAATTGAACATTGGCAATTTCATGGAAATTCAATGCCTTTCATTCTTTAAGAGGGACTATTGAGGGGAGACCAATATCTTGATATTTTCTTCGGGACGCCGAATCAACTCCTTGAACCCTTTCTGGACGAGATCATCCAGGGTTATCTTACTGGTAATCATCGGCTCAACTTGTACCCTTCTATCTGCCAGGAAAGCGATGGCCGGCGGAAACTCATCTACGTACCCCTGGCTCGTCGTAATCTCCTTCTCGTGTCCCCAGAGCCTAAGGAAAGGAACGGCAAGGGGCTCGATGGCCAATCCCACCATTACGATCATTCCCCTCCTTCCGGTGACCCTCACAGCCGTGTCAAAGGCGACCTGATTTCCGACACATTCATAGGCCACGTCGGCCCGCATTCCATCAGTGAGGGCGTAGATCTCCTTGCTCACATCCCCTTCAGAAGGATTGAAAACCTCCGTTGCTCCCAGGTTTTTAGCCAACCCCCTCCTTTCAGGTATTGGTTCGATGGCATACACTTTTCCAGCGCCACACGCCGCAGCGGCCTGTTGCACGAGGAGGCCAATGGGGCCGGATCCGACCACCGCAGCAGTATTCCCAACGTGAGCCCGCCCCCTTTTTACCGCCCTGATGGCTACGGCCAGAGGCTCTACAAAGGTCCCCATCTCATAGGTCACTTCCGGTGGAATTTTGTAGGTGGCATAGCTCGGCACGGTGACGAATTCCGCAAATCCCCCATCGGATGCAAGGCCAGTACTACCCAGTTTGAAACACATGTTATATTCGCCTATTCCGCAGTAGAAGCACTGGCCGCAATAGATGAGGGCATTGACAACAACTCGATCCCCTTCACTTACGTTCTTCACGCCGCTCCCAATTTCAACCACGTCACCTGAAAACTCGTGCCCCAGAATGATGGGTGATGTCCTTCCCGTTAAAGGATGGGGTTTTTGGGGAATAATCATGGGTCCTGCCCGATACTCGTGAAGGTCCGAACCACAAATGCCACACCACTTCACCCTGATTTTGACTTCATTTTCCCCCGCTGTTGGCTCGGGAACTTCCCCGATCCGGACGTCATCTCGACCATGCCAGAGCGCTGCTCTCATGGATACAATCCTCCTCTATTATCCAACCCAGCCGTATAGGGACCTTTAGCCTCAGCTATATTCCATCCATAACTCTATGAACCGCGTTGATGATATCTTGAGCTCCAGGTAAATACGCGTTTTCCACGCTAAACGGAATAGGGGTAAACGGAGCTCCAACCCGAATGATGGGGGCGTCCAGAGAATCGATGTTTTCCTCACACACCATAGCCGAGATTTCCGCTCCGATGCCGAAGGCCTTCACCGCTTCGTGTACAATGACCAGTCTGGATGTCTTTTCCACGGATGTTAAGATGATCCCTTTGTCCAGAGGGTTAATGGTTCGCGGGTCAATCACCTCGATATGGATTCCCTCCTGTTCAAGCTCTTCTGCAGCAACGAGGGATTGATGGACCATCCTTGAGGTTGCCACAACGGTTACATCCTTGCCCTCCCTTTTAATCTCACCCTTTCCCAAAGGAATGGTATATTCCCCGTCTGGGACCTCTCCCGATATGGCATGTAAGGCCTTGTTCTCCACAAAGATGACTGGGCTATCATCCCTGATGGATGATTTCAGGAGCCCCTTCACATCATAAGGGGTGGAGGGCATCACAACTCTTAAACCTGGAATGTGAGCAAATAACGCCTCCAAACACTGGGAATGCTGGGGGCCGGCGTTGAGGCCAGCACCGCAGGGGGTTCGAATGACCATCGGAACCTTGGATT